>Ga0164242_10002185_pt1 | contig 22741 bp, 17 predicted proteins | sample OricomgcompostMG_FD_108783 | JGI IMG/M metagenome (GOLD analysis project Ga0164242, IMG submission 108783) | Miracle-Growth compost microbial communities from Emeryville, California, USA - Original compost - Miracle growth compost (MG) ... | reverse complement strand
TCGGCGCCAAGCACCCATCCGCCCGGCGCGACGCCTTCTTCCGCTCGGCGTCCTACTACCGCGCCGCCGACTTCTTCATCCACGGCAACGCCAGCGACCCGCGGCTCACCAGCCTCTGGGATAGCCAGCTCGCCGACTTCGGCGAGGCCATCTCGCTGCTGCCGGTCCCGGGGGAGAAGATCACCGTGCACGCCGACGGCTTCGACATTCCCGTGCTGTTCTTCCCCGCGGCCGCCGCCCCAAGGGGCGGGGGCAAGAAGGGGAACTGCAGCACCACGGCGCGACGCCCGACCTTCCTCGTCGGAAACGGATACGACGGCCCGCAGGAGTCCCTGTACCACTCGATCGGGAAGCACGTTCTCGAGCGCGGATGGAACTTCGCCACGTACGAGGGCCCCGGCCAGCCGACGGTCCGGCGGCAGCAGGGCCTCGGCTTCCGACCGGACTGGTGGAATGTCGTGACGCCCGTCGTCGACTACCTGTCCGAGCGTCCCGACGTGGACATGGACCGCGTGGCGCTCGCGGGCTACTCGTTCGGCGGGACGCTCGCGCCGCGGGCGGCGAGTCGCGAGCACAGGCTCGCGGCGGTGCTGCTGGTCGACGGCCTGTTCAGCATGCAGGAGGCGATAAGGGAGCAGTTCCCCGCAGAGCTGGTGCAGATTTTCGACTCCGGGAACGCGACGTATTTCGATGCGGTCATCAACGAGGCGCGGGCCGAGCCCGGGGCCAACACGCAGTTCCGGTGGCTGCTCGACCAGGGCACGTGGGCGTTCGCCACGTCCAGCCCGTTCGACTGGTTCACGCAGCTGGGCGAGTTTACCCTCGAGGGCATTATCCCAAACATCACGTGTCCCGCGTTTATCGCGTCCGGCGAGAACGACGACCTCGCGCCGGGCCAGCCGGAGGAGGTTGCCAAGTTGTTTGGCGACAAGGGGTATTACCATTTGTTCAAGACGGAGCTCGGAGCTGGTGAGCATTGTCATCTGGGGGCGGAGCCGCAGCTCGCGCAGGTTAGTTTGGACTGGTTGGAGGGCATATTTGAAGCTGTGGGTCAGAAGGGGCAGTAGATGCCTCTTCTCGACGCTCGCCAGTACTCCGGCCATGGATCACCGTCCACGGATCACCATCGAATTCCGGCTCCCTTTTTTAATTCATCTTTCGTGTTCTCTTAGATAGGTAGACTTGCTCTTTAATCTGAATCACCCTAATCGCCTCAATCTAGACGGGCTTTCTCTGCCACGAGCCCCTATTGTTGAAGCCTACATCCGTGATGATCGTCGGGGTCAAGAAATTCGGCGACTTGTGGATGCTAGAGTGGGTCTTCTGGAAGGGCCCGCCTATGCATGGCCACCCGGCGGGTGCCGATCCTAGCTGCATTGTACTCCACTAACGTCAGTACCTAAAATACTCTCTGGTGCCGGGGTGCTGCCCCATCAAGGTGAGTGAGAAACGAGTCGACGGTGTTTGGTTTCGTCTGTTTCGCCGCAGTGACTGGAAGGGTCTATCGACCACTTGGACTACTTTTTCGTACGCATCGGCCGGTATTTGCGGCCTCTAGGTGGAACCGGAGCTGCACCGGCAAGACCGGGGACAAGAGTGAGAGAGCCTTGTAGGATGATGGTGGGGGGGGTTGTCCACGATTTTCGAGGAGATGAGCTGTTGCACCATGCCACACCTCTGGACAGACGAGGGGGCGCTGTTGCCCGGCTAGCATGCGCTGTTTCTTCTGCCTCCCACTCTGGCCCCGATCCTCCCTTTCCCGACTGTCCCTTGCTGACGCTCTCTTTTCCTTCTTTTTTTTCGCCCCTCCCCCCCGTGGGTATTAACCACATGACCACTTTGTTGTATGTTGTCTACCCACCATCGCTCGGGAGCTTCACCCACCGACGGAATCCCGCGCGAAGCCAATTATGCCAAGAACGTGTTGATGCTTGGTCTCGCTACCGCCCCTCTTCCCCTACGAGCTAACTGATGTTGTTACTGCTCGCTATTGGTTATTTTTGGAATGGCATGCTGAGCTTCCCAGTCTGACCTGGTAGTGTGGGCCGGGACATGCTACTATGTAAACGACATTGATGGTGGTGCCGGGACTAGAGGGCTGGATGACGTAGGACGTAAGATGTCATCGGATTGACTCCACGACCACTTCAGCGAGGGACGGGTACATCAACCGGTGCCCTCTCCCCAGTATGTGTTTCCTTGTTAGCAGTTTATTCTCCGAACTGATCCCTCTGAATTGAAAACATTCCGCCCTGAGAACAACCATCCCACCCATCCCACCTTCTCGACCGTACTTCAGTCTAGAACCCCAATTCTTCTCCTTCAGAACCCCTCATGAGAGCAAAGCGGGGTCACCTAACGAACAGACCTCCGCCCACAGCCTGACTTGCAGCTGCAGGTAACGAAATTCAAACGACCAAGGGCAGCTGCAGCACATCCTGGTTGCAACCGGGGGTTAGTTGCTGCAATCCCCCTGGACGCGTACCACTAGGTCCGCCAGTGTTGGTCACATCCAACGAAAGGGAGGATTTGTTGAGGTAAAAGCAACGAGTGCAGAACGGGAGTGGCAGCCAACGGCCCAACCAGACCGGAGAAAGACGCGGCTGCACGGTTACTCGGTCGTCGAGGTTGAAAGGGTGGAAGTACAGACCCCTGATCCGAGAAAGTAGCTGTAAGTTGGTTCGATGTTCAGGTTGCGCGTGTGTGGGTGGGCGAGTGTTTGGTCACCCCAGTCGAGGAGAGAGACGAGAAGCCGAGATGCGAGGCACTCAGAAGAGCCAGCTAGACGGCCTTTCCCCACGGTGATTTGACGGTCTGACAGCTTTCTGCTCACCGACTCTTCATCTCCTCCTCCTCCTCCGCCTCCTTCTCACCCTCCAATGCGATTTCGATTTCGTACACGAACATGTCAAAGGCTGCCGATATCTCAAGATAGTTAGCTGTCTTGGGGGTGGCGGCCATCCCACCCAATAATGGGCCCTCGAGAGGTTGTTTCCCACAGGCACGCAAGCAGGCGGCTTGCAGCTCAGTGTCGCATTGCAGGTGCCGCATGCCGATGGGCCCCAACCCCGCTAGCCTACACCCTCCCACACCTTCCCAGATCCCTTCATTCCCGTCAACTATCTTCTACAAGTCTCCACACTCAACTCCTAGTGCGCCCCCCTTTTTACATGTACTCAACACCGATATCGTCTTGAGGGATGGGTGTTGAAAGAAGGGTTGGTGACGATGGGGGGCGGGGGGGCAGATAAACACCAACCCACACGTGTGATAGAGAGGGGAGACACGTTTACTTCATCGCATTACCATCGTACTCTGGCAGCTTGGGAACATCCAATTGACTCGTGTCTCTAGACAATCGCTCGCCAATTCCTCGCCTCGCTTACTCCCCACACCTGCCCTGCCGGGACTTGACTTGCACCCGACGCAGGGAGCCGTAATTCGGGGTAGCACAGCAAAGGTACGGTGCAGATACACACCATACAAAATCCGGACTAGACACAGTGATTGTGGTAAAACCGAATCCTCGAAAACTCCCAGGGATAGCAACCGTACCTACCTAGTACCGATATCTTAACTACAGAGGTACCTAAGGTACCTAGCCAGGGGTAACGTCCGAGCCATCTCGCCAGGTACAGCAACGGGACGAGCCCAGACCTCGACTCCAATATCAAGGTTAAGGTCAGGACGGCCAGATCCAGGGCCAAGACCAAGACCGGAGCCAAGACCGGAGCCAGAAGCAGGACCAGGACCAGGGTCAGGATCAAGGCCAGAATCGAGGCGTCGACCAGGACCAGGGTCCACGCAGCAACAACATGTCCCTCCACCACCACCAGGAAGGGCAGCAGCAAGCCCGAGGTGATGGGCTGCAGCTGCACGACCACCCCGCTGACCTCCGTCACCGCTCAGGAGCTCCTTCCAGCCCTGGCCCTTCATCCAATCCAGCCTCACCGGCCCCTCCTTCCCCGAAAGATACTTCATCCCAGTTTGCTCCCCAGCTAGATTCTTCCAATTCCTCGTCTTTTCCTCCCTCCCTCTCTTCAACACTTCCTCAAACTCAACCTGCCCGTCGTCCTACCACTGACAACCGTCAGCCTAATCCTGACACCTCCCGTACCCCTGAAGCGCACACCCCTCATCCTCATCCTCTCCCTATTACATTATCTCACGAGGTTTCTCGGATTAAGGACTTCCTAAAGCCTGGAAGAGAATCTCCCGAGCCACCGAAAGAGGCCAGCGGGACTTCTACGCCTCAGCGGGAATCACATCATCTAAGGAACGTCCGCGCCTTCATCCGCGCAGTCATGGCTTTCGAGAAGGGTCGCAAGTTTTCCACGGGCACTTCGGTGCACCGTAAGCGGCAGATGAGCACTCTCGTTGAGAAGGAGGGTCATTTTGGTCCAGCCCTCACGGTACGTGATAACCCGGCGTTGCTGCTCAACTCCCTCCCTCCGTCCGTCCCGTTTGCCTTGCTAACCTTGAGCCGGCCCCAAGACTCTTTACCTCGGTATCTCTGCGGTGTTCTCAGATGATCACACGGCAGTCGTTGCTTTGGCCATCCACGACACTGTCTACCTGATTGACTTCTCCGTCAAGCACATCGTGCTCGACGATGCTCTCAAGATGGGCCAGGACCTCATTGCCAACTACGTCATCGAAGAGGTAGAGAAGTACGAGCACGACAATTTTGTCAAGTTCATCGGAGCCGGTCTCCCCACCACGCTCAAGTACATGAGCCCTAACCTGTGCTCTCGCTTGTGGCTGGAGCTGGACATCGTCCCTATCGTGATGCGTCCCGACGAGGAGCAGAAGGAGAAGAGCTTCTGGGATGTTAAGCGTGTTGATGAGCAGGCCGACTCCATGGCCCGCAAGTGTATCATGTAAGTCCGTTTTGCAGTTCGTGATGGATATACCTCGAACTGACGTGCCATGCCTACCAGGAACTTTGGTCCATCCCTTGTTCCTCTTCTGCAGGTCGGCTTCCGAGGCATCGTCCAGACCGATGCTGCCTTCCGCGCCCATCTCACTACCGTCCAGAACCACAAGGACACCTGCGGCAGTGCCACCTGGGAGACAATGTTGACCTATGCCAAAGAGCTGCGTCAGAAGGACACACGCGTGGCCTTCTTCAGCTCCACGCCCCAGGGTGGTGGTGTCGCTCTCATGCGCCACGCACTGGTCCGCTTCGCTCGCCTGATGGGTGTTAACCTGACCTGGTATGGTGAGTATAATTAAATTGTCTCTCCCTCGTGAGAGTGTCCCCAGCCGAACCTGTTCCGATCATGCTCACACACTCGAGACAGTTCCCAAGCCGCGACCCGGCGTCTTCAGGATTACCAAGAACATCCACAACATCCTCCAGGGGGTCAGTCATCCTGACCAGCGTATCACTGCGGAGGAGAAGCAGGCCATTATTGATTGGATTACCGAGAATGCCAGCCGGTACTGGTTGTCCGAGGGTGGACCACTCCGTCCAGTTGAGGAAGGTGGTGCTCACGTCGTTATTGTAGGTACTCCCTCATTGTCCACCCCGACCCTTCTTCGCACTACCAAGCCTCTCTCCTGTACTCGGGGGTAGCGACAATCCAACCCTAACGATACAACAGATCGACGACCCACAGATGCCCGGCTTGATCCCGCTCATCAAGAAGCTCACACCTGACCGCCCGGTCCTCTACCGTTCCCACATCCAGATCCGAAGCGATCTTGTGGCCAAGGCCGGATCTCCTCAGGCCGACATCTGGGACTTCCTGTGGAGCAACATTCAGCAGGCAGACTTGTTCATCAGCCACCCAATCCCCATATTCGTCCCTCACACCGTGCCGAAGGATAAGGTAGTCTACTTCCCGGCTACTACAGACTGGCTTGACGGCCTCAACAAGCCCATGAATAGTTGGGATTCCGGCTATTACGGCCACATCTACAATGACGCCTGCCACTCCCAGCGCATGTGAGTATTCACCCTCCGGTGACATTCTGTGTTGCGGGAGAGCCTGCCGCTGACCATTGACCTCTTGGCAGGACCGAGCTGAACTGGCCGGCCCGCAAGTACATCATCCAGGTGGCTCGTTTCGACCCCGCCAAGGGCATCCCGACTGTCATTGATTCCTATGCCGAGTTCCGCCGCCGGTGCGAGAAGGCCGGCATCACGGACGTCCCTCAGCTTGTTGTCTGCGGCAATGGATCGGTCGACGACCCAGATGCCAGCATGATCTACGACCAGACTATGAGCCAGATGGAGACATATTACCCTCATCTCATCAAGGATGTCAGCATCATGCGCTTGGAGCCCAATGACCAGCTTCTCAACACCCTTATCGCCAAGGCCCATGTCGTTCTGCAGCTCTCAACCCGCGAGGGCTTCGAGGTCAAGGTCTCGGAGGCCTTGCACGCCGGTCGTCCCGTCATCGCCACCAAGGCCGGCGGCATCCCGCTCCAGGTCAAGGACAACGTCAACGGTTTCCTGGTCGACCCCGGCGACTGGAAGACTGTCGCGGGACACCTCATGGAGCTCTTCACGGACGAGGAGCTGCACAAGAAGATGAGCTATGCCGCCAAGACCGGTGTCTCGGACGAGGTCGGTACCGTGGGCAATGCGCTCGGTTGGTTTTACCTGGCCGCGAAGTGGGCAGAGGTCGGCGTCGAGAAACTAGGCAAGGGCGGCATGAAGGGTAATGAGAGATGGGTCAACGATATGGCCCGAGAGGAGGCCGGCTTCCTTTATGCCGAGAATGAGAACCGCCTACCTCGCCACTTCACCGAGAACAAGAAGCTCGTCCTCCTCGACGCCGCGGCCACCGAACCAGCCAAGGTGGACGCACCGGCGGTGGAGGCTTGAGAGTAGGATATCATCATTTGTCGATGATGTCATGAGGAGACTGGAAATGCTTTTTAACTAGCTTATGGTCTCGTAGATGTCTTACTTTTTGCAAGGTTTAGTGATTTCTTTCTTGGGGGTGTTGCATGTTGGAGTGGGGTCCCGGGGCTTTGGCATTTCTGTCAATGTTCTAGATCACTGTTCTAGACGGGGGAAGAAGCTAAAAAAGAAGCTCAAAATGTGCGTTTAGATGAGACATACGCAGACGACTAAATCCAATCGCTACTTATTTTTTTTGTTGCCTTTCTCTGGAGTTTCGGAACAGGAGCTGGTCGACGAGAGTCGTTTAGATACTAGATATCCAGACTTTGAGACTAAGCAGAGTATTGGCCGGATGTACCGGATCCATGTCGTCCACAAGAAGCTATTCTCACGATCCATGACCATGCCGAAGGTGGGGTCGTTAGCTTTCAGCATATTTTAAGTTTATGCGGGTTAAGGTTGCCCTTTAGGCTTTCCAGACCCGCCCGCACACAGCTTTGGCCTGGAGAGGGGTCCGAAAGGTGACGTCTCTTGGGCGGCGCTACACGCAGGGAGGAGGATACCCCCCGGTTGTGTTCGCAATAAAACGGGATCTGGGGTTGTGCTTCAAGTAGAGGATGGTCTCGATACGATCGACAAAATGCCTGAAGCCAAGCAAAGCTCATAAGTTAAAGTTTTACTACGTAGCAAATGGATCGATCCAGTTTTGGTAGCGAATAAATCAACTCAAAGCCACTAGCTCGTAATTTTATCCTTGCACGTACGGGTTCCGTACCAGCCAGTAGGTACGTACATGACATTATTACCACGATGCATTACCAGGTTCGTGCACCTTTGATTTGCAGGATTACATGATAGAATGCTTCGATTAGGGGGGGCCAAGTCGCCCCCAAGCAGGAATTGTCGTCGCGGCCTTTTTTTTTCCTCACTTCCTTTTCCTCACTTCCCCCTCGCATTGGCAATTTTGCTTGTGAGCTTCTTGGGATTTGAAACAAACCACATCTACATCGAAGCCATGCACCTGTCATCCGATCTTCGGCTCGATACTACCGAATTAGCTCGGTAGCTTCTGTTTCCCACTTAACATTTTCTTTTCTTCCCCCCCCAGTCCCAGCCGCACGCACCCCGCTGCGCCGATGGCCTTCCGACGCACCTGGGCGCGCCCCAGACCACGATGGCTGACGTCGTGTCCCAACCCGCGATGGCTGATCGGCCGGCTCGCCGTCGCGGTGTTCGTGCTGTGCACCTCGTCGATGCTCATCTTCTACGTCCTGCCCCAATCGAGGTATAAGTACGCCCCGCTGCAGCTGCTCGACGACTACTGGCTGAAGCGGATGCCCAACGTCGAGCCGGCGCCTCCGCTGGCCGAGAGGGTGCCGTGTTATGGCCCGAGGGGCAAGTTCTTGTCCGCGAGCCCTGATGACGAGTTACGGTCCGTGGAGTTGAATATCAGTGAGGAACCATTTTCTTTCCCCTTCTATCTTGTAGGTATTGGCGTGCAACTTGCTAACAACCCGCGCCTGCTGCAGCATATCCGGCCTCATTTATCGGATCGCACACCGACCTTGGCCTCGAGCAGTCGTGGATGTCGGCGGATGGACGATACGGGCCGTACGGATATGGAGAGGGGGACGTGGGCAATAGCCGGTCCAAGGTCGACTGGGACAAGGTCGATTGGGGGAGGCTGCAGAATCGGTGCTTCGAGCGGAACCAGCAGCGATTCCCCCCGAGCGCGGCCGGGTTTACCAACGAGATGAGGTTCGGCCTACGGGAGAACGCGAAGCTGCCGACGGTGCGAAAGTGGGACGAGTTCACCAACAGCAGGCGCACGGCGATCGTGGTGCGCGCGTACCAGGGCTATCGCTATAAGCCCGAGGATATGTTCAGCCTGCGGTCACTCATTGCGGAGGCGTCGCTAAGGACTGGCGGGGAGTACACCGTGGTGCTGCTTGTTGATATCAAGGGCAAGGAGAGCAATATCTTTGAGTCCAAGGAGAGCTACTGGAAGGCGTTCGAGGACGCCAAAATACCAAAGGAGTTCCAGTCCATCGCAATCTTGTGGGACGAGAACCTCCTGAGGAATTGGTATCCGAAGGTGTTGGAACACAGGTGAGTAAAGACGCAACGAAGATCCGTATTGGGAGCCCCTTCCCGAGCTTCATGTATAGACACTGACAACCTTTGGCGCCAGGACCGAATACCAGGTGTTCCAGCCACTACAGCTATTCGCGCAACATTACCCCGAGTTCGACCACTTCTGGCAGCTAGAGATGGACCTACGCTTCCTCGGCGACGCAGGAAAATACCTCGTCGCCGTCTCGGCCTTCGCGCGCGCCGAGCCCCGCAAGCAGGCCCTCGAGCGCAGCACCTTCCCGCACGTCCCCACCGTCGACGGCGACTACGCGACCTTCGCGTCCCTCGTCGACTCCGCCAACCAGGGCTCCTCGCACGTTTGGGGCCCGATGCGCATTCCGGACGTCAAGCCCATCGGGCCGATCCCGCCCCTCGCGCACGCCGAGGAGGACACTTTCCGCTGGGGCGTGGGCGAGGACGCGGACGTGGTGGCGACGTCGTTCTGCGCCAACGCGACGGCGTCGCCGTCGTGGGTGTACCGCGACTGGATCGGCGGCTTCCGCGACGGCGTCGACACGCCGCGCTTCTTCTGCCCTCCCGCCATCATGCGCGCCAGCCGAGCGCTGCTTCTGGCCGTGCACGCGGCCCAGCTGCAAAAGGGCCTGCGCGTGCCCAGCGAGGCGACCCTGCCCAGCTTCGCGCTGTGGCACGGCCTCAAGCTGAGCTACCCGCCCCAGCCCGTGTACCTGCGCGCGAGGGGCGACGAGGCGCTCGAGGCGGCCTGGCACCGCGGCGGGCCGGCGAACGCGTCGGCTACCGGGCTGGGGCCGGCGGATCCGCAGCACCCTTCGGGCGACGGGCTGACGTGGTGGTGGGAGAGTAAGTGGCCCAGGCTGATTGTCGACTCGTGGTTCGAGGGCGGCGCGGGCCCGGATCAGGAGTTGCCGTATTTGCTGGCGGAGGTGGATGGTAGGGTGTATGCGCCGAATGTGGCGATGCATCCTGTCAAGACTCAGTGATGGGCGGCTCCGTCCAGAGCCGTGTATGTGTATGACTTTGTGTATACCTATTTTTGGGGTTCCTTGTGGATTTGCATTTCTGGTTAGTGGAGTATAGGATACCCCCCCCCTTGGTGCTGGGCGAGGAATCAGTCGTCTTTTTACTTTGCGTCCTGGGCGGTCAAATGGAGTTACGTTACGTCTTTGTTGCGGTCATCGTTATACTAATTAATGATATTGTTTATTCCTCAACCCATCGTCGTTTGCTAATGCGAAGCTTAGGAGTTGCCCGATCTGGGTTATCTCCTCGCAACATGGCCATCAGCCGAGAAGTCTCCTCGTGTTCACCTCATAGCTCCTCTAGATAATTTTGGCCTCGGATCCTCGCGAACACGCAGTTCGATCCAATCCCATCGAGCATTCTATACCGCACAGGACATAAATGGGGAGAGTCTACCTAGACAAGGCCGACTCCGTCCTCCCCTTAGGTGGTGTCGAGGGGCTTCCCTCCACACCCTCAACCCGACCTGTCCAAAGATCAAATGGTCTCGGCCTCCTCGTGTATTAACCCCTTTTCTCCTTGTACCGCCGACCATCCCTGTCTTATGACTAGGCCGCCCGTAAGCTGCATATAATGGGACTTGACCATCACTATGAGTCATCCGGCGACGGGATACCACTTAAATGGCCGTGCCGCATCTCCACACCATCATAATTAGGTGCCCAAGTTTAATCAGACTACAAGGATCTCCGCGATTGACCGCTGGTACTAAAAGAGTGTTCCAATTCCCAGGATAAATGATATATAATATCCTCCAACTTCTCTGGACTACAAAACATCACAGATAAAACTCGAAATCTCCATCCACTCTCTCAGCAGCTAGCGCCAACTCTTCCCAATCAACAGCATCGCTCCCCCTTTTTTCACAGTCCTCAAAGGACCACATCAGTGGAACTGACCCGGCCCGGGGCCGAAGATCTCGCCTTCGCCGAGCGTCTTCAACAGGCAAGGTTCGCCCTCACAACCCGCCGAGACAACGTTGTTGCCCCACCAGTCGAGCTCCACGCCCGCCCACTGGAGGCTGAAGAACATGATGATGGCCGCGATGGCGATGCCCGACGAGAAACTCGCCGACAGGACGAAGTTGTACTTGGACCAGAAGCCGAGCCACCTATTCTTGGTGTAGATCCAGCTGAGCCAGGCGATGGGCACCGCGGGAATGACGTAGCTGAGGCTGTAGGGGGCCCAGTAGAGCGCGCCGTAGATGAGCGCCACGGGGTGCATCTGGCGAGCCCAGCGGGACCGAGGGTTGAGCCGTTGGATGCCCCAGACGATGCCAGTGATGAGGAGACCCAGGGGCCAGCCAATCAGCATGGCTGTGTACTGGCCGCCCGCGCCGAAGACCTTCTTGGGGCCGATGGTACCCCATAGAACGGCCGCCGTGAAGAAGGTGTTGATGCCGGGGCAGGTGTAGTGATTGGGAGCGTCGGGGGTGCACACACCGGGGATCTGGTTCATCTGGAAGTTGAGGATTCCGGTACATACAAAAGTCGAGACCACAGTCGCGATCATCTGCGCCCAGAAGGTGTGGCGAGGGGGGATCTTCAGATACAGTCCAAGCTTGAGGTCACTGGCGAACCACACGGCGTGGGCACAAGTGACGTAACTAAGCAGAAGAGAGGCCATGTCAGTTTCCCGGGTTCTCATATACGTTTTGGGGCTGGGCTGGACGGCTACGTACCCGAAGGACTTGAAGTAGTTCATCGCCAACGCGTTCCCCTCGACCCAAGACCCGCCGATGAACTCGGCGAGCACATTCAGCGTCACCTCGAGCCCGGTCATGGCCTTGACGATACCTACCGGCACGACAAAGATGAGACACAAGATGAGGCCGTAGAAGACGACGCCCGGGGACGTGTACGTTTCAAAGCCCGCGATGCCGGCGACGGCGAAGGCGATGGCAATCAGCAAACAGGCCAGATACCACCACTCGGGGACTGCGGGGAAAGCAGTCCATGTTAGCCTGTTTCTCGGCGCTTCAGCAGCGGGGACGCTGCCGAAGGGGGTTGCAGTACTTGCCTTCGGGATATTTGGCCATCAGACGGTTATGCACATCATCGTAGTGTCCGAGGTCGTCGGTCTTCTTCTTGCGGAAACTACCAATCAGATTCTTGAACCCCGTCGTGATCTCGTACCTGTGGTACAGGGCGATGTACGCGAGGGTGGCAGGATAAATGGCGAAGAAGAAGATGTACACGACCAGGTTTCCAGCGGAGAGATAGGCGGGCGAGTACGCTTCGTACTTGACGGAGTCGAACAAGCCTTTCTCGTTGATGCTCCGGGAGACATTGTACAGGTTACCAGTGTTGTCGAAGATTCTGTTCGAGTTAATGGGCAGGTAGGAGGTATGGTAGACGTTGGAATACCAGAAGGCGGCAACGACACAACCCGAGAGGAGCATGCCGATGAATTTATTGAAGGTGCTGAAGAACGGCACCATGAGCGGGTCGGTGTTATCGAATAACATTGGATTCCAGTCGAAAGTAGGGAACGGGTTCAGGCCCAGGCCGTTGTTGAAACCCGTGATGGCAGTGAGGTTCAGGTTGTTTGGGGCAATCCAGGTTATCCAGGAGAAGAAACTGAGGGCCGTGAATATGAAGTTGGGGAACCAGAAGTACACGAACATGGCGCCAAAGGCGAGGAGGAAGAACTTGTACCGCGACGCCCGGAAGACCTTCCGGAAGGGACCCTCCACGGGCGCGTTTTTCTCCGAGTGGAACGACTGGTTCAGCGCGATGGTGACGAGCGACGCGGGCCACACGCAATAGGAGGGGTACACGAGGAATCGCCGCGTGAGCCCGGCCATGCCGTATCCGATGAAATTCGTCCCAAGGGCAATCAGGATCTGATAAGAAAAGCTACCGGCGTACTTCTCGGCGTTAGCATTGCGCCAACTACGGGCATTGTTCTGCGGGCAGAGCCATGGTAGCCACCAGCATCAACAGACGAGGGAGCACTTGCCTTCTGGTTGAAGTACTGCGGCAGATATTGCGACCAGATGATATAGTTCGTGTAAGGGATATTGTAGGCAACATTTGCCATGATGGTTATCAGCATGTGCTCCTTCTTGGAGAAGGGGCCGGGGTTGAGGCTGTGCCGCACTCCGAAAAGGGTGATCCCCCAGTCCGGGAGGGTCTTCTCCATCAGCTTTCCGAATGGGAACGCCAGAAGCTGAGCTACGTTGGCCATGACGGTGATGGCCGGCTGCCTGATGGAGAAGAGCTGGTTGATAAAGCCTAGGATGGCCGAGAAGACTAAGCCGATGACCCAGGCGCGGATAGTGGAGCATGGAATGTTGGGGTCATCGTGGTTGTCGACGACGGCTCGGACCTCGGCATAGGGCGAATTGTTTCGAATCATTGCTGCTTCGAGCTTCATCTCGTATATGATGTCCTCGTGCTTCTCGGGATTGTCGAAAATACCCTCATTGGCTAGGGATGGGTGGTCAGCCAAAGAGGCGCCGACGCTGAGCTGGTCACCTTACTCAAGAAGTACTTGACCCTTTCGAGGATAACATGCGAGAAGTTCGGGTCGTTCTCATGCATCTTCAAGACATTGGCCATGAACTGGAGGTGTTGGCGCGGTCAGCACAATCCACCGAGGAAAGCGAAGCAGTGGAAGGGCTCAGGGAATGCGGCGTGGCTACTCACAGCTCGGACTTCCTCCAGACTCATTTGGCCAGCCGTGGCTTTGGCCTCCTGGATGTCCCTCTCAGTCATGTTGAAGTCCCTATCGGTTCCCCGAGTTAGCGACGCTATCCACGACGGGAAGAAGGCCCCGTCCCGGGACGACAAGGTCAACTTACGCCTCAACACTCCGAGTGCCGTCGGTCTCGCGTGTCGTCTCGAAGACATGATCGAATGGTACTTTCTCGCCGAGTACCCCGCCCTCAGGGACAGAGTACTCGGCGGGCGTCTCGATCTTCTCGGCGTGGGTCGACATCGCGACTCTTGTCTCAAGCCAATGACGACTGAGCTTCTGTAGGGAGTGGCAGAGTGGACGCGGTCGATGAGGGGAGGACGAAGCTCTGGTGCGGGAGGGGGGATGGTAGCATGGAGGTTGATATACCCCCCCGCCTTGCACATAGGCACGCACGACAGCTCGTCGTAATTCCTAGAGTCTAGAGGCGGCCGCCGTTGGCCACGCCAAGCAGGGCCGTCGCCCGCAAATAGCGGCAGCAATGCCATAAGGGGCAAGTACTAAGGGATGGCACCTTCAGGAATGTGTCCTCTGATAGCTACGTACCAGTGATAGGCATGGTTCGGAGCCTTCCGTATGCGAGGTGAGGGGTGGGCTAGCTGCTTGAGCAGATTCTTGTGCGAGGGATGACGGCCGGGGTAGAATAACCAGCTCCCCTTTCTGGCCAGCACGCATGTCGCACTTGGTCCGGCATTGAGATACGGAGAGACAGAGCTTCTTCGACTGCAGAGAGGTGTAGATTGCACACCAAAAGCTGGAGAGGGAAGCTCGCGGTTGGCCAATACCCGCTGGTGGCGCAAATCAGTGAAGTGAACTCACGGGTGCTTCTTCCAATTCGCTCGTGTAGCATGTCACTGACATAACCAGATAGGGCCGATATTGTCGCAATTGGCGGGCAGCGAGAATGGACCAATCGCATCGCGCTTCTTGTCGGAAGTTTATTGTCCTTGGCCTCTTCCCCCATAGGCCAAGGAGGTGAGCTCAAGCCATCGGTACTTGGGATTTAGAGAGCTCTAAGCTTCCATCCCGCATGGCCGACGCAAAAGTCGGCAGCTATCGGCACCTTCCAGTTTGTTTCACCCCCCGAGATGCCCTTCCGGATTAGGGAGGTGCTGCACGTCCGCGGATTTCTTGGCTATCACGGTGGGAACGGCATGGCACGATGTTTCTCCTATCACTAGCCGCGTCATTGAAGTTTTGAGACTGATATCCCTCGGAAGTCTGCAGCAAACCCCGCCATCAAACCCACGATCAACCCGCGATGGGTCCTGCCAAAGGCTGGCATGTTATTGCGCGAACCTGGTCGCGGACGATCTGACCTGGGCCGTCCTATGGTCGGATCCGCGCAGATGAAGTAACAACGCTTTGCGGGATGCCTGACGGATAGATGAATCGATGGGTGTGTGCCGTTTCCTTCCATGGTCAATTGCCTGACGATGGACGGCCCTTGTTTTAATTGCGCGGCGCCATTGGCTGGCTAGGTCCTCGTCCGGGGATCTCATTCCAACCGCCGCCGCGACCCTCCCTTATCGTCCAGCTCCATCTCGCCTTTCTCCACGGGAGCTCCTTCTTCCGGGAAGCCTTAGCGAGGGGGAATGATTTGCATTGAAGGTGGCCCATCGTCAACTCAGGCAAATAGTAATCGCTCTGAAGGATGCGCACACCATTTCAATCAAAAATCTCCCATGCTGGTTATTGGGAGTATGCATGGGCTCGGCGTCCTTGGCAGATCCTGTACCCGTACTCCCACCTGCCCCTCCGAGATTGGCCTTTTTTTTTTTGTTTTGGGAATCCTCCAAAGCTACCAAGGAGGGGGAGAGATAGTCGATGAGGGTCACATTTGTGTGGCAATCATACCCGCAGCTGTTGGCCAGCGTACCACTATCGCTCCCTTCTCGTGTTAGGTAGGAAGTTCGTAATTCCGGCACTGGCTACTATCCTAAAATGAAGAACGGGTTTTCCTCGGGTTCCTCCTGCGCTGGGCGGCGGGGCCAGTCGCATTACCTGACCGCTTTCTTATCCCGCCACGTCGTCCGCGCTTTGCGCGACCTGCAGCCGACTTGGCCGACGTGAGACTGTAACTGACGCCCAGTATTATCTTGGTGCTGCTTTGCTAACTTGGCCAAGGATTCCCTGCACGGCACTGCTGAATGGTCAATCGTTCTTACAAGAGGGAAAACCCTCCGTATACAGAACATTCTCAGCCACAATGTAGAGGTTCGAACATTACAGAAAGTGCTCGAACTCAGGTATCTTGGGCACGAGTGCGATCACCGTCTATGAGTTGTCCCTACTTATCCGTCGGGAGAATGGCGGCCGAAGCCTTGCGCTGTTCCGGCGCAGACGCTCTTATCTTAAGCTCCTATGATAACGACGGAACTCATCTCTCCTGGAGGTCAAAGGGTTACCTGTAACTGGTGGAAGTTTTCTTCTTGAAGCAGAGATGATTGGGGCTGTTAACGTGAAGGTCAAGTTCGATGAATCCAATGTTTCGTGCATGTGAATGAGCTACTTGCCTGTCACGCTGCTAATGGGCATCGGCAGTCAGGCCTAACTGACCTGGCTTCTCATATAAACCCAGTGGCTGAGATGCACTCGCCTTGTTTGGCATCTCATGGTTCCAATAATCGCCAAGGCTTTAATCACAATTGTTCCAAAGGGCTCCACTCTATCAGTAAAAGAGGAGATGGCATATCAGCTCAAGTCGGATTCGAGGTAAGCTACATAGAAATAGCTACCTCGACTTTGGTGTAATTAACAAGACAGTACGTAGCTACACCTGGACTTTCCAAACTTGGATCTTGAGCATCCCAATTGTGTCCTATTATCAGCACCACGAACAGAATGCGCTAGTTATAGAGAGGGATGAACTCTGATAGAGTCCGGGAGTACGGATCCGTAGTGTAATTGGTTTTGCCTGCGTTGTGGGGCATAAGCCGCATAAATAACCAGACAGACCTTGGTGCAGACCTTAAACCTGTCATCCTCCCTACCAATGTTCAACCTGACGTTGGTATCTACCATGGCTACCACAGTAGAGAAGTAAGAAAGTAGGGGTACCTAAGCTAAATACTGACCAGTGGAGCCGATCTGGACTAAGCAGTCCTACGAGTCTACCTTCGAACTTCCCTGACTTGTTAACGAGAACAAACCTAACATCCGCGAGTAGCAACGCTTCCTAGCTTTCGGTAGGCTGGGCGGCATTAAGAGTGCGTCCTCAGGGCCGATACTCACTCTCGAAACCTTGAACCGCCCCCTAGCTAGCGGTCCCTACCAACGACATGAACACTGGTCAAGGTCGAGTATCAGCAGCATGTTTAACCTCCCGCCTGGCGCTCTTTACACAACCCAAGTTACTGATGCAATCCACATCATCTCCTCGACAAAACTTAGGGGACTATGAGGCTGCGGGATCGTCTACCCAAGAAGCTTTCCCAATGGCCACATCCAAGGTAGGTAGAGTGAAGTACGATCTAGCCTGAGTCATCTTTCTCGTCGCCTATGATTAGAGGCTGCTCGCTCACCATATCTACTATTATGGTCAATTCTCATTATGGTGGATAAACTTCCATTATTATCGCAAGTTTGATCCGAATCAAGAAGACACAGAACTAAGCTAGCTCCACTTCGATAACACTTTCGACAGACTGAGGAGGTCTCCAGATCTTGACCACCTGAAGGCCGGCATTCTTGATGAGATCACGCCACTCGGCCTCCGTTCTTTCCTTGGCCGACAAACACGCCATCATGGTAATATCCGAAGTAGTCACGCGGGCTAGTGGCGCGAGCGTGCTGATCAGGCTCTCGTGGATCAGTAACTTCGAGTATCCCTTCTCCATGCCCTCGGCGACATTCTTGATGATCTTGGTCGCTACCTCGTCGGGCCAATCGTGCAAGACATTATGCATGAAGTATATACGCGCCCCCTTGACGGGCTGGGGAGTGAAGAAGTCGTACGGATGCACAGAGATGACCGGGTCGGTCTTTACGTCCGCAACGATGTCCGGCAGGTCCTGAAGTACAAGGCTGCCTTCGGGGATGTCCGGGTGGCGCAGCCGGAACTTTTCCAGATCGTGGCCCTTACTACCACCGATATCGACTACGAGGGCACGGCCGGGCTTTGCGACTTCCACGATGGGATCAGTGTACACGTCGGTCCAGGGAGTGAGGTTGTACTTTGAGTGGCACTTCATGGCGTCGTGGAAGTGACTGGCTAGAGAGGGGTTGTTGCCCACATCTTGGAAGAAGCTATCGCTTGTGCCTTTCCAGAACTGCCAGTTGCTCTTGGTGACGTCTGTTGGGTTCTTGAATCCCTCTTGCTTCAAGAAATACGGCAGACTTTGAAACATGGGGTTGTTGAGCTCGCTGAAGAACTTTCCATAGGTTGAGGCCAACGCCGTGTCCTCCGCCAGGGCCGTCGTCCAAGGGGTGGGAGCAAAGGTATCCTCGCCAGTTTCAATAACAAGGCGCTGGCCATTGAGTTGCCTGATCATGCGCTCTACGGTTGGCGCAGGAGAGTACAGTCAGCTTAGTGTCTAAGTAGCGCCGCGCCCGTGGGCTTGGTAATCAAGGCGTAATTTACTGATCAGCAGCTCATCTGCCCCTGTGAGCTGGGCCAGCTCGGCGCACGTCTTGGGCGCATTCCCGCACTCGGCCCACTTGTCGAACACACCGGCTTCAATTAGGGTTTTGACACAGGCGATCGTGGCGCCGTTGACCCAGATCTGGTCCCACACGATGTCCCAAGGCGACTGGACTCGCCTCATGGCGTCGAAGAGCGCATCCCGGGCACGAACCCTCTCGGCCTCGTTCGCAAATGAGCTGGCGTCGACCGCCGAAAGAGTGGCCACTAGCTGATCTGCAGACGCCATTTCTCCTGAAACTCACGAAAGAAGAGGACGATCGGCACGACTACCTGGGGAGAGGCGCGTGGCGACTAGGAACTATTTATCGAGCCATGAGGGAGGGGTAACACACCCTCTCCCCCTGTCCCTTGATACCCTCATACACTACTAGGACCGTCTGAGACCCTCGACGCAGTAGTGTGGCCCACCCCCACACCCTTTTGAGGCGAGGAAGGTACCTATTAGGTAGCTGGTGGGTAATCGGTGTCAACACTCGGAAATATATCGCCAGTCAATTAGTCCAGCCAAAGCTGAACCAGATCGTAGCGTGAATTAAGGTAGTACTGGGGAAAGAGAAGCTTCATGCCCCTGCAAAGGAGATAGATAATTCCGTGCCGGCCTACTGGAACCGACCTGGCCGAGGATGGCATTGTGCATCATTCGAGGACAAAGATTATCACCGCACTCCGGCCGAGTTCCTGTCGATCCACTCTCGGCGTGCAACCTCTGTCGCTGGAAAAGCGAACACTAGCGAACAATTCTCTTCTTTGAACCCAGGGTTGTCAGTGGACGAAGCAGAATACCAGAAAATGATATATGACTGAGGTAGGGGTGTTGATTCTAGCGTCGCATTAGTGTGCCTACTTCTGCAGATATGGATGATCTCAACCAATCGCGGGTGACCCATCCTCCCCTAAATGGGGGAGTATCCGTCTCACATCCCACTCTCTACGACCCAAGCCTTCCCACTACCCTGGTAACAGTCAACCGGATGCTCACCACCTTGCCCTTCGAAGAAGGGGATGTGCAGAAGTGGCACGAGTGGCGCTCCCCAAGGATGGGGGTTCGGCAATGGACATGCACAGAAGAGGGACGCTGCTTGCCCCTGGATTGATGATGCAGAAGTTATTCAACCCACTTTAATGAACAGAAATACCCATATCAGACCCTCCACCCATTGCACAGCGTTCAAACCTGGAGTCTTTTTTAGCTCTGCAACTGTGGTGCCTTTGTCGATTGTTCATCCTCCTTTGCCAATCGCGCATATACATGTCCCCTGGAGGGAAAATATTAGACCTGTCCGCCAAGGGATAAACCCGGAATGGACCTGTGGGAGGTGGAGGATTACGGTGCTAGGGCCGACCGGGCTTGCTGGGCACTATTTGCTTTGACAACATGTTCGCTTTGATCCCCTCTTTCTTTTAGTCGCCAACCGTCCCCGCTTTGATGCTAACGCCTTGTCCTCCGCCTCCACAGGTATTGTCATACTTCGGCTCACCTGCCGTGCCAGGTCCAGGTACGGAGAATACGGCGGTCTTGGTCTCGATGACTACATCACGATACTCTGCACTGCCCTCCTCCTAGTTACCTGCGTTCTCGTGAGCATCGGCTCCCACTATGGCCTCGGCCGACACATGGGGACGCTGGAGCCGCCCGAGATAGTGAATGCGCTGAAGTGGAACGTCATCATTAGCTCCGTCCTGATATGGAGCTTCTCGATGCCTAAGTTCGCCATCGTCGCCATCCTCAAGCGGATTCTCAACCACGGCCTCAAGACCACGATCCTCTTCTGGGGCCTTGCCATCTCCTCGCAGATCTGCATCCTGGCCACCTCGATCTGGTGGTGGAAACAATGCACGCCAGTTAGTTACGGATGGGATAGGTCCATCCCGGGAGGGAGTTGCGCCCCTATTAGCATTTTGGCGAATCTTGGGTACTTTACTTCGGCATACTCGGCATTCCTCGACATCTTCTTTGCGCTTTACCCCATACCATTCATCATGCGCTTGAATATGCCCTTGAAGTCAAGAATTGCCGTCTCCATTGCCCTCGGCCTTAGTGCGCTGGCTTTCATTGTGTCAGTCTACAAGTTGGCAATTTTTGGAAGTGTTTTCGAAAAGTTGGCCGAGGATCCGACATGTAAGCCCCCAGTCTTCTTGCTTTACCGTTCATCACTATTTGTCGTCAGTCAATTTGCTTTTTGGGTGGAATGGTGTCTAACCGAAACATTTGCTCCAGATCCGGTTCCTTTTCTCGACATATTAGGAGTATTGGAAGGCTGCATCTTGCTCATCTGTGCCTCCCTCCCAACATTGGGGCCACTAGTTCGCCTGGTAAAGGCTAAGCTCGACATGAGCAACCACAGCAGGAACTCCAATAAGCCGGGGTCTAGCGCCCCAACCACGTCCGGCAACAGCTGGGCCAACATCAAGGGCCACAGACTTGAGGACCCCGAACTCGGGTCGACGGGGGTGCACTCAAGTGTGGATGACATCCTCCTTGTCCCAACAACGAGATCGATTCCGGCCAGAAAGAGTTGAGGTTTACAGGACCCCTCCGGGTGGACAGTAGCAGATGTGGTTTAGGGTCATAAAATCCAGCAAAGGGGTAGGGTGTAATAACAAAGAGTCATGACGAGCCAGATGAAGAGGCCAAACTGTTTCTTAGTTATCAAGAACAGTGATGTAACTAGCGTATGTAAAATGATGTTTAAATTTCTGTAGAACAAACGGGAAATTTAAAATATCCCCTACTCTGCTTGTGGCACCTCGCCGTTTTCCCCCATTCGAATGCCGATCGCTGTAAACTCGTCCAGATCCTCGATAGGCAGGCCAAGCAAGTCGTTGTGCAGACCTTGACTTGACTGGTAGTCCCCGTCACCGTTGGGGAAGAACATGCGAGCGTAAAGCGCACGCGCAAAAGCGCTCATGTCTCCTTGCTGCACGGCAGCGAGACTATCCTTCCAACGCCGCTCGTTGGACTCGTGGGTGATAGTCCAATCTGAATCGGCCGTTCCAGTGACGCGCTTGACGCTCTCAAACATGTCGCTCTGGTTCAGTCGGAAGCTCGAGATGTAGATGGGGCCGTTGCGGAACTGCGACAGCGTGGGAGACTTGTCCTTCTCGTCGTCCGGGAGCTCCTTGAGGCTCAGCAATTTTGCGATGGCAAGGCCACACTGGGGCCAGGTGCTGGTATTTATGGCTACATCGCCGTCGTCGAACAAGACCAAGGAGCGTTTATTGAAATCAAAGCCGAAACGACCAGGCCCTCCGCCGAGGCTAAACTCGTACCAGATACCACAAACCAGCATCAAGGACGAGCTGACACCCAAACTCTCAATCTCGGCAATGCTGTCGAGATTGTGGCGGACCAAGATGTCGCTGCATAGCGCGGTGTTTGCTGGATCATAGCCGAACCAGTTTGGCAAGACATACGGCACGCCTGCCTTGGCGGCTGCCCGTATGAACTTGCTGACGGTGTCCCGTGGGGCAGCCACCGACATGGTGACGATCAAAACCTGTTGTTCTCGGAGCGCCTTTACCAGCGCCGCGTCGTCATCGCCGCTGTAGTCAACACGGGCAATATTCACACCCTCGGGTAGCTTCTCGGTGCTGCTGGGACGTGTGATAGCTGTCACAACATGCTTGCCAGTCTTAAGCAAGTGTTCTGTTATGTGTTTCCCCACTCGGCCACCGGCCTATAACTCAGTTAGACACTATTGTCTTGAGTTACTGTGGACTCCTGACGTACCCCAACAATTACCACCCTCTCAACGTGGTTAGAGAACCCCTGAGGTTGCTCGTTGGCATATCTTTTGGCCATGTTTGTTTTTCTAGAGAAGAGAGAGATGCCGGTGTGATAGCACTGGACGGAGGTCTCGAGGGGTGACTGCCATGGGAAATAGAAAGCGGTCTATATAAACAGTGAGAATTCGATTATATCGCACTAGCAACCAAATCCGCTAACCAAGATTCGTTTATCCCTATGCTTGATTTTATTTACAAGTACGGGGTGATGGAAATATCGGACTTAACAATCTAGGGGGCGTGACCTAGAGTCGCCCGTCTTACCCGATCTCGACGACGTATTGCTTAAATCCGTGTATTTATTTAAGATCTGCCATCGATGTGGGAGGGTTTCAAGATGATTTGCTGAAATAGTCGGTGGATTCAAAAGATCAGAGATCACAGGCAGTTTCGGATGCTAAGTGCCTCCTCAGGGGTGCGGATTCTGCAAGCGGAGCCATCCGAAAATAGGTATAGTTAAAACAGTTAAGGAATGTCGGCACCAACGTGCCTCGCTCTTGGTCCCCCTCAATAAAGCAGCCTAGCCTATCTTGCTCTATCCTCGCTGCGTGGGTATGCGCAACGAAAGTTGGCTGGGGTCAAATATGTCATGTTCCGCGGAATGTCTTGCCTGGTCGCTC
>Ga0164242_10002184_pt1 | contig 22745 bp, 19 predicted proteins | sample OricomgcompostMG_FD_108783 | JGI IMG/M metagenome (GOLD analysis project Ga0164242, IMG submission 108783) | Miracle-Growth compost microbial communities from Emeryville, California, USA - Original compost - Miracle growth compost (MG) ... | reverse complement strand
GGCGTCATTCCTGCGAAAGCAGGAGGCGCCTTTCAACAGACGAATGTCTGGTCATCCAGTGCCTTTCGGGTTTGGAGACGTCAAGTCGCTGGATTCCTGCTTTCGCAGGAATGACGAGTGGGGGCGCGTGAGGGAATACCAGTTCGACAGGGAGATTTTGAACAGGTTCTTATCTTTCCAGGGGAGGCGCCCGCTTGCGGGGGATGCTTTTGTTCGGGACTCGGCACTTGTAAAAGCGTCGCCCGCAAGCGGTCTCCTGCAGAGGGGGTGTTTCCTGCCTCAGGGGTGTTCGTGCGGAAAGAATTTGAACAGGCCCCCAGTGCCTGCTCACGATCGCCTGGCGGCCCCCATGAAACGTCATCCCAGCGAAAGCTGGGATCCAGCGACGTTGCTTTTGAGGGAACAGTCACTGGATCCCAGTTTTCGCTGGGATGACGAATGTCGAGGCCGTCTGCCAACGCAAAATTATCCCGGACAGCAGTGGGCTTTCGCTGGAATGACGGGAAGGAATGGACGAACGGTTCCGGGCTGATGGATAGATCGTGAACAGGCGCTCAGGGCATGGCGAACAGGTCGCCGCGGGCGATGCGGTCTTCCATCGCCAGCAGTTGGCGCTTGATCGGCAGCCCGCCGCCGAAGCCGGTGAGGCTGCCGTCGCTGCCGATCACGCGGTGGCAGGGCAGCACGATCGGCAGCGGGTTGCGGCCGTTCGCGGCGCCCACGGCGCGCACGGCTTTCGGCTGGCCGATGCGACGCGCCATTTCGCCGTAGCTGAGCGTGGTGCCGTAGGGAATCTTCGCCAGTTCATGCCACACGTCGAGCTGGAACGGCGGGCCGAGCGGATGCAGCGGCAAGTCGAAGGATTGCCGCGTGCCGGCAAAGTATTCGTCGAGTTGCGTGCGCGCAAAGGCGACGCGGCCGGCATCGCGCACGCTGTCCGGCGCAAGCACCTTCGGGTGGCGTTCGGTCTCGAACCAGATCTGGCGCAGGCCGTGCGGATCGGCGATCAGCAGCAGGCGGCCGACCGGGCTGGGCATCTCGTCGAACCAGGTCGGTTCCGCGTCGGCACGGGCGAGCGGGCTTGTCATGCGGGAACTTCCTCGCGGCGTTTCGTTCGCGTGGCAGGTACGGCATCGGCCGTGCTGCGCCACAGGTGCATCACGGCATAGGCGCGCCACGGACGCCATGCCTCGGCCATGCCGTCGAGCGCCCTGGTGCCCATCGTCGAACCGTCGCCGGACGCCGCGCGGCGCAGGATCAGGTCGGCGGCGGGGAACGCGTCGGGGTGGCTCAAGGCGCGCATGGCGATGTAATGCGCGGTCCATTCGCCGATGCCCGGCAACGCCACCCATCGCGCCACGAACGAGTCCAGCGGCTGGTCGCTGCGGAAGTCCACGCGCCCGCCCAGCAGCGCGCGGGCGATGCCGCGGATCGTTTCGGACCGCGCCGTGGTCACGCCGATCTCGCGCAGGTCGGCATCGGCCAGCGTGCCGGGCGTGGGGAACAGGCGTTCCAGTCCCGGCTGCGGCGGGTTCGGCACCACGATGCCGTGGCGCTGCACGATGCGCGAGGCCAGCGTGCGCGCCGCGGCCACGCTGACCTGCTGGCCAAGCACCGCGCGTACCGCGATCTCGAAGCCGTCCCAGCCGCCCGGCAGGCGCAGGCCGGGGCGTTTGCGCAGCAGCGGGCGCAGCACCGGGTGGGTACGCAAGCAGGTGGCGATGGCTTGCGGGTCGGCATCGAGATCGAACATGCGGCGGATGCGCGTCACCACCGGCAGCATCTGCGCCGGTTGCGGGCAGTGCAGTTCCAGCTTCAGCGCGTGCTCGGCATTCGGCCATGCGCCGAGGCGCAGCCATCCCGGTGCTTCGGCAGGCCCGAACACGCGGGCGTAGCCGTGTTCGTCCACCTGTTCGATACCCGGCAGCGAGCGGCCGCGCAGGAACGTCAGCAGCGCGTCGAAATCGTACGTTGGCCTATAACCCAGCCGCAGCACCAGCGCATCGCCGGGTGGCGTGCGCGGATGGCGGCGCAGCTCGCGCGGCGCGATGCGGTTGGCCTGCGCGAACGCGGCATTGAAACGGCGCAGGCTGCGGAAACCGGAGGCCAGCGCCACCTCGGTCACCGGCATCGACGTCTCGGTCAGCAACTGCTTGGCGAACAGCAGCCGGCGGGTGGTGTGCACGCTGATCGGCGGTGCGCCGAGACGTTCCACGAACAACCGGCGCAACTGGCGCGAACCCACGTCCACCTGCCGGGCCAGGTCATCCAGCGAGCCATCATCCAGTACGCCGGCCTCGATCAACCTCAACGCACGCGCGACCACATGGTCGCCGCGTTGCCAGACCAGGTTGCCCGGCGCCAGTTCCGGCCGGCAGCGCAGGCACGGCCGGAAGCCGGCCGCTTCGGCTGCCGCCGCACTGGCGTAGTACCGGATGTTCTCGCGCTTCGGCGACGGCGCGGGGCATACCGGCCGGCAGTAGATGCCGGTGCTGGTGACGGCGGTGAAGAACAGGCCGTCGAAACGTGCGTCGCGGCTGAGGCGCGCTTTCTCGCAGGTGCGCGCGTCGGGCAGGTGGTTGGCGGTGGCTTCGTCCATGGCGACAGGCTAGCACCGCCGGGAGTGTCGAACTCGCCGTTTTCGGACATTAATGATCCGGCCCTTGAACAGTCGTGTTGCAGTCACCCTTCGACTTCGCTGCGCCACGCTCAGGGCGAACGGGGTTTCCCACTATTTACAGGCCGGATCAATGATGCCGCGAGAATCGCGGATTGCGGTTCGTCGCATCCGTGGCGTAACTTGCGGAACTCGCCGGCAAATGGAGACCTGCCATGAAGCGCCTGTTCGTCGCCCTGCTCGCGATGTGCTGTGGCCTGGGCGTGGCAGGGCCTGCACATGCGCAGACGGCACCCGCGTGGAATGTGACGGGATCGGGGCATCGGGACTACCGGGTGAGCGGCTCCGGCGAGCCTGGTGGCAGCAAAGGCGCGACGGTGACGCTGGACGCCAGCAAGGCATCGTCCGGCGCGTTCGGTGCGTCGGCCGCGGTATTGGACGCGGCACCGTATCGTGGGCATGGGCTCACCCTCTCCGCCGTCCTGGCGACACTCGATGCCACGTCGGGTGCGGGCATCTGGCTGCGTGCGGACGATCGTGCGGGAAAGGCCATCGCTTTCGCCAACTCGATGCGGACGCCGGTGTCCGGCACGGCATCGAACGTATCCCGCGAGATACGGATCATCGTGCCGGCGACGGCGGCACGGCTGGTGCTCGGTACGATTCTTGCCGGCAACGGCTAGGTGACCGCCAGCCACCTCCGGCTTGCCGTGGCACCTGCGCCCGTGACCACGGCTGATCCGGAAGCCGTGCTGGATGCCGCGATCCGCATCGTGCGGGAACACGCCTTGCGGGCGCGCGACGTGGACTGGAAACGGCTTGAACCATCGCTGCACGCGATGGCCCACGGCGCCAAGGCGCCCGCCGACGTCTATCCGGCGATTCGCCTGTTGCTGGCCGCGCTGGGAGATCACCACAGCTTGCTGATGGAGCCGTGGCAGGCAAGCCACGAGCGCGACAGCGGGAATCCCACGTCATCATTCGTCGTAAGGCTGCAGGCTGGCGGTATCGGCTATGTAAAGATGCCGGGTTACATGGGCATGGATGCGAAAGCGCGTCATGCGTTCGCCAATGGCGTGGTCGGTGCCATGAAACGCATCGCGCCGCAGGCCCGTTGCGGCTGGATCGTCGACCTGCGCCAGGACACGGGCGGCAACATGTATCCGATGCTTGCCGGATTGCGGCCGCTGCTGGGGAGCCGGCCGCTTGGCAGTTTTCGCGATGCCGGCGGGCACAGGCAATCTTTCGCCGCACCGGGCGCCGGCAAGCCGTGGCCGGATGCGCCTGCGCTGGAACATGCGCCGGTCGCCGTGCTGCTTGGAGCGCATACGGCCAGCTCGGGCGAAGCGGTGGCCGTGGCCTTTCGCGGCAGGCCCGATACGCGTTCCTTCGGCATGCCGACGGCCGGCTTGAGTACGGCGAACGCCGGTTTCGGCCTGCCCGACGGCAGCGAGATCTTCCTGACCACGGCCATCGACGTGGATCGCGCGGGGCATGCCTACGGCGGCAAGCTGCAGCCCGACGTGAGGGTACCCGATGCCGCCGGAAGGCACGATGCGGCGCTTGCCGCGGCGATGGCGTGGCTGCGCCATCGCCGGAACTGCGACGACTGAGGCACGCGGGCTGTTTGGTCCGCATGCACCAGTTTCCGTCATGGCCGGAGTCTTACGACCGTCATGCTGCCCAGCACCCCGTCGCGCCGGATCAAGCCGTGATACAGCGCGGCCGCCATGTGCGCCAGGAACGTGAGGAACAGCAGCATGGCCAGCCATGTGTGCAGGTGGCGCAGGATGGCGAACGCCACGGCGCTGGTGGGCACGATCGCCGGCAGGCGCAGCGATTCGCCGAGCATCACCGGATAGCCGCCAGCCGACAGCATCGCCCAGCCGACCAGCGGCATCGCGATCATCAAGGCGTAGAGCAGCCAGTGCGAAGCGTGTGCGGCCAGTTACTGCGGCAGCGGCAGGCCGGCTGGCAGGGGCGGCGGCGGGTTGCGCAGGCGAATGGCCAAGCGCACCACGGCGAGTATCAGGATCGCAATGCCCAATGGCTTGTGGATGTGGAGCAGCCATTCGTGGCGCCCGGATACCGTGGCGACCATGCCGATGCCGATGAACAGCATCGCCAGGATCAGTGCGGCCATCAGCCAATGCAGGATGCGGGCGGGCAGGGTGAACATGCCGGTCGCGTTCTTCATGGCTTGCTTCATGGCGTGCTCTCCAGCTTGGGCTTGGCGGGTGTCTGCGCGGTGCCGGGAAGATGCGCTTCCTCGCTGGTGCGGCGCAGGTAGGAGTCGGCGTAGGCGGCGGAGCGCGCGGGCAGCAGCGGGTCGTCGGAGCCTTCGATGCCGTCGGGCAGCACCAGCGGGTCGTAGTTGACATCGCGGCACGGGCCGCTTTCCTGCGGCGTGGTGCGGTCGATCACCAGTGTGCCGGCATCGATCGTGCGGCGATTGGATGGCCACATCTTCGCGGCGTCGTTGGTCGGGTCGCCCGGGTTCGCCAGCGTCACCATCAGGCGCCAGCGCAGCGGACCGTCGGCAAGACGTTGGGCCAGGTCGGTGGCGAGGTAGTCGGGGTCGGCGGCCTTGTGGCTGTCGTGGGTGGCGTCGGTGGCGATGGGTGTCATCACCCAACGCACGGCCTGGCGCCGGCCAGCCGCGTTGGTGAAGACGAAGGCGTTGAGGCTGTAGTAGCGCTCGGTGGCGAAGCTTGCCGATGGCCTGGCCGTCTTCAACCAGGAGCGCAAGGCCGCGGTTTCCGGGTGCGCGGCGAAGAACGCCGCCAGTTTTGCTGGATCGGGCTTGCCGGTGGCCGGGTCGGGCTGTTTCGCTTTCAACTGGTCGTAGAAGACTTGCGGCGTGGACACCGGGAAAACGGGGATGTCGTTCATGCCGGTGCGCCATTGCTGGCCGTTCGCCTGGGTGAAGCGCAATGCCATGCTGCGAATCGGTACGCTGCCATCGGGCGCGTAGGGATTGCTGCCGGGAATCGCGAAGCGCCCGACCACCGGCGTGCGGCTGCGCGTGAATACCTGGGCCCTGGAATAGGGCACGACGTTGCCGTTGCCTACGAAGTAACCCGACACGCAGATGCCCTTGGCATGGTTGCGGCGGTAGCCGGGGAAGACCCCGGCATTTTTCTGGAACTGGTTGACGATGCGCTTGGGTGTCAGTCGATGCGGCGCAAGCCAGCCGCCGACGTAACCGAAGACGAGTGCGAAAGCCGCCACGATGGCGGCGATCAATAACCACGCGCCTGCGTGGCGGGTTGGCAAGCTGCGGGAAAGAGAGGGTGAAACGGGCACGGGGAACTCCTGCCTGGGCGGTCGTGTGCATGGCGATGGCGGGGAAGCCATCGCCGGCGGCTGTCAGACAGGGATTCGTTGCTTGGCCAGGTTGGGTTACATGCTTCGTGCCACCCGATGGGCGTTGACGTTCAGTCGTTCCAGGGGAGGGTCTGGTTTGGCTCGTCATTCCTGCTTGACCGGCCCTTCGGTCGTTGAGAGCTGCAGGAATGACGCTTCACGGGTTGGTTTGGGGATTTTGAACAGGCTCTACGAGCCTGTTCAAAATCTCGTCCATCCCTTCATTCTCGCCAGTAGGAGCGGCTTTAGCCGCGACGCTCTTCAAAGCTTTTCGGGTACAAGGTCAAAAGCATCGCGGCTGAAGCCGCTCCTACCGGTGAAACGATCTCCAGATACCCCCCCCAGAAACGTCATCCCAGCGAAAGCTGGGATCCAGCGCCTTCGAGCTGTTGAACGCAAAGACGCTGGATGACCAGACATCCGTCTGTTGTAAAGCGCTTCCTGCTTGACCAGCCCTTCGGCTGTTGAAAAGCGCCTCGCAGGAATGACGAGCAAAATCAGACCTTCCCCAAGCGCGTTTGCGGCAGTGCGCAATGTCGGCAAGGCGGCGCGGGCCGCATAATCGGGACTTCGATTTCGTTGCCCAGGACCTGCTGATGACTGCCCCCACCCGTATCGACACCACCCGTACCATCCGCGCGCCACGCGGCGGCGAACTTTCCTGCAAGAGCTGGCTCACCGAAGCGCCGTTCCGCATGATCCAGAACAACCTCGATCCGGACGTGGCGGAGAACCCGGCGGAGCTGGTGGTGTACGGCGGCATCGGTCGTGCCGCGCGCAATTGGGAATGCTTCGACGCGATCCTGAAATCGCTGCGCACGCTGGAGGACGACGAGACCCTGCTGGTGCAGTCCGGCAAGCCGGTCGGCGTGTTCCGCACGCATGCCGACGCGCCGCGCGTGCTGATCGCCAACTCCAATCTGGTGCCGCACTGGGCCACCTGGGAGCACTTCAACGAGCTCGATAGAAAGGGCCTGATGATGTACGGCCAGATGACCGCCGGCTCGTGGATCTACATCGGCTCGCAGGGCATCATCCAGGGCACTTACGAAACCTTCGTCGAGATGGGCCGCCAGCACTACGACGGCAATCTGAAAGGCAAGTGGCTGCTCACCGCCGGCCTCGGCGGCATGGGCGCGGCGCAACCGCTGGCCGCCTCGCTGGCCGGCATGTGCAGCCTCAACATCGAGTGCCAGCAGAGCCGCATCGACTTCCGCCTGAAGACCCGCTACGTCGACGAACAGGCGAAGGATCTGGACGACGCGCTGGCGCGCATCGAGCACTACACCAAGGCGGGTGCAGCGAAATCCATCGCGCTGCTCGGCAACGCCGCCGACATCCTGCCCGAACTGGTCAAGCGCGGCGTCAAGCCTGATGCCGTCACCGACCAGACCAGCGCGCACGACCCGGTCAACGGCTACCTGCCGCAGGGCTGGACGCTGGAGCAGTGGTTCGAGCGCCGCAAGAGCGATCCCGAAGGCACCCGCGACGCCGCCAAGCGCTCCATGAAAACCCACGTCGACGCCATGCTCGCGTTCCACGCGCAAGGCATCCCCACCTTCGACTACGGCAACAACATCCGCCAGATGGCCAAGGACGTCGGTTGCGAAAACGCTTTCGCCTTCCCCGGCTTCGTGCCCGCCTACGTGCGCCCGCTGTTCTGCCGCGGCATCGGCCCGTTCCGCTGGGTCGCGCTCTCCGGCGACCCGGAGGATTTCTACAAGACCGACCAGAAAGTGAAGGAGCTGATTCCCGACGACAAGCACCTGCACAACTGGCTCGACATGGCGAAAGAGCGCATCAGCTTCCAGGGCCTGCCCTCGCGCATCTGCTGGGTGGGACTGGGCCTGCGCGACAAGCTGGGGCTGGCGTTCAACGAGATGGTGCGCAACGGGGAGTTGAAGGCGCCGGTGGTGATCGGACGCGATCACCTGGACTCCGGCTCGGTGGCGTCGCCGAACCGCGAGACCGAAGCGATGAAGGACGGCAGCGATGCCGTCAGCGACTGGCCGCTGCTCAATGCGATGTTGAACGTGGCCGGCGGCGCGACCTGGGTGTCGCTGCATCATGGCGGCGGCGTGGGGATGGGTTACAGCCAGCACTCCGGCCTCGTCATCGTCTGCGACGGCAGCAAGGCGGCGGATGAGCGCATTGCGCGGGTGTTGTGGAACGATCCGGGCTCCGGCGTGATGCGGCATGCGGATGCGGGGTATGAGATTGCGGCGGAGTGCGCGAGGGAGCAGGGGCTGAAGTTGCCGATGGCGTAACCGTCAAGGGACGATTTGTGAGCTATACGGCAATTTGATAAGTAAACCCGCCCCGGTTCCCGATCCGGCCCTCCTCCGGTTGCCATGCGAAAGGGATTTTTGAGATGGAACACCTGGTTCGCCTGGCGCATTCGAGTTCGTTGTTTTACGCGGCCGTATTCGTGTTCACTGGTGGACTGATCCTGTGGCTTGCGTGGGCGCGGTTCTTTCACGAAAGGGATGGGATCAAGCGGACGTCCTACTTCGTGATGGCCATTGCGATCCAGATGCTTCTTGTCGGAGGTTATGCCTCCATTGTTGCCAAGGGGCTGGATGGGGTGGTTTGTGCATCGGGTCGGTATTCGACGCACCTGGTTTGTTATAGGCATGATGAAAACCCCTTGCTGTTCTGGTTCTTCGTTGCGCTGTACGTCAGCCTGTTCGTGCTGTTCATGCTTGTCGCCCTGGCGGTCATGGTGGGCTTGGTAGTGGCGCCTGGCGATGAAGTCGCTGCCGTGGGCACACGGCAGCGGCGTCGCCCCACCGATGCCGGTGGAAGGAAGCCTGCCGTCGATCGGATGAAACGGGGGACGGGTCGGTTGTTCTTGGGGTCGGCCTGGTTGATCGCGGCTTCGACGTTGGCGTGGATTGCCGCGACGCTTCACCAGACCCGCGACGTGCAGAAACAGGTGGCCTGGGCGCTGGCATCGGTCGGCCCCGAGAAAGCCGCTGTTGAGGCCTATCTGCAGGGGCATGGCACCTTGCCCGAGGACAACCAGGCGGCAAAGTTGTCGTCACCGGCGGATCTTCGTCGCCAGTACGTGAGCGCGGTGGAGATCGCCAAGGGGAGCCTGCTGCTGAAGTTCGATGCCACGACAGCGGACAGGCATCTTGGTGGCCGCTTCGTGATGTTGATTGCGGTACGGCACGAAGGCCAGGTGTCGTGGCATTGCGCAAGCCCGGATATCGACGACAGATACCTTCCCGACGACTGTTAAGGATGGTCTGATTTTGCTCGTCATCCCGGCTAAAGCAGGAATCTAGCGTCTTTGCGTTCAACAGCTTGAAGGCGCTGGATCCCAGCTTTCGCTGGGATGACGGGCAAAACCAGACCTTACCTTAAGCAGAAACGGGGTAAGCAGCGGAGAATGGGGGCAGGTTCACTTATACCCTCACGGCTAAAGTGCGCTTGGCCTCTTTGATCCGCTTTGACTAGGAACCCCGATCAATGTCCCAGCAGCGATCCGGCCTTGTCCAGGGGGGACGACGATCCGCTGCTTCCCAGGAATGATTTGCCTTGCTTGAGGACGATATCGCAGGCCTTGGTTGTCAGCTTCGATTTCAAATCGCTGTTGCCGCCACCGATGCTGCCCAGGTTCGTGGTGTGGCCGTCCTTGCCCTTGAGGATGCCGGCTGCGCCACTCGAATAATCGGAGTTGCTCGCCCCACCTTCGGTCTTGCCGAGCAGTTGGCTTGCAACACCGGCTGCGCCTGAGTCGCCGCCCAGATAGTTGTTTTTGACGCAGTACTGCAGGATTCCGGCCACGTTGCCCATGCTGCCGGATTCGCCGCCGCCGGGGAGCACTCCACCGAGCTTCCCGCCGAGGTTGCCCAGGCTCTGCGCGCCAACCGACCCGCAAGCCAGGGCAAGGGTGATGGCCACCACGCATGTCGTGGCCGTACCGCCGATTCGTGTCTTCATGGGGTCTCTCCATGGGTAAGTGCCTGCATTCAACAACCCTGCTCGTTAGGGTTGTGTCAGCGGGGATGCGCTGGCGGTTTCCATTTGACTTCCTTGTTTGCCCTGGTGCCGTCTGGAATCTCCGTCAATGAGTATTTGTAGTATTAGTAGGGCTCAACCGATGGGCGCGCAGTCGCCATGGCATGTGTCCGCCCCTGCGCCCCCAGGGCGGCGACATCTCTGTACGGAGACCACACATGGTTCAGCATGACCCGTTCCAAAGCAGGCGCGATTTCCTGCGTGCATCCGGCGCGCTGGGTCTGGCGACGATGTTGCCCGGTGCGGTGCGTGCCGCTGGCGCGGACGCCGGGCCGGCGTTTCCGCGCGGTGCCGGCGTCTCTTCGGCCGTGCCCCTGCAGTCTCGTGCACCGTTGGCGCCGCAGCCTTTCCGGCGCTTGCCTGCGGGTGCGATCCGGCCGGCGGGCTGGTTGCGTCGCCAGTTGGAGATCCAGGCGTCGGGACTGGGCGGCCATCTGGATGAAACCTGGGCCGACGTCGGCCCCGACAGCGGCTGGCTCGGGGGGACCGGCGAATCCTGGGAGCGCGGTCCGTATTTTCTCGACGGACTGCTGCCGCTGGCCTGGCAACTGGATTCGGCACCGCTGAAGGCGAAGGCGCAGAGGTTCATCGACTGGACCCTGGACAACCCCTGGCCCAACGGCATGTTCGGCCCGCGCAGCAACGACGACTGGTGGCCGCGCATGGTCATGCTCAAGGTGCTCACGCAGTACCACGAGCTTACCGGCGACGCGCGGGTGATCCCGTTGATGACGAATTATTTCGTCTACCAGTTGGGCGCGCTGCCGGTGCGACCGCTGCGCGACTGGGGCCGGTCGCGCTGGCAGGACGAGCTGCTTTCGGTAGTGTGGCTTTACGACCGCACCGGCGATTCGCGCCTGTTGCAACTGGCCGCGATGTTGCACCGGCAGGGTTTCGACTGGCAGGGCATGTTCGCCGATTTCAAGTTCAAGCAGAAAGTCGACGTGGCCAGGCTCAAGGCGGAAAGCGGTGGCGGCGATGTGTTCATGGAAGATATCGGCCAGCGCGTGCATGGCGTCAACGTCGCCATGTCGATCAAGTCCTCGCCGGTGTGGTCGCTGGTCTCTGGCAGCGCGCATGATCGCGATGCGGTGCATCACCAGCTGGCCATGCTGGATACCTGGCACGGCCTGCCGAACGGCATGTTTTCGGCCGACGAGCATCTGGCCGGGCGCAATCCCTCGCAGGGCACCGAGTTGTGCACGGTGGTGGAAACGATGTTTTCGCTGGAGGTGGCGCTGGCCATCACCGGCGACCCGGCGTTGGCCGACCGGCTGGAGACGATTGCCTACAACGCGCTGCCGGGCACCTTCACGGACGACATGTGGGCGCATCAGTACGACCAGGAACCCAACCAGGTGGAATCCAGCCTGCATCGGCGTCCATGGACCACCAACGGCCCGGAATCCAACCTGTTCGGACTGGAGCCGCACTTCGGCTGCTGCACCGCCAACTTCCACCAAGGCTGGCCCAAGCTCGCCCAGAGCCTGTGGATGGCGACGGCGGACGGCGGCATCGCGGGGATGGTTTACGCACCCTGCACGGTACGGACCGTCGTGCAGGGCGTGCCGCTACGGATCGAGCAAAGCACCGACTACCCGTTCCGCTCGCGCGTGGACATCGTCCTGCATCCTGCGCGGGCTGCCCGGTTTGCGCTGAAGCTGCGCATACCGGGCTGGGCTGCCGGATCGACGCTGACGGTGAATGGCCACGCGCAACCCTCGGAACGGGCCGGACGTTTCGTGACGCTGCATCGCGAGTGGCAACCGGGCGACACGATCGCGCTGGCCTTCGCGAGCGCACCGGTGACCGTGTCCGGTTTCAACGATTCGGTAAGCGTGCGCGATGGTGCGCTGGTGTTTGCGCTGCCCATCGGCGAATCGTGGATCAAGTGGCGCCAGCGCGGGTTGACCGCCGACTGGCAGGTCTATCCCGCATCGCGCTGGAACATGGGCCTGCCGGAAAATACGGTTTTCCGCAGGGTCGAACAGCCGGTCGGTCCGGTACCGTTTTCGCGTCGGCAGCCGCCGGTGACGCTCCGGGTGGAAGGGCGCCCGGTGGCGACCTGGAAAGCGGAAGAGGGCGCTGCCGATCCGGTGCCGCGACGGCCGCAGGCCGATGCCGGCGACATGCCGGTGATGCTCACCCTGATGCCGTATGCGGCGCCCAAGCTTCGCATCACGGCGTTCCCGCTGCTGGCGCCGGGAAGCAACGAGCACCCCGGGGACGGTCACGTGAGCTGAACGTATGGCGGGCGAAAGAGACCGGCGGACGCGAAGGCGCTGAAGCCGGGATCATTTCGCTGGTGGGCTGCCGGAGCGAACGGTTTCAGCCGGTTGCCGGCTGGCCGTTGAACACTGCCAGTTGGGCGGCGAAAGCGCGTTCGAAGGCGGGCCGCGCTTCGCCCCGGGCGACGTAGGCGGCGAGGTTGGGATGCTCGTCCAGCAGGCCCGATGCCTTCAGCCTGAGCAGCACGCCCACCATCATCAGGTCGCCCGCGCTGAACGCGCCGTCGAGCCAGTCGGCATCGCCAAGGCGGGCGGAAAGCTGGCCCAGCCGCTCGCGGATGCGATCCATGACGAGAGGCAGGCGTTGCCCGGACCAGGGCTTGTCGCCCTCCAGGAATTTGGCGGTCTGGAGTTCGAAGATGGGCGGCTCCACCGTGTTGACCGCGGCAAACATCCACATGATGGCGCGCGCACGGGCACTCGCCTCGTCAGGCAGCAGGCCGGCGTGGCGCTCCGCGATATGCAGCACGATGGCGCCCGACTCGAACAGAACGAGATCGCCTTCTTCGTAGGTGGGGATTTGCCCGAAAGGATGCAGCGCCCGGTGCGCGGGCTCCTTCATCGCGCGGAACGAAACAAGCCGAACCCCGTAAGGCTGGCCCGCTTCTTCGAGCGCCCAGCGGACGCGCATGTCGCGCGCGAGTCCCTTGCCGCGGTTGGGCGAATGTTCGAAGACGGTGATGGTGGGGATCATGGATGGCTCCGGCAGGTTGCATGTGCGGGTGGGGTGGCGGCGGGCGGGCTTCGAGCCTGCCCGCTGCGTGGACTTCGCGCGGCGCGAACGGTGGAAGGTTGCGGTGGTCGCCGCCGTCAACCGCGCCGGGCGGCTTCGATCGCGGCGATGTCGATCTTCGTCATTCCCATCATGGCGTCGAACGCACGCCTGGCTGCCGCGGGATCGGGATCGGTGACGGCGGCGGTCAGGGCGCGCGGGGTGATCTGCCACGACAGCCCCCACCTGTCCTTGCACCAGCCGCACTCGCTGGCCGTGCCGCCGTTGCCGACGATCGCATTCCACAGACGGTCGGTTTCGGCCTGGTCGTCGGTGGCCACCTGGAACGAGAACGCCTCGTTGTGCCGGAACATCGGGCCGCCGTTCAAGCCCAGGCACGGGATGCCCATGACCGTGAACTCGACCGTGAGCACGTCGCCCTGCTTGCCGGCAGGGTAGTTGCCCGGCGCATGGTGGACGGCACCCACGGCGCTGTCCGGGAACGTCGCGGCGTAGAACGTCGCGGCGTCCAGGGCGGTGCCGTCATACCACAGGCAAATCGTGTTCTTGCAGGTCATGCGGGTTCTCCCGGTTCGGCGGGCGCGGGCGCCCTTCATCGTCTTCGACGAATGACGGGCGCGCAGATCGACAAGGTATCGTGCCGGCCCGCTTTCGCGGAGATGGACGTCGGCCCGGCCTTGTCCCTGGGTTCGCTTCGCCGGTGGGCGCGGCCTCTTGTCCGGCGGCGTGGCAGGCCGTCGCCGGCTGCGCTCCGCGATGTCGATCGTGCCGGCGTCGCGCGGCCCCATGACCTTTGGCGTTTCATGACCTCTGGCCCTTCGACGGCGGGTTCCGGCTGGTTAGGCTGCGCTCGCTTTCCGGTGACAGGTGTCTGTCGGCCGGAGGCGGCGGATGCTGCATGTTGCGGGTGCCTGTCCTGCGTCAGGCGTTCGGTCAGGTGCATCCGGATTTCCCATGAGCTGACGGCCATTCCCCGTGGCAAGCCCATGTTCCACATCGATCCCCACAAGAAGGGAGTTATCCCATGAACCGTATCTTCTCGAACCATTCGTCTTCGCGCCGCCATGGCCGGAACCTGGCGTTGGCCATGGTCATCGGCGCATTTGCCATGGCGGGGGCCACCGCGGTCAACGCCCAGTCCACCTCGGGCAAGGTGTTCGGCAAGGCGCCGGCAGGCTATGCCGTTTCGGCTCGCAGCAACACCACCGGAACCCACCGCCAGGCCAAGGTCGATTCGTCCGGCCGCTATTCCCTCAGGGAACTGCCGGTGGGCACTTACACGGTGACGCTGAAGGACGATGGCCACGCCGTGATGAAGCACCTGAACGTACCGGTGATCGTGGGCCGCGGAAGCGAGGTGGATTTCGACTGCACACCGGACAAGTGCGCGGAAACCGCCAGCAAGTAATGGTGGTTGCGGGCCTGCGGCGCCGGTAGCTGTTCGCCGGAGCGTCTGGAGCCATTCAACCGGAAGCCCGATGCGGGAGTGCGTCGGGCTTTTTGCGGTGTCGAGCGGGGGAGTGAATGCGATCGGGGTGCGGTCGGCAGCCGGCCCGTATGCCCTCGTCTCTCCTGCACGGGAACGGTGTGCAGGAGGCCGCTCGCGGGCGATGCTTTTCAGGTTTTCCGGGTGCCATGCCAAGAGCGTCGCTCGCGAGCGGACTCCTGCCGGGAGCGGCATTGCGTGCTCGTCGGGAGGGGGTTTGAACAGGCTTCTGCGTCGCTTCGCTCAGCGTGCGAGCGCGGCCTTGATCGATTCCAGCGCGGCCCGGATACGCTGGCGCGGCACGCCGATGTTCATGCGCATGAAACCGCTTCCGCCGGCGCCGTAGATGGCGCCCGGATTCATGCCGAGCTTGCACTGGCGGATGAAGAAATCGCGCAACGCGGCGTCGTCCATGCCCAGGCCGCGGCAGTCCAGCCACAGCAGGCAGGTGGCTTGCGGGTGGACCAGGCGGATCTGCGGGATCTGCGAGCGCAGGTAGTCGGCGACGAAATCGCGTGTGGTTTCGAGGTAGGCCAGCAAGGCGTCGAGCCATTCGCCGCCTTCGCGGTAAGCGGCCTCGAAGGCAACGGCGCTGAACGGGTGGCACGAGTCCAGGTGCATGGATGCGAAGGCGCGGGTCACGGCCGTGCGTTGTTCCTCGTGCGGGATCACCAGCGCCGACAGGCCCAGCCCCTGCAGGTTGAACGTCTTGCCGGGAGCGATGGCGGTGATGACCCTGTCGTCCGGCTGCGCCAGGCTGCCGAGCATGGTGTGGCGGGCGTCGGCATGGGCCAGGTCGCAGTGGATGTCGTCCGAGACCACGGTGAGACCGTGCCGCCGGGCGATGCGCAGGACTTCGCGCAGCTCGTCCGCGTTCCATACCCGGCCGACCGGGTTGTGCGGGCTGCACAGCATCAGCAGGCGCGCGCCCTGGCTGGCGCATTGCTCCAGGTGCGCGAAGTCCATCGTGTAGTGCCCGTCGGTCTCGACCAGCGGATCGAGAACCGGGCGGCTCTGGTTGGCGCGGATGATCGATGCAAATTCGGTGTACACCGGCGGCTGGATGATGACGCCATCGCCCGGGTCGGTGACGGCCTGCACGGCCGCCGCCAGCGACGGCAGCACGCTGGGCGCCAGCACGATCCATTCGCGCCGGATCGGCCAGCGATGGCGCCGTGCGAACCACTGGATGAGGGCGTCGTACAGGCTGTCCGGATACAGCGTGTAGCCGTAGATCGGGTGCTGCGCGCGGGCCAGCAGGGCTTGCGTCACGCAGGGCGGCGCGGCGAAGTCCATGTCGGCGATCCACAACGGATCGACGTCCGCCGTACCGAAGTAGCGCTGGCGATCGTCGAGCTTGGTGGCGTGGGTGCCGCTGCGGTCGATGACGGTGTCGAAGTCGTAGGCCAAGGAACGTCTCGTGGCGGTTTGCGCGGTGGCGGATCGATGCAGGAAAGCGGCTCAGCGCACCCGCTTCCAGAATGTCGCCTCGGACAGCGTGTGCTGGAACTTGTGCCGGGTTTCGCGTATCACGAACGGAACCTCGCGCGGCTCGCCGACCTGTTCGAAGTGCGCGCCGAGGACGGCCTTGAGGCCGTCCAGCGTGCCGAAGTTCTCGCCATCCTTCTTGAAGCCGCCCAGCCAGTCCGCACGCGGCGTGTGTTCGGTCAGCCAGGTGTAGGGCGAGGCGATCATCAGCAGGCCGCCGGGGTTCAGGCGTTCATGCACGCTTTCGAGGAAACGGGCCGGCTGGTACAGCCGGTCGATCAGGTTGGCGGCCATGATGAAATCGTAGCCGGTGAACTGCGGCTTCAGGTTGCAGGCGTCGCCCTGGAAGAAGGCCACCTTGCCGGCCGTGTCCTGCAGGCCGAGGTTCGCCAGGCTGCGGGATTTGTATTGCACCAGTTCGCCCTCGTCGACCAGCGTGTAGCGCAGGCTTTCGCCGCGGGCCAGCGCCACGCCCTGGACGATGAAGCGCGCGGAGAAGTCGATGCCGGTGACGGAGTCGAAGTGGCGTGCCAGCTCGAAGGTGGCCCGGCCGGAGGCGCAGCCCAGGTCGAGTGCCGTGTGGCGCGGGGCGTCGCCCAGCGTATCGATAGCCAGGTCCACCAGGGCCGCGGGGAAATTCGGCACGTCGAAGTAGCTGTCGCCGTAATGGAACTCGGCGTATTCGGAAAGCAGCTTGTCGGTTTCGTAGTGTGAACCTGGCACGTGTTTCAATTCCCTGGAGACGACATAGCGAAAACCGGCATGCTGGAAGAAGTGCCGGCGGAAGGCGTAGCGCGATTCGGGCTCGGCCTCGTTGCCGCAGGAGATCCACGAGCCGCCCTTGATCAGGTTGTGGCGGCCGTCGAAGGTGGGCGTGGTGAAGTCGTCGTAGATCGGGTGGACGTCGAAGCCTTCGAACGGGTAGATCGGCGTCTCGGTCCACTGCCAGACGTTGCCGGTGACGTCGAAGAAATCGCCGTGCGCGAAGCGGTCGACCGGGCACGACGAGGCGAACTGGGCCAATTGCAGGTTGGCGTGGTCGGCGCGATCGGCCACGTCGCGTTGCCCGCTGTGGTCGAGCAGGCGCTGCCATTCGTCTTCCGTGGGCAGGCGCACCGGCTAGCCGCTGCTGGCGGTTTTCCAGCGGCAGAAGGCTTTCGCCTCGTGGTAGTTGGTCTCCACCGGCCAGTTCCATGGCATCGGGATTTCCTCGGTCATCAGGCGCAGGCGCCAGCCGTCCGGCGAGGACACCCAGAAGCTGGGGTGCCGGGCGTGGGTGAAGTCGAGCCACTCCTTGCCTTCGTCTTCCCAGTAGCCCGGATGGCTGTAGCCGCCGGCCTCGACGAAGGCCAGGAATTCCTGGTTGCTGACCAGGTGGCGGCTGGCCCGGAAGGCGGCGACCTCGGCGTCGTGGTGGCCGTATTCGTTGTCCCAGCCGTAGCGCGGGCTGGACTTGGCCTTGCCCAGCGCGACGCTTCCGGCCGGTACCTCGACGACGTCGTTGGCCGGCGCGTCGCCGGCTTCGGTGCAGGGCCGCCAGTGCGGGTGCGGCTTCACGTAGGCCAGCTTGTGCTGGCGGATCAGCACCGACGAGGGTTCCAGGTGGATGCGTTCGTGCTCGATGCCCATGACGATGGCCCACCACGGATGGTTCCAGTCGATCGGCAGCGACAGCGGGGCCTCGTCGATCAGCCGCGTCACCAGCGCACGCACCTTGGCGCGGTAGGCCCTGACCTCGTCCACGCTGGGCCAGTCGTAGCGTTCCTGGTTGAGATCGTCCCAGCTCATTTCGTCCACGCCGACCGCGAACACCGATTCGATGCGCGGGTCGAGGCGCTCGTCGATCAGGTGCGTCAGCAGCAGCTTGTTGACGAAGAACGTCGCGGTGTGGCCGAAGTAGAAAATCAGCGGGTGGCGCAGTGGAATGGCGTGCTCGAAGTACGCTGCGTCGCAGGCAAGGACCTCGAACAGCGATTCGTAGCGATCGAAGGTGCGGGTGAAGTACTCGCGCAACTGCCGGCGCATGGCCAGCGGATCGTCGCCATGCAGGTCGATGCCGCGAGGAAACGCGGGTGGCCGCAAGGTTGCCGCCGCCACGGATGCCAGGTTGTGCGATGGGGAACTCAAATCGTTGGCCTTTCGTGTTGCCGGTGCAAGGGTGGGGCGGGCGGATGGCTGCGACAGCGGGCGGTAAGGATGGTGTCGGGCGCCGCATACTCGCCGCACCGTCGAACCGCCTCGATGTCCCGTGGCCGGCGATCCCGCGGAACCAGAACGACAACTTACCCCTTTCCGACGGATTCGTGCATTGATGCAGGACAGGCGCCGCCGACGCGCGCATGGCGCGGGGGGCATCGAAGCATGTGTGGTCGATGCACGGCTTGTTCAATGGGATGTTCTCCCGAGAGGCCATGAAAGATCGGGCTCCACTGCAGGAGTCCGCTCGCGGGCGATGCTTTTCGGGCCTTTCGAATGTCACACCAGAAGCATCGCCCGCGAGCAGGCTCCCGCATGGGGCGTCGAGCGGCTGTCGTGGCGAGTCGGGTACGATCATCGGCTTGCGGCTATCGGGATGGGAATGGAGACGCGCGTGGCATGCATGCACTGTCGCTGGCGGGCACCGCTGCTTGCCGTCGCCCTGTTGTTGGCGGCGTGCGCCGGACAGCGCACGCATGCGCCGCGACCGCCCGGCCCGGAGCAGGTGCAGGCGCGGATCGGGCGCCTCATGCCGGCCGGGGTGGCGGATCGCGCGGCGCGGGCGGCGGACATCCAGGTGGCGTTTTCGTCGCAGGGATTCGTGCCGGATGCGTCGAACCTGTGCACCGTGCTGGCGGTGCTGGCGCAGGAGTCGGGCTTTCACGTGAATCCGGTGGTGCCGGGGCTGGGCCGGATCGCGCGCGAGGAGATCGACCGCCGCGCGAAGGCACACCACATTCCTGCCTTCGTGGTGGATGCCGCGCTATGGCTGAAGTCGCCCGATGGGCGGCGCTATGGCCAGCGCATCGCCTCCGCGCGTACCGAGCGGCAGTTGAGCGCGGCCTTCCAGGATTTCATCGGCATGGTGCCGCTGGGACGGCACCTGTTCGGCGACCTCAACCCGGTGCATACGGCGGGGCCGATGCAGGTGAGCGTCGCTTTTGCCGAGGCGCATGCGCGGGGCTATCCGTATCCGGTGAAGGGCTCGATTCGCAATGAAGTGTTCAGCCGGCGCGGCGGCGTGTACTTCGGCACGATGCACTTGCTGGGCTACCCGGCGGACTACCCGTCGCCGCTCTACCGCTTCGCCGATTTCAATGCGGGCTGGTACGCCAGCCGCAACGCGGCGTTCCAGCACGCGGTGAATGTGGCAGCGGGCGCGTCGCTGGCGCTGGATGGCGACCTGCTGCCCGCGGGCGAAGGCCCGGGCGATCCGCCGGGCGCCACGGAACGCGCGGTGCGCGCGCTGTCGAGCCGGCTGGGCATGGACGACCGGGCGATCCATCGCGCACTGGCGAAGGGCGACCAGGCGGATTTTTCGGAGACGAAGCTCTACCGGCGCGTGTTCGCACTGGCCGATGGCATGGCGCGCAAGCCCTTGCCGCGCGCCGTGCTGCCGGGGATCCGGCTGCACAGCCCGAAGATCACCCGCGAGCTCACCACGGCCTGGTACGCGCGGCGGGTGGATGCGCGCTGGCAGCGTTGCATGGCGCGTGCGCGACAGCCGGGGTTCCAGCAGGCCAGGCCGTGATGGCCGGGCCGGTTGAATCCGGAGGGCGCGGAGCACATTCTCTGTCGGTCCCCTGAAGGAGTGCCTCGTGTCCAAGCTTGCCGATTTTCCCGTCGCCCGCCGCTGGCCCGCGCAACACCCCGGGTACATCCAGCTCTATTCGCTCAACGCGCCCAACGGCGTGAAGGCGTCGATCATGCTGGAGGAGACGGGGTTGCCGTACGAGGCGCACCTGGTCGACATCACCAGGGACGAAAGCCACCTGCCGGAGTTCCTCGCGCTCAACCCCAACGGCAAGATTCCCGCGATCGTCGATCCGGACGGCCCGGACGGAAAGCCGCTGGGACTGTTCGAATCCGGTGCGATCCTGATGTACCTGGCGGAAAAGAGCGGCAGGTTCATGCCGGCCGATGCGGCAGGGCGCTGGGAAACCATCCAGTGGGTGTTCTTCCAGATGGCCTCGATCGGGCCGATGTTCGGGCAGGTGGGGTTCTTCAACAAGTTCGCCGGCCGCGAATACGAGGACAAGCGCCCGCTGCAGCGCTACGTCAATGAATCGAAGCGGTTGCTGGGCGTACTGGATGGACGTCTGGACGGCCGCGACTGGATCATGGGCCGGGACTACACCATCGCCGACATTGCCACGCTGGGCTGGGTGAACAACCTGGTCACCTTCTACGAAGCGCGCGAGCTGGTGGGCTTCGACGACTACGCGAACGTGGCGGCCTGGCTGGAGCGAGGCTTGTCGCGGCCGGCCGTGCAGCGTGGCCTGAAGATCCCCGCGCGCGGCTGAGCATCGATCGCCGCCGCACGCGGCGTGGATTAGACTGCGTCGCGTGTGGATCGAGGGGGGATTCGGCATGCGTGCATGGGTGTGGCTGCCGGTGCTGCTGGCGTGGCTTCCCGCTGGCGTGCGGGCGAAAACCACCGTGCGGGTGGTCGAGACCTGGCCGGCAGGCGACACCGTGACGCTGGGTCGCCAACAGAATTTCTACCTGCGCCTGGCCTATACCACCGACGAACCGGCGCACATCTGGATCGAGCCGTATTTCCATGGCGAGCGGGTGGACGCCGGAACCCATCCCTCGCCGTCCTACAGCGGCAGCGGCGAGGCCTTCGGCTGGTTCTTCCTGGTGAAGCCGGGAGCCGAGGTCGACGAAGTGCGCATCCTGGCTGGCGACGGCAGCCCGGGTGGCACGCACCTGGTCGCCAGCTACCCGGTGGACGTGGCGGGCAGCGACGCACCGGTGGCTGCGACCGAGCCGGACTGGGTCGTAAGGATGAAGCAGCGCGCCGAGGACGCGCAGCGACAAGCCTACGCGGAGGCCATGAACCAGCCCATGAGCGCGGGCGACGTAGCGTTGTTCAGCGGCTTCATGCTGCTGATGCTGGTGGTGGGCCTGCTTGCCTTCGTGGCACCGGCCTGGGCCGTATGGCGCTGGCAGGGCGGCTGGCGGCTGGCCGCGGCGGTGCCGTTGGCGGTGATGGCCTTCGTGGTGCTGCGCATCGTGCTGGGAGCTTTGGTCGACCCCACGTCGCACAACCTGTGGCCGTTCGAGGTGCTGCAGGCGGGCGTGCCGTGCGTGCTGGCGATCGGCGCGATGTTCGTGGTGCGCCGCTTTACCGGCGGAGACAGGCGTTGATCGGAAGTCTCTCCTGGCTCGTCATCCCGGCGGGGGCCCATGGCTGTCCGGAATAGTCCAGGGACGCCTCTGGAGAGTGAATGCCCACGCCATTTACACGAGATGCAACGAGGGGGGCGACTTCGTTTTTGGCAGCGACCACCTATCCGGCTCGTCATCCCGGCGCAGGCCGGACAAAAGCGAGCTTTGCGAGCGTTGAACAGCCGAAGGCTGGCCCCGTAGGGGCGAGCGCAGCGAGTCATCCAGTAGCGATTACGCTTGTTCAGGCCATGCGGCGACTGGATGACCAGACCTTCGTCTGTTGAAAAGCGCCTCCGGCCTGCGCCGGAATGACGAGCAAAAACGCGAGGCGGACATGCAGCGCACACGGTGGTGGGTATTCGAATTTATTCCGGACAGCAGTGGGCGCAGGCCGGAGTCCAGTGACCGTGCGGCCTGTGCAGGCCGCACCGGGATGACGAGTTCGGCAGGGTTTCCGGCAACTTTCACGCTCCGGGGTGATAGACCCGCTCGGTGTGCCCCTTGAGCTGGTCCGGCCAGAAGTACACGGTGCGCAGGTTGCCGGTGCTGTAGCGCTCGGCTTCGTCGCTGAAATGCTTCGAACCCGGGTGGCCGCTTTCGCCGCCGGCGGTCACCGCGCGGGCGCGCACTTTCGGGCCGAACTCGACCACCGCGACGAAGCTGTTGCCGCTGGTGCCGTAGTAGCGCTTCGTGCCCGGCCAGCGGTGCGCGCCGAACGAGGCCAGCGAACCCCAGCGCGAGGAGACGAAGGGCACCGGGATGCTGGGCTTGCCGTCGTCGAAGTGCGGCTTGATCGCGTCGTCCAGCCGCTGGAAGCGGTTGATCTGGCCCCAGGCGGTGCCCCAGCTGCCGAAGTCCCGCGTGAGCCGGTCAACGGCCTCGTCCAGCGCGTGCAGGCGTTCCCGGCCGCCGTCGGTGCGCGCGATGTAGTCGTAGGTGGAGACGCCGGCGGCCTTCGCCTTCGCGTAGCTCTCGTCCCACAGCGTGTCGCCCCAGAACACCGCCAGCGAGGTGGGCATGGAGGCGATGCCCCAGCGATAGTCCCAATGCCGCAACAGCTCGATCGGGCCGGCGAGTTTTGTTTTCATGGGATCGCCGGCGGGCAGGGCGTCGTAGTCCTTCGCCAGGATCGGGACGAGTTTGGCGAACTCGGGCAGGTACGAGTCGAACGCGTCGGCGATCAGCTTGGGCATCGTGAAACCGCGGGCGCCGGTGAGCATGCCGGTGGCGTGGATGCCGCGCGGATTTTCGCCGAAGGTATCCATGTAGCGCGGGAAGTCGGCTTTTTTCGGGCTGTACTTGCCGGCGGCGGAATACGGCCAGTCGTTGGTGTTCATCGCCCAGCCGTTCGGCGGGTTCACCGCCTGCGGC
>Ga0164242_10002183_pt1 | contig 22747 bp, 20 predicted proteins | sample OricomgcompostMG_FD_108783 | JGI IMG/M metagenome (GOLD analysis project Ga0164242, IMG submission 108783) | Miracle-Growth compost microbial communities from Emeryville, California, USA - Original compost - Miracle growth compost (MG) ... | reverse complement strand
CATGGGAAACCCCAAATGAGCGTGGCTACATGAAGATTTTGCAGATACGTGCCAGTTTAAAACAAACACGGTCTGATCAAAGCCTTTCAGGGACCAGAGATACGCTATCCGCCGCTAATCTCAGATCCACACTTAAAAGTCTGCAAAGGGCTGAGGCTCTTACCATGCCTTGCATGCTTTTAAGTACGATTCAGGGTCCTATGCGAGTCATTTCGGGACGTTGCGTCACTGGTACCTCGGTGGCTATTGTGGAGTTCCACTGCATCCTCGGCCCTGGCCCTGGACCGCGTTTCATAATACTGGAGCCAGATCAGCGCATGGATGGGGATAGAAACCAAGTTTGATGCGAACTTAAGGGTTCTCGATTGAAAATCCCGCAGGTCGTCCATGGTCCCTATCCACTTGCAAGCCCGGTTTAACCTGGATGGACGTGGTATTGGCAGGGGAAGAACGGAGCCAAACATGCTTCGAAATTACAATCGCCACAATGCTCCAGATGAAAGTCAAGGGATTCTCGAGTATGACGTCGCTGGATCAGATTCAAGACTCAAGTATTTAAGGCCATAAACTCCCACTCGTTTCCATTGCAAATATCGAATACCAACTAAGTTTCAATCTACCGAGTCTGAAAACATCAAAGCCCCATCCAACAGAAGTCTGCAGGCACGTAACCTGCTAGTTTACCGCATATTACACCGCCTTTAAGATGGCTCCCTCCGCGATCTCGCCTTCGATCTCCCCCGCGTGCCACGTTCTAACCAAGAAGGTCGTGGAAAGCGATCCGACTACCACCGGCCCATCTCTTTCAGGGAGCCCTTCGGTAAAACTGAATGACGGCAACATGATACCCCAAGTGGCCTTGGGAGTCTACAAGGCCCCGAACGGCCAGGAGACGGAGGAAGCCGTGATGGCGGCATTGAACGCCGGTTACCGCCATATCGATTCAGCGGCCCGATACGCGAACGAAGAAGCCTGCGGCCGTGCTTTGCACAGATGGCTCAAACTCAACCCTAGTTTCACGCGAGAGGATATATACGTAACCACCAAGCTCTGGGATGCAGACCATGGTTATGAAACAACATTCAACGCCTTGTGCAACTCCCTCGATAAATTCGGTCTAGATTACTTTGATCTGTACCTGATACACTCCCCATCAAATTGCAAGGAGAGACGACTGGAGAGCTGGCGGGCCCTCGAGACGGCGAAGCGTCTCGGCATCGTACGATCTATCGGCGTGTCCAACTTCGGTGCAGGCCACATCGAGCATTTGCTGGAGAACGCCAAGGTCGTTCCCGCGGTGAACCAGATAGAAATCCACCCCTTCTGCCAGCGACAGGACCTCGTCGACCTATGCGACAAGTACGGCATCCGTATCGAAGCCTATTCGCCACTCGCCCGAGGCAACAAACTCGAGGATCCCACAATCCGCAGGATTGCCAACAAGTACAAGCGATCTCCCGCCCAAATCCTGCTTAACTGGAGCGCTTCACGGGGCAATGTGGTTCTTCCCAAGTCCCTGACAGCTCACCGCATCGAATCGAACTTCCGCATATTTGACTTCAAACTCGCCGACGAAGATGCCGGCCTGATCGACGCCTTAGGGGAAGAGAATTATGTCACTGGTTCCCTTCACAAATCCGAAGACTAAGACGTTGGGCGGACCATAGGGTTGTTAATCCATTTGGCATTCATCCTAAGCCGGCTTCGATGTAACTCTAGAAGAGTGCATTTGGGATCAAATATGCCAGTACTAGACATGTTACATTAGATATATTAGCATTAGACATACTACCAGCACTCATGGTGATTCTTGCGAGCACTTATGATCCGCAGGGTCTGCGTGATGAGAATTGCTTCCATTCCCCGCGATTTCCTTTCGCAGCTAAAGCGTGTTGGGTCTGTAGTCCGTACCTCACAATTTACATCTCTGGTCGGCGGTGCCGATGAAGATGATGAAAACCCTTTCGAGGTCCCATGTCGTAATTAGATAAAGGGTGGTGACTTTTGGAGATGACGGGCCCAACAATTTTCATATTCGTGTAGTTTTACCAATGCTCGCTTCGTTCATGAATGTCAACTAGGACGTTGGTATATGAAGGTCTCAAATTTTTAGTTATTACGTGGCCTGGTGACCTATACTGATGTAACTTCCGATTATATCCTTACACTTCCGTAACAGGTGAGCTACCAAAATGAGTTGATCTCAATATACGCAGTGGGCGGTTTGATCTACCACGTCTAGGCATCTCCTTCGTCTTCGCCCAGAAGATGCAATAGCAGTCCCATAACGTAGTCCAAGTATTGCTACCGTGAATGTTGCCTAGTTCCGGTTCACCAATATTGTTCTTCAGAGCGAACAGGTCGATGTCATGCAGTTGTGGGGAAGGAAATGGAAGATTCACGAAACTCAAAATCGACTGGCAAAGCCTAGCCATATAACAGGCGCATTGGTACAAACAAACTCCAACTACAGAGTATATTCCAAACCATTCAAAACCACTGTCCCCCGGCCTTGCACAAGACGGTCGCTGCCAAGATAATATACCGCTAGTCGGTTCGCCCCCGTCGGCAAGTCTGTACTCTGAATCATTATCTCCGCATTGCCTGTGCTATCCAGGACTTCCCAGCCGAGTAAGTTGGAACTTGTATTCGCAACGCGTAGTTGCACGGTCCCCTGTATTGGTTCCCCCGGCCCCCCCCGTACTGAAATCGTCACTTTCACACCCCCTTCCGCCACTGTCCCTCCCACTTTGGCCGTCACCTGCGTTGGCCCAGTCGGCGGTTCTTGATATCCGTTTTCCGTTAAAGCCCAATCCGGCCTTGCTGTCCGACAGGGCACACAGCCAGGGCCCCAGTAGGACGAGCCGTGGTTGCCATCAGGCGGATTCCCGCTTACCGGATTGCGGTATGAGAACCACATCCTTTGAATATCGGGCCATCGTACTACATCTGTGGGCCCGCCGCTGAATCCAGCTTCGCGCTCCGTCATGTTCGGGTCTCTAAGCGAGACGTCCGGTGGGAAGTCACTACTTTGCCTCTGTTGAATGGACAGAAGCTGTTCATCCTGCGAAGTCAAAGCCCGCCCTCTCGATGCAGAGCTCACACCAGCCCATCCACCAGCCCAGCTAGCGCTTTGCCAGTAGAATTCATCAATCGTTAGGCACCACAGCTTCCTCCTAGCCGTTCCATTGCCTTGGCTTTCGAGGACGAATTGGTCGTGATACATGCCCCCGTTGAACCCATAAACACCCGTGAATCCACCGCTAGAGTCTTTGCTCGTACCAACCTGCATGATGCGGGCCCGGAGGCTTGTGGACCTGCCATCCTCTGAAACTAGAATCACTGGCTGTGGTCGCCAGTGGAAAGGTACGTTAGGGCGCTGAGGGTTGCTTGTCCCTGGCCCGTACCGGGATGTGCATGCACGCTCGATTCGGTCCGGTGTCTGGTACCAACCGGTGCCAGGAGACTCCTTGAACCCATTAGAGGCATGCAGGTTCGCGAACATGCCGCATCGTATGTCGTCCGCATAATAGCCGTATGCAGCCGACACATTCTCCGTCTCATCAAAAGCCGCGGAACGCGCGAGGCGCCGGCGTAAGTCTTCGAGGCGCGAATTGGTGGTGTTTGTTACACTGGGCCAGAATGACGTCCAGTCATCAGGCTTCTTCGATTTGGAGCTCCGAGCCAGCACGTCGACGAATGGTGGGGGCTCGCTGGTGCTCTTGGATAAGATTCCCCCATCGCCCCACCCTGATGAGTAATTCGCGACCACTAGTCGGGCTAAGTCAAGGTCTTTTATCTTCCATATGCCGCTATCGCTATCCTTTACAAAGCGGTTCCGGAACACATTAAACTCCCAAAATGCGGTCTTAGCACTGGCATCTCCGATCATGCCAACCTCGAGCCCTCGAGCTACCGCCTCTCGACCACTAGGTTTAACTTCCACCGTGCTTTCGAATATGAGATGTTCGTTGAGGTTACCACGAGTCAAGCCTTCGGGACCCATATTCTCCAGCCACTTGCGAATCTCGGTAACACCCGTATATACGGTGCCGTCGACCTTGACAGTGCCATTATTCGTAAAGAGCGTGGTGACATCGGGCCACATCCGTCGATCAATGTAATATCCATACGAATGTAAGAGGTTTCGGACCTCATCTTCTTCGTTTAACTGACTGATACGGTATTCCACTTCGTCCACGTTTGGCTCAGCGCCTCGATCCGTCGTTTGGGTGTCTTCTGCCGGTAGTACGGGCATGCCAGCCTCATCCGGAGTGAAGTGGTATGTAACTATTGGCAGGCTCTGTCCTCCTACATTCTTCCAGCCATCTTTATAATCACCAATAAACATTGGATAATATCGTAGCAACGAGATCTCCCAGTGATCCTCTTGGCTTTTGTCGGTATTGAGGGCATACTCGTTTTCAAACACTCCGCCCTGGATCCGCGTTTTGCCTTTTCCGTCTCCCAAAAGCCGCAGGGCGTGCCAACGAGCTTTAGCGGTCTGACCGTCGACCGAAAGACTCACAAGTGGCATCTCGTTTATGAGCGTATGCAAAGACCCGGGGTGTATCCCGTCCATGTCGCCGGCGTCGTCACTGAGCCACGCCTCAATAGCGACAGGCCCCGTAACAGATGTGGCATCGCTTTCGTCTAGTATGTTCCCTTTTCCCGATCCCCATCGCAGGATACCGTCTTTTGAGAAAAGAGCTGCCATCTCAGCCCAGCGCCCGTATTGCGCCAGTTGACCAAACGTCCGCTGTATATCTTTGATTTCTCGTATGGATTCAACTCGCTGGAGACCACGTAATAGCGAGTTGGCCGTTACCGCACCTTTGGCCGCCGCTCCCCATGAGCCCGCCCAAAGGACTATCAGTAGCGAGGTGGAAACTTTGATGCTAAGCTTCATCATGAGGGTTATCGAAGACAAACTCCACTGATAACCAGCCTGGACACCTATGATCAGTTCTTAACGCAGTGTACCAAATTACAACAGCGAATCGGCAAGTTTACATATAAGAGAATATTCAACCTCTCCCCGCAACAACTTTTTTTCTCCTGAAAGTTCGAGGCGGTTAATTGCCCTACCTGGGCATTCACCGTCTAGCTCCGCAGCATCACAGAGCTGAACTCCAATGGCATTTAGAAATGCCGATTCGTTCAGAATAGTTTGATGGGGCGGGGAGAGATAACAGGCTATTCGGGAATTTGTAGGAAGTACAAACGAGATTACAGACCATACTGCTTACGTGGTCAGCATATATCAACGTCCCCGAACCTTGCAGCTATCGCTTCCAAATTTGACCATACCCTCCGCCGCTCTAAAATTTGAGACTTTTAATACAATTTACCTAGTAGGTGCGTTCCTTCAGAAATCCATTCTTCCCCGACATATACGGAGGGGACCGTGTTGTCCCCTGCTCAAGACCTAATCTAAGGAGCGGGGTTCGAGAAAGCTTTTCGCTCCAGTTACCTACAAACCAGCGCCTTACCGCATGAGATACTACATCTTCTCGTGAGTCTTCAAATTAGGTACTAGAGACAGCGCTTAGCTTACCACCCACCAAGTGCTAACCTTGTTTTCAAGATGGCGACCAAAGCTTCAAATAACGGAAATTTGTTGCCGGGAATCAGTGCTTCTCTGTGTACAGAGCTTTGTAGCAGTCCAAATAATGTTGTGACCTCATTGAACTACTACGACGACCCCGGAGACGGTTCTCTCCCAGAGCCCGTGTACATCGAAGCGTAGGTGAACCTGTGAGCCACGTTATGGGGGATGCCCCCCCCCCCCTCTCCCGGGGTACATGTGAGCATTGGCTGACGAAGTGGCCCTGGAAAAGAACTACGGTCACAAACAGGCGAGCCATGATTCCAACCACAGTTGCTATCAAAGATATCACCGGCCAAGAGGACAAGTTTACACTTGACAAAAACGGGTTCCAGCTCTGCTACCACGAAATCAACACGAAGATACAGATGGAGGAGTATTACTGCGACGAAGAACGCATCAAAACTAAATACTACTCGTTGATGGAGCAGATGCTGAAAGACATGTAAGTTCTGGTTTCATTTGAATATTGGCCATGCCACAAGCTTCACAATAATGGGCAGTTTTGATGACTTGACTCACATTTGGTGGCCCTCATCTAATACGTACATCTCAACCAGCACCGGAGCTTCTCGAATTTTCATATTTGACAACAAAACTCGTCATGGGCCCTCTAACTGGCACAGCCTTGGTGCTGGCAACCAAGCCAGGCGAGGTCCTATTTTCCGCACTCACATCGATCAGTCATACGCAGGTGCAGTGGCTCTGCTAAGATGGCTACTGCCAGGTGAGGCCGACGAACTGATCAAAAGCCGGTGGCAAATCATAAATGTTAGACATTTCCTCATGCTTGTAGTACTGCCTTCACTAGGCCAAAGAACTGACAATAGGAGGGAACCACAGGCCTGGCGTCCTATTAAAACTATATACAAGGACCCACTGGCCGTCGCCGATGCTACCACGGTCTCGGAACAAGATCTCGTACCAGCTCGGCTAGTATACCCTGACCATGAGCGCGAGTCATGGACTGTGAAGTCTTCCCCGTCGCATAGGTGGTATTTCAAGTATGCGCAGCAACCTAACGAGGTCCTTCTCATCAAGTGTTTCGACTCGGTGTCGGACGGGAAAGTGGCACGTCGGGCACCACACACGGCGTTCCAGAATCCACGACACATTGAGGAGCCATTCAGGGAGAGCATTGAGATTAGGACTATGGTGTTTTACAACTAGCTACAGCTAATCCAAATTTCTCGCCTCCTGGAAGTAAAACTCCAACTATTTCACTACCATCAATTGCCTTGCCAGGCTTCAACGACTAGAAGTTTGTATTTAGCCCCAGGCCCGAGACTAAATTGAAAGCCATTATACATATATCCCGCGTCAAAAAGGCCCTCGGGTATTGCTCACTTCATCCATAGCCGGGTTCCATGATGTTTGAGTTTTCCCCTCTCTACGCAAGCCATTCCACATGATGAGTGAAGAGGGATCCCGGCCTTGGACTACTAGATCGAACTGACCGGGGGTGGCACATGCTTTCCACGTGATTTTATTCCATTTCTACCTACCTATGCAATCTACCTGGCACGCCTGGGTACCTACCTAATTAGATATGATTTTCCTTGACTCGAGAGTCAAGAAAGATCATCGTCACCTACTTTTTCCCCATAGATTTCAATTAATGGGTTTGCTATTCGTTTGACTAACCCTTTCACAGCTGGCTTGACTGGCTTGATTCTTACGTTGATGCGACCTTTTTTGTTGTTGAGGTTGCTGGGCGCGACGCGCCCAAAAACCTTACCTCCTCACTTCCTGGGATTGGGGCAGGACCAGCTACCCCTCTTCAGGAGTCATGTCATCAATTGCAAAATGTGGTATAGATCCTATTTTAGTGACTCGCCCTATCCATGTACATTGGGGAAGAGCCGTATAATGGCTATCCTCCGTACCATGCATCCCGTAAGGTATTGACTTGACAGATACAACGTTGTGAATATTTCTGCCGGTATCGGTGTCCATCCCTTGGACTATCTCCATTCCAGGATGCTCCGTCCACGTATAGTAGTAGAATGGCCCTATAATTGGCCACGCATGGGTTATATTGATGTCCCAGCCGTGTTGCAGCATTAGAATAGACGAGCCGGTAGGTAATTGTAGGCGGGCCGTGAGGGGCAGGGGTTTATGTTGGATTCCAGGGTCAAGGGCTCATTATTAACAATGTGCGTTCCCCGCAATTAGCGACAATTCGCTACCCCGTCAGACTCGAGAAGACCATCTGCCGGCCTTGGCGCGGATCGACGCGAGCGGGAGTTGGCAGGTCTTACCCCCACACACGACCGGATTCCTCGGCTGGGTTTAATTGAACATGTCCTTACGCTGCGTACTGTCCTTCATACCCTCTCAGTGGACAACACCAGTAAGGCGCCAAGATGGACGCAGTCTACCTGCATTCAGCCAGAAAACCAGACAGCAAGATTGGGGAAGGAGACATACAATAATCTGAAATAGGAAGTGGCTAAATGCGCGAAACGCGGGGGACGAGGCATTTCGTCATTCTCTATCAATGAAGGCTAGGTCAAACAATACTTCATGTTGGAGATTCGATAACCAATGTTTCTCGCGGTCTATATAAAGAAGATGGGAAGGAAAGCGCATAACCTAGCTACCTAGGGAGAACCCTCTGCCTGTCTCGTACCAACTGCAAATATTAACAGTAACTGATTGGCGATAGAGAATTAATTTTTCTTCCGCACACCCGCCGTATTGCAACGACACCATGTCTAAAACATCCGAGATGCCGCAAACAGTCCAGTGGAACGGAGAGAAGGTGCCTGTCTACCCAATGGAGACAATTGACTTTTGCCGCGTGCTCTCTCATGAGCCCGCCGAAGTCGAGAGACTAGTTCGCTGCTGTCAGACTGAAGGCTTCTTCTATCTCGACCTGCAGGGCATCGACGGCCGTAGGATGCTAGACGATCAGGAATCAACTCTTCAGCTGATGCATCGATTCTTTGAGGCTCCTCTCGAGGCCAAAAACGAGTTCGGACTTATCACTGGCCATCTTGGGTAGGTTAATTGGAAGGAACTCAGCTAGGCTATGTTGTCAAGGGGATTTATACTGACAAATTGCCGGCAAATCAAAGCTATGAGCCGGTGGGTTCTCGCACCGGTGTACTTGCCAACACTAAGGATGGATATGAGATGATCAAGGTCAGCTCTATAACTCCATGATTTCCTCTGAGGAATGCGTACTGGTGTTTGGAGACGGCTGGGGCTGACACGGTACTGCTTTCATACGTAGGTGTCCCGAGACGAGATCCAAAGCCCCGACCCAAGGCTACCTAGCATCATCAAGAATGGTTCAGACATCAAGGTACTAGAGAACGCCATTGCGGGGTGCAACACCATCTCTAAGGTTATCCTCTCGGCCCTATCGACTGGACTTGGCCTCTCAGGTGCAGCGCGTTTTGAGAACTCTCACCGCAATGACCACCTTTCGACCAGCACGCTGGCAATGATGCACTACATACCCTCTGACCCTGCCAAGGACAAGAACATTGGTCACCAGAAGCACACTGATATCAGCTCCCTCACCGTACTCTTCAGTGAGCAGTGGGGACTTCAGATTCGACCTCCAGGTGCCCGCCAATTTGGGTTTGTAGCACCCAAGCAGGGATGCGCTGTTATCAACGTGGGTGACTCCCTTCGATTTGCAAGCGGGCACACAATGCAGTCATGCATCCATAGAGTTGTACCGTTCGACTCGACTGAGCATCGCTACTCGATCGCGTATTTCCTGCGAGCCGAGAACCAGACGATGTTCACCGACAGCGAGGGTAGATATATCACTGCTGGGCAGTGGCACGATGAGAAGTTCTACGCTTTTAAGGCCACGCCCGACGTTCAAGCTCTAGCCCCTGCATCCATGTTGCTAGGTGGTATGACGGAAGTGGATGATGACGAGCCCGAGGTTCCTGTAGCCCAGTTAGCCAAGGATAGCCTTAGCTCTGTCGAGGTAGTGCGTGACGGTAATGGGGCTGTTGTTGAAGCATACTAGGTTACTTGTTGATCTCTAGTACTTCTAGAGAACGATGTTGATAGCTGGTTGATTATGATTCGATGACTGGAAAGCTTTACTGAACAATCAAGTTAAATTTGAGAAGGTCTGTGTTGCATTTGAAATTCATACATTACAATGGGATCGCCATTGGAATTTGGTTTGGTATCGCTATTATGACATAAGACCAGCTCCGTGACAACGAGTCTCGTTTGGACGCAGACACTAGCGATGAGCAACACTCCATCAAAAGTTTTAACAGACCCAGCTCGTAAAGCCGTATAGTTGGTTCGCTCTCGGGCGGCGTGAAGATACTTTATGACGACAACGACGTCAAAAACAGACTTAGAAAACATATACTCTCCCGGTCCCACTGCCAACACCCTTAACCCTCGAGTCAACTTGGAGAGGATTGCCTTCGTGTATTACAAAATGCTTCTCCCCGCCGTCCGAGGATTCGTTCAGGCCTAGAATCCTATACACGTTTCGACTGATTAGATCTAGAGCTTGTAGCTCATTAATCTTGCCCCCACCATTTTTGTGGGCAATTCCTGATAGTATCCCCAAGTCTCTCACAATCCAGTCTTCTTCCAAGCCGACTGCAGTGAGGACCCCTGCGCCGATTAGCACATCGATTGTAGTTCCGTTGGTTAACGGCGCCCCTGTTAAGGACCTCCTCTGGTCCCACGAGACTGCAAGCCCCTGCATTGGGGATAGGAACACGCCGACCTCAGCTGCTGCGAGTTCGGTGGCTAGTAAGTGCGCCTCAGCGCCTCCGACAATCACCAGCCGAAGCAACCCTCCGGCCCGCCCGCCAAAGAGATCGGATTTCACCTTGTCGACATCAGCTTTGACCCGTAATAGGGCTGCAATCGTATCTGCGCTATGGACAGTAATGGCAAGTGGCATTTCGCCCGCAACAACCTTCTGAAGGAATGCAGCCTCTGATGATGGGTCCGGTTCTGGGCTGCTAGGTGCCCGCTCAAAGATTGATTGTGCCGTGCGTACTCGGCTAGAAGACACTAGTAGTGCACGAATAAGTTTGTGTCGCAAATGGCCAACTGCAGCTGATATAGAAGGAGTTTCGTCGCTATGTTTAACGGGTAGACTAAGCGTGTAGTGAAGGGCGACGTCAGTCGCGAAAACAACGCCAACTGTGGGAGTAAGGCCGGTGCTAGGACCTGTGAGGAAGCCGGCGCTGGTCCCATGATGAGTAGCACTACCAGAAAATTTCGGCGCCGAAATGGCACGAGTGATGCCGTAGCGGTGAGCTATGTGCAGTTTCGTAGTGTCGAATGCTAGAGCATCAGCAGCGCGGCTAAAGACGGTATCGCCATCTGCTCCGTTGTCGGTAGTTTGCTCGGAGTCGACGGTATTGAGACCAATCGTTGATCCAAAGGCGGTAGGGGCCGGGGCGAGATAACCGTTCTTAAGATGAATGATGTGAGGCGCCGCCCTCAACTCAGCGCGGCATTGCCCAATACAGGTTATTGTTCCACTTTCGACCGCAACGTTGAATGACGCATTCTTCACTGGGATGGTCCTCATATCTACGCTAGTAGTTAGGAAGTCCCGTACGACACCCGTAAACACGATTTTTCCTGTAACTGCGATGCCATTTTTGACGGCGCTGGAAAGATCTGGGTTCGGCGAAAGTCTCCCCGTGAGAGGCTTGTTAAGTTCGACGGGGGTTTCGTACTGTGCGGCCCCATCGATCCACACTTGAACTGGGGTTGCACCAACGCTAAGGGGGTCGCTGTCCCACACTACTACATCTGCGTCGAAGCCCGGCTTAATCTTCCCTAGTTGGTTGCCCAACCCTAATCGTTCAGCTGGCGCTGTTGTCACTGCAGCAAGCGCTGCATGATATGGAAGACCATACCGATAACCCTTTCCTGCTTCTGAAACGAGATGCTGGGCATTCAGAATCGGATTGTCGCTTACATAGATAGGGACCAGTCCCCGATCATAAAGGTACTTGCCCGCATACTCGGAAGCAATATAAGCTTCAGCTTTATACCACATGTTATCGGCAAAAAGAGCAGACGCGGGTGGGCTACTGCCCCAGGCTCTCTTTAACGTCTAGGACCAATCAGCGGGTGTATTAGAAGGGGGATGCGTGGGAAAGAAATGGAAGAACTTAAACCAGCTAACGTCAAAGGCTGTTTTGTAGATGCCCTTTGTTTGATACTTACTTCTGGAATCAGGTACGCTTGGTGAGCGTGATGAAAAGCGCGCACACTAAAATTGAATTCGTTGGTGTGATCCACGAAAGCCTCCAAGTCCGGGATCGTATAGCAATGAACGTGCACATGCACCTGTCCCCTGAGTACACTTATCAGTGGTTCCCACTCAAGATCCATTGGCAGGTACGCAGTGGCACTTTCAAGTCCACCTGTGGTATTTGCAGCCTTGCACCAGTCGTCCTGAATCCGCAATCTCGTACTGGCCTGCTCTAATGCTTGGCGAAGCTCCCAACTCTGGCCAAGGCGACTAGTTGGGCCGTGTTCCCCTGCTTTTCCGTGCACGCGCTTGGGATTTTCGCCACAGGCCATCTTCATGTGGCGCCAGGTGCGGTCAGCCAGCATATCGGCAACACTCGTCTCGTTACGGCCATCGTTTTGACCAATGGCATGTTTGATCACAAAGGCCTCGCCCCCTATATTGTTACCCGATCCTGGCAACACTAACGAAGCGGTCACGCCGCCAGATTTGATCACCTGCAGCTGCCAGTCTGTGGGCTGGATGCCATCAATGGACCGCACGTAGGGGACGATATTCGACGATAACTCGCTAGTATCATCATTAGAGTGGATAGTGGGCAGCGAATGCACGCCGACGTGACTGTGTAAGTCAATAAGTCCACTCGTGAGCGGTCGGCCGGCTGCATCATAGACAATCGTGCTATAGCCCAGAGAGGCCCCGTCTAGGTCAAGGTCTCTGTTGACACGCTTGATGAGACCATGCTCCAGAAGAACATCGGCGGTGACCCAGGTATAACCGTTGCCAGAAGTAGGCTCCCCAACCCAGACGCTGGCGTTTTTTATGAGCGTCGGTTGATGGCCGTCAATATAGCGAGGATTCTTCTCTCGGCCAAGGCCAATCGGATCAACAGGTATAGCATGAAGCTTGGAGCAGGTTGCGCGATCCCTTTGTAGTTGCTTGAGAGAAAGTCCGTGGGGGTTCATTCCTGGAGCTGCCCGTCTCGTATGTGTTGTTGGTCTCCATTGCCCGACGACGACGAAAGTCACAAGGCAAGCGACGGCAATGAGCCTGGACCTTAGCAGGCAAGAAACGGCCTGTCTTCGATTCCGCGCCTTGGCCGGTTTGTTCGCGTCTACAGGTGTAGAGCTATAAGGTGGGAGATGATTCTCGTTGGGGTACATGAGATGAGATACCATTAGAGGCATTCGAGAGCTTCTGGACGGGAATGGAATGCGAGTCCGCGACCTGACGGACTATTTGTCAAAATATTGTGGGGGTGGGACTTTATTCTGATGTCGGATAAATGCCAAAAAAAAAAATATTATTTTGATTGGTTAAGTTGTGGGCAAAGCAAATTGACGAAGCGTTAATCCAGTCGTACCTCCGTGCTACCTAGGTAGGTATGTAATACCGCAACCAACCTAGGTACTCATCTATGTACATGTTGCTCAAGCCAACCAAAATCGCCCATGTGGGCCCCTCAGTGGAGCAGGTGGAGATCAAACCCCAATACACCGACCGACGAAGAATAGAATGGGACAGTCGAAAATGTTGTGTGCTATTCTAGCCATGGCTCCATATTTTAGCTCGTTCCTTGAAGCTAGTTGTGTTCTTGCACCTGTAAGGCTATTCCTTGCACTCCAAGCTTTCTGTCCGGGCCCAGATATCCACATGGTAGGTATTTATATTCAGAAAAGACTGCATAATTCAGTTCAACTTTGGAAACGACAGGATATTTTAGTCACTTTCAAACCCTAGGAGATTGAATACTCTCCGTTGATGTATCCACGTCGTTATCACGACCCTCAAATACTTACATAGACATACTGCCACCAGGAAGCGCATCAAGCCCTAAGCGGTAGATTAGTACGTTGAAACGTGTGAGTAAGCTCGAGAGGAACCTACATCCGTCTATATCCTCGTGAACGGAACTCTGGATGACACATTGGTTTGCCTGAGCTACGGTCTGGGTCTTAAGGCCGTTGCTCAGCAAAGGCGTAGAGTCCATAGCGCGCTGGAGTGCGTCTGCCTTCCAGCCAAATAGGTAATCGCCATGGGTTCCCAGGCCTTGGCTGTCTCCATAGCTCCACACAAAAGGCTGTGAACCGTCGGCAGGCCACTGGGATTTGTCATTGAACATGGTGGTGTTCCACATGGTCTCAAAGGCGAGTTGGGGTACTCGAACGGGATGTGAAGCTGGGCAAGCTCCAGCAGATACGAATCCGCCTTTTCCGGTGTTATACATGTGGTCTTGGTGGTTGGGGCTGTCTAGGTTCTTCCCGTCCCAGCATGCAGGGAAATGGTGAATTGCCATGATGCCAGCTGGGCAGGGCGCCTTAGGGAACTCGGGGGTCTCAGGGAACCTCGTCATAACGTCTTGAAGACAAGTATAGCTGAGCCCGGGGTTGCCTGCTTCCTTATTGTTGGGGGTACCGACAGTCATACGGAAGCCCTATAGCTGTTAGAGCGTTCTGGACATGCGAATAATGGGACTTACGGGTTTAAAGGCCGTGATTTTCTGGTTCCCGTTGGAATTGAAGTCTTGCTGAAGATAATAAATGGTCATACCACCGTTTAAGTTACCCAAGAGAGCGTTAGGGTACTGCGGGACCCTATGGTACGACCCGTTGCGAGCCTTGAAGTACAGCGTCGCAGTCCAGTAGTTCGAGAAGTCCTCAGAGAAGCTGCAGGTTGTGCAGGTGGCCCTATCACTAGGATCATGCGCCGGGTCCATCGTTGCATTAAAGGCATTTCCGCCGACAATCTGGTGGAGATGCGCTGAAGGGAGGACGCCCGGTTCAACAATTGGGTCTAGACGCTGCACGCTGAGCGTCCCGCATCCGAATCGGAGATATGCCTGGGACGGCGCGGCAAACGAGACAGCGAGAAGGAACCACTTCATCTTGGTAGAGGTTTTCGGTTTTGGTGATCCGTTTTGGTGATGGCGAGGATACCAAAAAGCAGGCGAGCGCCATACCGTCTCAACTAATATACAAAGTCATGAAGCAGTATTGCCACTGAAATTACTTAAGTAACCCGATGTATTACGAGTCTGGGGAAGCTCATCTCGCGGTAGCCTAATTAGACGTCATCCGGTATTGATCGTGCATGTGCCCCGCCACGGACCACAGATGTAACTTTAAATAACAGAAGTGCCGTACTTACCCGGAGTATAAACACCGCTGCAAGGGCGTAATTCTCCGATAAACAAACACTCGGGTGCTGCGGTAAGAGGGCGCGGTGATTTAATTCTTCTGTGCTCCCATCTCGAGTCTTCTCCTGCACCCATGAGAAATCTCCGGATCTCATCTACTTGGAGGCCTTAGTTTATTATAGCCTCACTAATATTAACCGGTTTGGGGAGGACCTTGGGCTAAGGGACTGCCAGTCGTCCCAGCCTCCATCCTAGCACCACTATCACTAGCTGACTCTGGTCAGCTTTAATCGTTTAAGGGTTGAACCTTGATATTGGAAGAGGTCATCACCTTGGCATATCTATGCATAGTACGCCGGTAAATGAAGTCCAGCTTCTTATTTGCTACGCCAACACGACAGGTTAACCACCCCGGAGCAGATTGAGCGACACGGCAGTTGGGTGGTTTAGTACCTCGTAAATTGATTAGTGCCAACTTTAATTCTTTACCAGTAAAGAAACATTCATTACCCCCTTGACGAATCAAATCGTGCTAAAAGATCACCTCTAAATGGGTGGGGCACACAGAACCACTCTTCTAGAGGCAAGTCCGGCTAACCCTCTAGCGATCAACTCAAAGTCTCGCTTGACCTTCAGAAGCGAGGTGCGCCAAGGTCGGTTTCTTAACCCGGGATTCCGGGCCCCCATTACAACATGAAACCCTGCATTCTAACCATGCAGGCACTCGGCAGTCAGAAGATGGCACCCATTGCCGCCCAGGGTTGTATTCCTAAACCTAGCAGCGAATGCGGGAAAGGCCAATTAGTTTGCGAGCCAACCGGGTTTGAACTACCTAGTACCAAACAAGCTTGGCAGAAGGAACTCGGTATTAGGCTGCATACGACTTTACCGACTTATATACCTAGTTCGTCAAGCTGCGTGTCATTGCGGGGCGGTTCTGTTGTTCAAGGCCGACGTCGGGGACGTCGGGAAAGACCGAAATGATGAATGATATTTCAGTCTTATCCTAGGACTTGTGACAGAGATAAATTGATGCAGTTTGCCTTCTCCTTTGAACCTAGTGTTGACGCATTTGAATGTAGAGTTTTATTACCGAAGGTGAATGTTAGGAATGCCAAAAGTTGCTGTCTTCGCAATCGATTACCTTCGGTAGCGCATCCTAATTCTACCAACTTGTAGGCCGATCTCGCTTTGTCAACTGCGTATCAGGCTAATCGTGTGAGTCAAGGGGAAGTTAATGACTTAAGAGGCGGGAACAATCAGTCTCATCACTTCAGCAATCTCTTCTTCTGCTGAGCACAAGTGAATGAACTCAAGAGCAGGAAGGGTGAAATTTCTGCCTTCAATGTCACTACTTCAATACTTCAATACTTTTTCCGTTAGCTACATCATAAATTAGAATCCCTGGTCATAGTACAGATACGCCTTATTCAAATCCATGCACGTCCCACCTAGACTCGCGCAACTCTAGTACACGGCGACTCTATTCCGTTTACTTACTATAGTTTCAGCCTAATTGCCTCAAGTTTAAGGTTACAAGTCTTTGGGAAGTGGACCTTAGCCTCGTAATAATTGACGATATGGCCGTTACTAGTGTAGTGGGGATCTCTACCCTTACTCTCGAGTCTCCTATCCATGGACCCTGTCTATTCTTTTTTTGGAGGGAGATACTGACGCCTTCCCTTTTGACTTACAAGTTACCTTTTTTGAGTAGCCCAACTAACCAGTGCAGAGTTCTCAAACTTGATTAACTTCTACGTTGATATGATCTATTGTCACGGGCTCACCGCGCCCACAAACACGTTGTCGCCCTCAAGTATCGGAGCATTTTTCGCCCCTGCCTCCTCACTAGCTAATATGTGACCCAACCCCCTTCCATATTATACAAACTCATTTTTAACAGTTTGACGACGATAGCCTTGACCTAGCACCTATCATCCCGGCAAGCGACAAACATGTGGGTTTACCTGGACCAAACGCAATTTTTGGACAACTGGATGTGAGGGATTATTATTGAAACCACCTGCGGTTTCCCTGCTATAACCCCTACATTCCACCTCGCATAAGACATTAATGAATATACTTGAGCTGCCAAGCGCTACCTCGCTACCTTTCGTAATCAATGTTTTATATGAACCTCCAGTACTGAGCGACAATTACATCATTCATGCACCTGCTTACGTCACGGTTTGTTAGCAACACTCTTAAGATGGGGTGGGCATTGATACCGACCGCACGCAATTACTCGGTGGTACCCTTGACCAAAAATCAAGATCTAGTTCTAGATGCTAGAGCGAAAGCGTCACTCGCTGAACTCAATTACGTCTGTATAAGGCTTTTACTGGTGTCCTGGGAAGTTGCCATATCTACACTACCGTATGAAGTCAACCGATCAAGATGTCTCCACGCCGCTTTGCACAAGAAGTGTACTAAATGATGGATTTGTGCCTTGGCGGAAGTCATGATCCCATGTTCTTTGTACCGTGTGAACGGCGAACGCAGAGGTGTTGCTTCCAGGATTAGAAGGTGCCTGGCTACAATACGCCATTGCCAAACGGTGCGATTGGGTTGGAGACAGCGTTTTCCCCCCAAACTGAGTACAACCAGAGCACTTAGCGGTGAACTGCCAGTGCGTGCTGTTGACTCGAGTTCCAGTGCGAAGCAACTCGTACGATGATCCGGCATACGCGGTTGGCAGTGTATGGGAGCTAAGAAACGATATTAGCTTCAGGGAAGTTGAACGTATCCATCTACCGCCTTGCAGAGTGTCGAGGCGGGAGCTTGAACATACTTAGCCCATCGGGATGTGAGTGTCACAGACTGCCCATATGCCCATGCGACTATAAGAGGACATCCTGTCATACCGCTATCCCACGCTAACCCAGCCCACCCCACATCCTTTGGGGCTACAACCTGGAGTACAATGTCGTACCCTTCACCCGACGGAACATCGGATGGCAGAGCAATACGGTATGCAATTACTTTGCCATCAACAGAGTACGGTGCTAAGTACTGGGAAAAGGTGAAACCGGTTAGAGAGTCTTGGTAAATAGTCGAATCACTCGCTTGAACATCTGCAGAGCCTGATTGAGGTTAGCTGAGAAAGTAGTGACAGCAAGAATATCAAATCCTCCTACTCACTTAGGGTTATGATCGCCAGGGACCAAGTAACCATGGATTTTAAGTTCATGGTGTTGCACTTCGAACTCTCTGAAGACGAGACGCTTATGTTCCCGCTGCTGGGTCAAGGTTGGTAGTGTGTTCATTAACGACGATAGCGTAGAGTTGATGTACCTCTTGTGCTCAACTACTACTTGTGCTTAACAGCTTTGTTTTTCTAGCAGCCGTAAATTAGTAAACTCTCTACTAATTTTATCTAAAACAGAAGTCATCTTGCCCTATAGATTCCTATTGATGATAGCTAATTTAGTAAAAGCCGATTAACAAGGTTTGCTACATATATATAGCTTAGAAGTAATGTCGATGCTAAAAGAATGCAAAATGTTCGGAGAAAGCGTTCGGGAAAAAAAGAGGCAGCATGACTGCAGGCAGATAACGATGCTTTAAAAAAGTTTATATATTATCCATTATTTAAACTTTGTTGCGGTGGGCTAACGATTGCGTCCGTGAATGAGACATTATTTAGCGGACATATCCAATGGTAATAACAAGTACTCATGCAATATAATTGAACCTGGCAGCAGTAGATAGCTTCCTTCCGCAATTTTATAATTTCCTGATTTGGCTACGATTGAAGGAGCTAACCCACGACTAAAGGAGCTAACCTAAGCGAGATTTCCTGATATACTCTAGTTATTAAACGGTTTTGACTTTACCCGTGATGGCTAAACTGCAGAGTGGTTCAAATCGTATGCAAGTCACATCTGAAGAGAATAACACTTTGCTGTAAGCTGATTGGAGCTGGCACGAGTTTTCTCACGTGATTTCATTCCTGTTTTGTAGTTAAAGTAGATCCTCCATAACTCTTTACCTAACCCCTATGTTGATACGACTTTTTGTTGTTATTTCATTGTCGAGGAGCTGATAGGTCTGACACACCCACAACCTAATTACCTCTATCCTGTAATCTGGGCAAGAGTAGCTATATCTCTTTACCACTTGCTTGATAACAATGAAATAGAGTGAGGAGTAGATGCAGGAAAAGTTTAGGTCCTTACGATTATAATAAAAGGCTTAGAATCAAATGATAAGTAAGATTGATAGTTGGGACTTAATTCTTTGTAAACTGCGCATAATTCCCTTGCCATAATTGCTTCATCCCCTAGTTATGCCTCTTGAGATCTATAATTCAAACTTTTCTCTTGTGTTAGCATCTCTTTTTTTTTTTTAAAAAATTACACAAATGTAGTGCTTATTCCCTAACATAAGTCTCGTAACGTAATACTAACCTTACCATCTTAACAAATTTAACCATAATATTTAGTTTTGTAGCATAAGTGCCTAGTATAGCGCGATATTTTTCGTGCCATTAAAGTTCAAGCTTGCATTTGATACGAGAAACAGCATAATGAAGTTACATATAATAATACAATGGATAGTTGAATCTTGACGTTTCTGAGAGCAAGTGTAACATTAAACATATCTATTATTGTTAACAAGCCACGGAGCTGGTTTAATAGAATCTTAATTGATTGCTTAAGGTTCTTATCTTTAAGTTTAAGGTAAGGTTTGATATATATAACACAGGTTGTTTACTAAATAGGTTGTGTTTTGAGTACGCGAGTTTGTATTTTTTCTATATGTTAGAAGTAATCATCCAGACATTACATGCATGTTGTTGTATAGGACTAAAAGCCTAACTTACATATACTAAACTTCCCTGTTAGGCACCAATGGCCTAACTTAACGTCAATCAATACACGATAGAAACCTGAGTTTTATTCACAGCTGTTAATCGAGACTCATAGAACTACCCACTCTAAGCCTGAACTTTTGCAGTGCGTTATCTGTAGGTTTTTAGCAATGCCACTAAGATAATTAAAGTCTTGACCACAGTTGGTGATAACTAATTCAATAGGCTAATAGGTTAGTTAGTGAATTATGAGGCGGTTTATCTAATTCATAGCTAGAGCTTTTGTCATTGATAACATGCGAAGCTCAGATAGAAATGACAGATATGTCAGTAGCTCTATTGCAGTTACTCTAGAATGTGAGACTATAATAGTCGTCTCTCCTACGTTTAACAACGACATTACTGTTACTCTCAAGATGAATTGTAGAGATACATAGAATAGACAGGTATTAAAGAGTGGCAGAAAAGCAAAGCTTTAGTCCTGATGTGATATATAGGTTATGAGCGTGCTAAACGTAGCAACCTCAACAACAGTATAGCAGTATAAGTCTGCATTAATGCAGTGATCAGACTAGCTTATAGGGCCTATACTAATAAGCTGCCAGGATAAGAATGAAGGAAGCCAGTCGGAAGGAAATACGCTAATTGATTAAGAAAACAGAGTAGTAATTATGGTCCCCTTGACTCTGAGGTCTTAGAGGATACAGGACTAATTACAATATAAGAATAAAATAAATCACGTCAAATGCAAGTGTCTCTTTTAGTCTTAATAACCTCTACTTCGAGATTGAGAGCGTGTAGCGACTTTAGTGTTACTGAACTTCTGTTGCAATTACAGTAGCTTTGGAAGTCAAGATAAGAGTAGTGATACTAAACTAAAATCAGCCAACTTACCTCGTTGTCTACAAGGTTATATATAGGATTTCGTGCAAGTCTTCGAGGAAGATGCAGACTTGGACGTGGTTTCAATAATTAGCGTAACAGTTTACTCGATGACTGGCAGCAAATGCGCTTGCAAGCACATACTTAGCACAAAAGTTTCCAAACATAATAGGATTAATTCTAACACTTAAGTGTAAATGTAGTCCGGCATATAAGTATCCGTGAGGCAATTAGCGATATGCGGTTTTATGATATGAATGAATCGCAAATTACAACTCTTATTGTAACATTACATTCGATAATAATTAATTGTTAGTTGATTTGACGCGGCATCGTTCACCCGGTATTATAAGACGCCGTAATGGTTAGGGCGGGCTAGCACTATAGAGCTCACTGTATTAATATAATGATTTGCCGAGGTTTCCGATATTCTGAAAATTTTATATGCAAATGCATCGGGTGACAGGTAAATACTACAATATCCACTCGCATTATATTACCTTACATATTAGAAACGGACCGGGAGTGGCTTGCGGGGTGCAGTGTTAACAAGGTAACGACAGTGTTAAAATGGTGATATAATTCAAGACTCATCTCCCACTTCACTTGACCTTGACCGTGTGCAGTCAATCTCCTTTAGAACACAAAACTTTTTGTCAATTATTGCTTACACTTGTTACCTTGATTCGGGAATTCATCATGCTATTCTCGTCTATATCTAACACTGTTCTTTTTGCGGCAGGGGCTGCTGCTCACGGAGCAGTTACGAGCTACGTTATTGCGGGGAAAGCTTACCCAGGTAAGTTTGTCGAAGTCGTTACTCAAAACTCTACAACCCTGGATTGCTAATACGCGTGTTATAGGATATCAAGGCTTCTCTCCCGGCAATTCGAAAAACGTCATTCAAAGGCAATGGCCTGATTACAACCCTATCACTTCAGCTAGCGACCCAAAACTTCGCTGTAATGGTGGGACTTCGGCAACTGAAAGTGCTACGGCGGAACCAGGGGACAGCGTTTCTGCTACATGGGGACAGTGGACACACAGCCAAGGCCCAATCCTGGTCTGGATGTTCAAATGTGCCGGCGCATTTAGCGCTTGCGACGGCTCTGGTGCTGGTTGGTTTAAGATTGACGAAGCTGGCTTCCACGGCGATGGCGTCAAAGTATTTCTGGATACCGAGACTCCTTCTGGATGGGATATTGCTAAACTCGTGGGCGGGAATAAATCGTGGAACAGCACATTCCCGATTGGCTTAGCTCCAGGCAACTATCTTCTTCGCCATGAGTTGATTGCACTCCACCAAGCCAACGCCCCTCAGTTCTACGCGGAGTGCGCGCAGGTCGTTATCGGTGGCTCCGGTACAGCTGAGCCAGGAGCCTCGTACAAAGCAGCTATCCCAGGTTATTGTTCTAACAATGACCCTAATATCAAGGTCCCGATTAACGACCACTCACTTCCTCAGACATATACGATTCCAGGACCACCTGTATTTAAGGGCACAGTTGCGAGGAAAGCCAGAGCATTCTCCGTATAATATAGCATAGATAGATGAAGGGTAACGGGCTGAAGCATAGCTTCTCAAGAAATATATTTCTACAAACAGTTTATATGTTAATGGTGTCATTGTAAACTTTTATTCTTATTGATTAGATATAACAATAAGCAGCAATTTTGTTCAGCAACCCTGTGATATTGTGTACTTATTCCAAACATGCATCTCAGCTTTGCACGTGCTTTCCTCTCTTTAACCACCATTAAGCTACATTTAAGATTCTGACTTCAATAGTGCATCTGCGAGCTACAAGTAAGAAGCTAGCACCTTTTGGAATTAAATGTTGATACGCTGTTGTTGTTGTTGATGTTGTTATTGTTCCTTCTAGGTAGCACTCGCGCAGCTACTTCACTACCTTTCTACCTCATTTTTAGCCCCACATCAACACTTCTCACCGACGACTACCTCCTTCTCCTCGACTACCTCCTTCTCCTCGACTACCTCCTTCTCCTCGACTACCTCCTTCTCCTCGACTACCTCCTTCTCCTCGACTACCTCCTTCTCCTCGACTACCTCCTTCTCCTCGACTACCTCCT
>Ga0164242_10002182_pt1 | contig 22747 bp, 17 predicted proteins | sample OricomgcompostMG_FD_108783 | JGI IMG/M metagenome (GOLD analysis project Ga0164242, IMG submission 108783) | Miracle-Growth compost microbial communities from Emeryville, California, USA - Original compost - Miracle growth compost (MG) ... | reverse complement strand
CGCTCGGCCGCACTGCGCTCCATCTGTTTCAGCACCCTGTCGTCGGCATCCACCACGTCCACCATTTCGCTGGGCAGGTCGCCGGCCCCGGCCTTTTCCTTGGCCGCCAGTTGCTCGGCCATCATCTTCAACACATCGGGAACCTTCTTCACCATTATGCCGCCACCTTGTCTCGTTTTTGTTGCAAGCCATAAACCATGCGGCATACGCGCTCAAATTCGTCTTTCAGGGCTTGGCCTTGTTCAGGGGTAACATATCCAAGCTCCACTGCGAACGATATCCACACCCGGCTCTCTTCCGCACTCCCCAGCGAAAGTGAAAGGAATCGGCGTTCATCAGCCGCGCTCATATGTTTACTCAAGCCTTCCGCCATGTTGGCGCAAATGGATTTGGAACTGCGGCGCAACTGGTCAGCCAATCCGCCATATTGCTCGATTTTCGGAAAATCCAGGCTTAGTTTATGCATACGTACAGCCAAATCAAAGGCCAACCGGTAGCAATCAAGCTGCTCGTAATGCACAAACGCCAAGTCTTACGCCTCCCAATCCAGCCCGATAATCCGATAACCCGATAATCCCATAATCTCCTCTCCTAAGCTTTCAATGGCACCACAGGACTCTCATCCTGCCGCTGGGTGAATTCTTCCGCCAACCGCGCCAGAAAAGCCCGCGACGATGTCGCGCAAATCTCAACGAACAGCGCCCGCCCCGCCTCGGTCAGCAGCTTCGGCGCCACCACGTTCTTGCGCGCTTCCAATACTTCGGGAACCTGCAACCCGCGCTCGGTCTGCTCCACCAGCTCAAGGTCGCAATCCAGCGTGTCGGCGTCCTTCACCAGCTTGCTCTCAAAGTCCTCGCGCGCTTCATAGGCGTGCCACATCGCGTCAATCAGGTTGCCCACGCTGGTGTCGCGCACAATATCCTCCATCGCCAGCTTCTCGTCGCGTTGCACGTAACGCTTGGTCAAAATCGTCGCATCGCCGGCGCGCACTTCGCCAAGGTCGTGGCACAGCGCGTAGGTCAGCAGCCGCCCGCGGTCATACGCCTCGCCACTGCGCTCGGCCAACAGCAAGGCCAGCCACAATACACGCAACGTATGCTCGGCCAGGTTGGCGAACTGCGGCCACGCATAAAGCTGCCCCCACGCCCGCGGCAAATACCGCATCGTCCCCACCTCATACAAAAACTCCGCATCCCGCTCGCTGCTCATTCCCCTACTCCCACAATATCCTCATCAAACGATTCCCACCCTTGGCGGCTTTGGCATTTGAGCTACCGGCCTACTGTCTTTCTGCCCTGGAAGGCGAACTTCAACGCCAAACTCAACATGGCTCACGTGTGTCTCTGCATTGGAGAGTTTCCCGCCCGCACCAATGCCAGCACCCATCACCTGAATTTTTCCGCCTGCATTTCCTTCTTTGGCGTCCACAACCGTAACAGCCATATTAAACTTTACAATTTGTGAATCAGTCTGCTCACCGCTTGAAGTCGGCACAATTATGGCTTGATGCTTTTTGACATCTTCCTGCGCTTCAACAACCGCCTCAACTATTTGCGTAAGAGCAGCTTTGACAAAGTCCTTCAGTTCCATGTTCTGTTACCTGCTTATTGAACCGCAAGGCCCACAACAGTTGCGGCTAACCCTCGCCGTCTCTGCCGCGCAGTGAAAACAATCCCCGCCTCACCATCTCGTTCCTTGCCACTCCATGCCTCATTCCTTGAAAAGCAAGGCCCACAGCCGCCCAAGAAAACGGAAGCAGTTCCGCCGCGCAGTGCAAACAACTCTCGCCTTATGTCTCCACTATTCTTCCTACCAAAATCCCCGCGCTCACGCCGGGTCATCCCCAAATCATCCCTTCGCACTTCTAAACCGCAAGGCCCACAGCCGCCCAAGAAAACGGAAGCAGTTCCGCCGCGCAGTGCAAACAATCCTCGCTGCACCATCCTCTCGTTCCGCACCACCTCGCCCTCCATTCCTTGAAAAGCCCGGCCCGCCTCATTCCATTTACTTTTTATTGTATACATTATACAATCTCTTATAACAGTAAAGTTGCCGGGCTCTGGAGGTAGTGCCGAATCGCCCCCAATAGCTCCGCCCCCAAAGCTCCATCAATGACCCGATGGTCAACGCTGAGCGTCATTTTCATAATGGTGCCGATCTCAATCCCCTCTTCCGAGACAATAGCTTGTTCAGTGGCTGCCCCGCACGCCAGTATGGCCGCCTGCGGCGGGTTGATGATGGCGCTGAAGCTGTCAATCCCATACATCCCAAGGTTGCTCAGGCTGAAACTCCCGCCTTCATACTGCTCCGGCTTCAATTTGCCCGCGCGCGCATCGGTCACCAGTTGCTTGGCCTCGCCGCTAATCTGCACCAGGCTCTTCTGGTCGGCATTGGCCACAATCGGCGTAATCAGCCCGCCGTCAATCGCCACCGCCACGCTGATGTCCACGTTGCCGAACACCGCCACGCTGTCCCCGTTCCACGCCGCGTTGGCGGATGGGTAATCGGCCAGCGCCAGCGCACATGCCTTAATGATGAAGTCGTTCACGCTCACCTTCACGTTGCGGCTGGCAAGGTGCCCGTTCAGCTGCTTGCGCACGTCCATCAGCGCGTCCATGCGCACGTCCATGGTCAGGTAGAAGTGCGGCACGGTCTGCTTGCTCGCCAGCAGGCTGCGCGCAATCGCCTTGCGCATGGGCGTCAGCTTCTCAAGGGAATCTCCCTTCCGCACCACATTCCGAATTCCGAATCCCGAATTCCGAATTCCGTTCTTTACGTCCTCGGCCACCACACGGCCGTTCGGGCCGCTGCCCGCCACGCCGGAAAGGTCGATGCCGCGCTCTTCGGCAAGCCTGCGCGCCAGCGGGCTGGCCTTCACGCGCCCGCCGCCCATCGTTGCCGCGCCATGCCCGCCCGCTGCCGGTTTGCCTCCAAGGTTCAGCTTGGGCATCACACCCGCGCTCACCGCCACGTTCGGCGCTGCAACGGCGGCCTGCGCCGCCACCTCGCTTGCCGCGTCCTGCCCGGCCGCTGCCACGGGGGTTTCAACCGCTTTTTCCACAACCTTGGCCTTGCTAACCGGCTTGTAATCCTTGGCAACTTTCTCGTCTTTGCCCCTTAAAACCGCAATCGGAGCGCCAACCGGCAAATCCGCCCCGATTTCACCGATAATGCTGTGCAAAATACCGTCGTCGCTGGCCTCAATTTCCATGGTCGCCTTGTCGGTTTCCACCTCGGCGATGACATCCCCGGCGGATATCTTATCACCTTCATTTTTCAGCCATTTCGCCAGCCGTCCCTCGGTCATGGTCGGGCTCAGCTGGGGCATCAGCACATCAATCGGCATCCTGTATCCTCCTTAAAAAACACTTATGGAAAGGGGCACGTTTACGCGCCCATGATTTTCTTGATTTCCCGCACAATATCATCAACTTGCGGCACACACAAAACCTCAAGGTTGCTCGCATACGGCAGCGGAACCGGCAATTGGCTCATTCGCACCACCGGCGCATCCAATTCATCCCAGCAGCTATCTGAAATCGTTGCCATAATCTCCGCCCCCACCCCCGCCGGAGCCCACGTTTCCTCCAGCACCACAGCACGGTGGGTCTTGGAAACACTCTTCACAATCGCATCCACATCCAGCGGCCTAAGACTCCGTAAATCAAGCACTTCCACGCTGATGCCGGCGTCGGCAAGCTTCGCCGCGGCCTCCTCGGCCTTCACCACCATCATGGAATAGCCAATCAGCGTCACATCCGTGCCTTCGCGCGCAATCCGCGCCTTGCCGATTTCCAGCGTAAAATCATCACCTTCCGGCACATCAGCACTCAAACCGTACAGCACTTCATGCTCAAGGCATACCACCGGCGCATTGTCGCGAATCGCCGCCTTCAGCAAGCCTTTCGCATCCGCCGCATTGCTCGGTGCAATCACCTTCAATCCCGGAATATTCATGTACCAGTTGGCATAATCCTGGCTGTGCTGCGCCGCCACGTGCGCAGCCACACCGTTCAACCCCCTGAAAACAATCGGGCAACCTACCTTTCCACCGCTCATATACAGCGTTTTCGCGGCGGAATTAATAATATGGTCTGTCGCCAGCATCGCAAAATTCCAGGTCATGTATTCCACAATCGGCCGCAACCCGGCCATCGCCGCGCCCACGCCCACGCCGGTAAAGCCCAGCTCGGCAATCGGGGTATCCACCACCCGCGCCGGGCCGAACTCCTGCACCATCCCTTGGCTGCACTTATAAGCGCCCTGATAATCCGCCACTTCCTCGCCCATCAGCAACACGCTCTGGTCGCGGCGCATTTCCTCGCTCATCGCATCTCTAATCGCCTCGCGGTACGTCTGCATCACCATTGAAATTCCTCCCTACTGCGGCACCACATCGGTCATCAACTCACCCACGTCGGCCAGCGGCGCGGTAGTGGCCACTTCGGCCACGCGGTTGATTTCAACCTTAGTCTCATCATCAATTTTTTCAAAAGATTGTTCAGACAACTTAAAGTTATCCATCATGTATTTCTGCAACCGCGCAATCGGGTCGCGGGTTTCCTTCACGCTATCCACGTCTTCACGGGTGCGGTACTTCGCCGGGTCGCTCATACTATGGCCGCGGTAGCGGTAGGTATCCATCTCCAGTACGTACGGCCCCTTGCCTTCGCGGCAGTACGCCGCAGCCCTGCGGAACGCCGCCATGCTCGCCAGAAAATCCATGCCGTCCACCTTTTCATGCGGAATGCCGAACGGCTCGGCGCGCATGTGCAGTTCCCCGGCGGCGGCGCGCGGCACACTGGTGCCCATGCCCCATTGGTTGTTCTCGATCACGAAAATCACCGGCAGCTTCCACAACGCCGCCATGTCGAAGCTCTCGAACACCTGCCCGGCGTTCATCGCGCCGTCGCCAATAAAGGTGAAGCACACCTTGTCGTTAGCCTGTCCCAGAATGTCGTTCTGGTAACGCCGCGCAAAAGCAATGCCCGCGCCCAGCGGCACCTGAGCTGCCACAATCCCATGGCCACCCCAAAAGCCAAGGCTCGGCTCGAACATGTGCATGCTGCCGCCCTTGCCCTTGCTGATGCCAATGGCCCGTCCGGTCAGCTCACCCATCACCTGTTCGCCGGTAAGGCCGCACACCAGCGCCAGCGCGTGGCAGCGGTAACTGGTAATGAAATCGTCGCCTTCGGCGCTGGCGGCCTTGGCCGCGGCGGCTACGGCTTCCTGCCCGATATAAAGATGGCAGAAACCCGCAATTTCCTTTTGCTGGTAAAGGCTTGCGGCTTTTTCCTCAAAGCGGCGCATGTACAGCATCTGCTTGTACCACTTCAGCAAGGCCTCCTTGTCGAGGCCCAGAACGTCATGCAAAGCATCCGACTTCACTGCCGCCGCTTTCTTTTTCACAACCTTTAAGCCCGAAGCTTCGCGCTCGGCGTTAAGAGGAACAGCATCCATGGCTCAAATCCTTATTTCCGCTTGTTTTGAACGCCCGCATCCTGCCCCGCAGAGCCGCAGCCAGCAAGGAAATTCGTCGCTGCACTGCACAATCCATCCTATGTTTCAAGGAACTCGAAACCACAGGTTTTTCAATTCCCTTGCCCTCCTGACCGCATCAGCATAGAGTATACGCATACTTCTCGTGTTTTGCGTTCGCATCCTTCTTGTTCTCGGCAATGGAGACTCACCATGCGAAAGACTCCCCTCACAAAATGGCAAGTGTCGTTCAACCGGATTCTCACGATTTTTCTGGTGACGTGTGTCATTCTCGCCATAGCATCGTGGTCGCAACCCAAGTTCTCGCAGGCCCACGGTGCCCCGCTTCCCGCCGCCGCGAAACAGGCCCGGCTCACCACGCAAGATGCCATCCGGCACCGGCTGGATTCGGCCTTCGCCATGGTGGATGAACAGCCGAACGGCCTCGCCGCTCGCTATCCGCAACAGGCTTTACGGCAGGCTTATGCCAACAGCCGCGTCGCCACGGCCCACAAAGCCTCAGGGCCCTCGGCCAAGGTCCGGCTCGCCACCCTGCAGTGATGGCAAAAACATCATCAAAAAGCGCCCCGAAGGGGCGCTTTTTACGTAACGAAGGCTAAGCCACCTTGCGTATCGCCTTCACGACTTCGTCTTCAAATGCGCCATTCTTCATCAGGCCGAGCGCATCAGCCTTGCTCATGGCCTTGCGGTGAGCACGGTCACTGGTCATGGCAACGTAAGCGTCACAGGCACCTAATACCTTACTCATACGGCTCATCTGCGGGCCCTTCAGGCCCAGCGGGTGCCCGCTACCGTCCACGCGCTCATACATCTGGGAAATCACCGGCACAATCGGCAGGTCAAACTCAAGGTCGCCCAAAATGGTGACGGCCTGCTGCACATGATCCTCAACATCTTTGCGCTCGGCGGTAGTCAGCCTGCCCTTCTTCACCAACACGTAACCGGGTACCAGCAGGCGTCCCACGCTGGCCAATTGCGCGGCGTAATAAAGCGTGGCGCGCTCGCCCACGCCCATGCCGAGGGTATTGCCAACCTGAACCGAAAGCCGCGCCACGCGGTTATGGTGCCCGGCAAGATACGGGTCACGGGCTTCAACCACGCGCACCAGCGCCTCCATGGTTTGGCCCAGAAGCTTCACGCGCGTCTTGTTGCGCTGGCCCATCAGGTGCAATGTCACCGCCAGCATCAGCGCCGCCAAAATCAGCATCAGCAGGCTCATGATGATGTAAATGCCCGGCTTGTACAGGTTCATCAGCCCCAGCGCGGCCTCTGCATCATATTCCTGCATCACCATCAGCGGAGAGCCTGGAATGCTCCTCACCGCCGCGAACACGGGCTTGCCGTCCACCACGCTCTTGCGCACCACGCTCACGCTGTGGTTATCACCGGTCATGTTTGTCTCAAACGCGCTGTAGCTCTGGTTCAGTGTGGCAAGGCTGGTGTTGCCCACCACATCCACATGATCGTCGGCATGCTGCAGCAGCACGGTGCGTTCACCAGGCCGGTCAAGCGGAGTCGCCGCGGTCAGTGCCCCCAACTTGTCACTCACCGGCAGACTGAACCACAGCACCGCAACCACCGGCGCATTGGCGTCCTGCACGCTCATGCCGAAAATCGGCCGCAGCACGTCCATCACAATACCGTCCTTGGCCTCCCGCAGCGGCAAAATGCCCCCGGCGCGGTGCGCCACAACCTCTTTCATCACATCGCGATGTTCAACCAGGGCTTTCGAAACCACGCCTTCGCTCAGCAGCATGGTGCCGTCCGGCAGCACCAGCTGTGCACCCTGCAGGTTGTTTTTCGCCACAAACTCGCGCAACATCTGCTGCATATAAGGCTTTTGTGCCTGCACCGCCACGGCCTGCTGCCGGTCGGTGACATGATACCCGGCGGCATCGCTGGCAAAAATTTTCACGATATCGGCATTTTCAATGCCATTGCTCAGGCGAACCACACCCGCCAGCCACTCGGCCACGGCCAGGGTACGCCCCTGATCCTGAAGACGCACGCGCGTGGCGGTATCCTGCACCAGTTGCCCAAGGCGCTGGTCCACCAGCAGGTTCGAGGCCATCACACCGATCAAAACTGCGGCGCCGATCACCAGCACCACCCAGCCGATAAACGAGCGCAGCGGCACCGCGCCGCGGTAGACCACGGTTTCCATGTCCGGCACAGCCACGGCCTGAGCCTTGGCGGCGGGCGCAGCCTCGACCTTGGCCGGAGCCGCAGGCTTTGTCGCTTTCACACTCGCAACCTTGGGCTTGCGCGCCTTGGCCGCAGCCGGCTTTTTCTTCGGCGCGGCGGGTTTCACGGCCTTGGCTTTCTTGGCGGAAACGGTCTTTTTCTTGGGGGTGCTTGGCATTGGTTATTGTCCCATTGGCTTGATGAAAACCCAGCGCCGTGTCGCGTTCACGGCATAATACGGATTATATTGCGTTACATACTTGTCCTGCAACGGTTCCGTCGACAAATTGTCCAGAATGTAGTTGGTATCGTGGTATTTCACCGCCAGTATCGCATGCGGCTCGTCGCGCACGGTATCGCGCACCACCACCAGCCGCAGGGCGCTATCGGGCCAGCCCAGCATGCGCAGGGTGTAATATTTCACCAGCGCGTAATCCTCGCAGTCTCCGCTTTTGTCCACAAATTCGCGCGGCGTTTCCCAATAATCGCTGCGGCCCCACAGGCGGCCGTCGGTCAGGTAGGGGTAACGGTTGGCCCAGCGGTTTACCAGCACCAGCTGATTGAAGGCACCCTCGCCTTTTACCTCGCGCAGCATGTCGTACCAACGCTGTTCGCTGCGGCTGGTGCACTGGCCCGCTTCGCAGCGCCCCAGCAGGTTTTCGCGCTGGGTGCGCGCCTCCACATCGATCCATTTGGGAATGCTGTCGGGGTTGTTGGTCGCCACCTCGATCATGCCGAAAAGCCCCGCCCCCCAGCTGGAGTAAGCCGGCACCAGCATCACCATAACCCACAGCCAGCGCATCGGGTACCTAACGCTCGGTCATGGCCAGTTCACGGGCCTTGTTGATGGGCTTCAGCAGGTACTGCATCACGGTCTTCTGGCCGGTCACAATGTCGGCGCTGGCCACCATCCCGCTGCGTATCGGCAGTTTCTGGCCGTCATGCTCAAGGTAGTTTTTCTGAGTGCGTATCAGCACCTTGAAGTAGGTGTGCGGCTCACCGGGAATGCCCGGATGGTCTTCAGTAAAGCTGTCAGCGGAAACGTTCTCCACCGTGCCGTCCAGCCCGCCGTAAATGCTGTAGTCGTAGGCGGTGATGCGCACCTTGGCTTTCAGCCCGGGGCGGATGAACGCGATGTCGTTGGGCTTGATTTTCGCTTCAATCAACAATGTCTCATCCATCGGCACCAGCTCCACAATGTTGGTGTTGGGCTGCACCACCTGTCCCACGGTGTTCACCAGCACTTGCTTCACCTCGGCGCGGATGGGGCTGCGCAGCAGCGCCTGGTCCACGCGGCTTTCGTCGGCCTTGATGCCCTGCCCCAGCCGGTTGAACTCGTCGGTCAGCTTGCCCAGCTCGTCGCGCTCGTCGTTCTTGAACTTCAGCACCGCTTCCGAAAGCTTGCCCTGCGCCTCGCGCAACGCGGCCTCCGCGGCGGGTATGGACGTGGCGGCAGTATCGTAGTCCTTCTGTGCGTCCACCACCTGCCGCTGCAGGCGCAGCACATCCACCTTGGAGATGGAACCGCTATCCAGGTACGGTTTGGTCATGTTGTATTCCTTCTGGGCCAGCCTAAGGGCCTCTTTCAGGTTCGCGGCCTTCTGGCGTGCGTCGCGCAGCTCTTCGGTGCGCTGCTGCAACTGTTCGCTGTACACCTTGTTGGTGCTCGCCAGCTCAGCCATATTCGATTGGTACTGCTGCGCGGTCGCGCTCACCAGTTGCGGCAACCGTTCCTGCATCTCGGCGGGGAACACCAGCGGCTTGTCCGCCAGCTCGGCCTGTATCCGCAGCATGTTCGCCTTCAGGTAGTCGCGGCGCTGCACCTTTTCGCCAACCCCCGCCGCGGCTGAAGAATCGTCCACCCGCACCAGCGGTTGGCCCGGCTCCACAATATCGCCTTCGCGCACCATAATCGCCTTCACCACTCCGCCTTCGCTGCTGCCCACTTCCTGCACCTTGCCGCTGGGTATCACCTGCCCCTGCCCGTGCGTCACCTCGTCCAGGGGCGCGAACGTCGCCCACACCAGAAACAGCACGATAAACCCGAAGAACAGGTAAAACAGCAATTGCGCCGCCGGGTGCGCACCGCGCAGCGTCGCCTGCCGCACGTCGTCCATGAAGTCGCCGTCGTTCCACAAATCGCTGTCCAGCGCATCCTGCCACAGCTTGCGCATTTTGCTGCCGATGGCGTCGCGCTCACTGCCGGAAACCCCAATTCCCAGCTTATGCGCCACCTTGTTGTCCAGCAGGTCGACCCGCTTGCCCTTGGCGGCCTTTTTGTCCACGCGCTTCACGTCCACCTTGGCATGGGGGCCAAGCTGGGCCTGCAGCCTCTCCTGCAAAGCCTCGGCGCCGGTTTTTTTATGGATCATGGCGTTTATCCTTTATGATGTTCTGCGCGGCTGTTCACCGCCACGGGAGCACGCACGCCCAGGGCTGCCAGCACCTTGTCCTTCGGCCCGTCGGCCACGATGTGCGAGTCGTCCACCACAATCAGCCTGTCCACCAGCTCCAGCATGCTCGGCCGGTGGGTAATCAGTATGAAGGTGCGGTCCTTCATCCATTTCATCAGGCGTTCCTTCACCCAGTTCTCGCTGGTGGCGTCCATTTCGCTGGTCGGGTCGTCAAATATGGCGATGCGCCCGTCGCGCATCAGCGCACGCGCAAGGCCTATGGCCTGCCGCTGGCCGCCGCTCAGCAGTTCGCCGCGCTCGCCCACCGGCAGGTCGAGCCCCAGCGGATGGCGCCGCACCAGCCGGTAGGCGCCGCTCACTTCCACCGCGTGGGTGATGTCGGCATCGCTGGCGTCGGGATTGGCCATCATCAGGTTGTCGCGCAACGTGCCGCGGAAAAGGTGCAGGTTCTGCGGAAAGTAGCATACCTGCCCGCGCAGCTCGGCGGGGTCAAGCTGGTTCAAATCCAGCCCGTCGATGCGTATGCGTCCCTGCTGCGGCTCGTAAAGGCCCAGCACAAGGCGGGCGATGGTGCTCTTGCCGCTGCCCGCGCGGCCGATGATGCCCACCTTCTCGCCGGGGCGTATGGTGAACGCCGCCTGGTGCAAACTCAAAATCCGGCTGCCGGGATACGCAAAGTCAACGTGGTCGAACACGATCTCTCCGCCGATCCGCGGGTGATGCACAAACACCTGCCCCGGAGAACGCTCAACCGGCGCCTCCATGAAATTGGTGAGGATCTCCAGCGAAATCTTGCTCTGCACCCAACGCATGTACAGGGCGGAAATCTGGTTCACCGGCCCCATCGCGCGCATCACCAGCATGCTGCAGGCCACCAGCGCACCGGTGGTCATCTCGCCGTCAATAATGCGGTATGCACCCCACACAATCGTGCTGGCATACACAAGCTGGCCGCTCCATGCGGTAAAGTTCAGCGAAAGCTGGCTTAAAAAGCGGATTTTATTGGAAACCCGACCGGTGGTGCCCACCAGCATCTCCCAAATGCCCTGCGCATGGCTCTGGCTGTTGATGGCCTTGATGTTCTCCAGCGCGTTGATGCTCTCCACAAGGTGGCCGTGCTTCAGGTCGGTCTGGTGCGAAATCTGGCGGTTCAGGCTCAGCATTTCGCTTTGTAGCAACGTGCCCACGGCCAGCACCACGGGTATGCTCACCAGCGGTATCAGCGCCAGCGGTCCGCCCAGCAGGCCGATGATGGCCACGAACAGCAGCATGAACGGCACGTCCACCAGCGCCGCAATGGTGCTGCTGGTGAAGAAGTCGCGCAGGCTGTCGTAGTCGCGCAGCTGGTTGGCCAGCGCCCCGGCGCTCATCGGCTGGGCCTGCAACCGCAGGTTGAGCAACTGCGAGAATATTTTTCCGGAGAGCACGATATCCGCCCCCTTTCCGGCCACATCCACAAAATAAGCCCTAAGCTGGCGGAACACGATATCGAAGCTGTAAGCCACCACGGCGCCGATCGCCAGCACCCAAAGCGTGGCATAACCGGCGTTGGGTATCACGCGGTCGTACACGTTCATCACGAACAAGGGCGAAACCAGCGCCACACTGTTAATCACCAGAGCCGCAAGGCCCACCTTATAGTAAAGGGGCTTGAACTGGCGGACGGTGCTCCAGAACCATTGCCGCGCCGGGTTGTGCAATTCCTGGTCAAGGTGGGTACGTAACGTGGCCTTCACCAGTATCAGCACGCCGCCGTAAGCTTCGGCGAAGGCGTCCACCCCCACGTAATCAATGTTCTCGCCGGTGTAGGTGTCCACCACGCCGAACACCTCGGTGCCGTCGGTGTCCATCTCACGGCTGGCCAGTATCATCGCCTTGCCGTTTTTATCCATCATCACCGCGGGCAGCACGTGGGGGCTAATGTCGGCAGCCTTGCGGCGCACCACGCGGCTGTCAAAGCCCGCGCGCGCGGCGGCACGTACAAACAGCTCGGGCGTCAGGCGGTTCTTCACCAGCGGCAGGCCTGCCATCAGGCTGGTCAGGCTGTGGTTCAGGTGGTGGAACCATACCAGCCATGCAAGGCAACCCTGCAGGGTATCTTGGCTCTGGTTTTGGAAAGCGGTGTGCGTTCCGGTGGTCTTGGCAAGGGTCATGCGTCGCTTTTCTTGTTGAACTTGTATAATATAGGCAGAGGCACAAGCTGAAGCTGTCATGCATACACCAAGCTTATTTTATAGGCACAACCTATGCCGTAACGACACACTCTGAAGGCCGGAAACGACCCTCGCACAACTCTTTCAGTCAAGCTATTTTAGTAACTTTAATCAAACCTATGTGTATTTTTTTACACACAACCCCTTGTCAAGCATGGGGCACCCTTCTATATGTGTATGCAACATGACAGGTAACTTACCTGCCTATGGCTCTGGAAACCGAGGAGTAAACAGAATGACCCGCAATTTCATCACCGCCGGTATCATCGGCATGGCTTTCGCCACCACGTCCATGGCGCATGCCACCACCATGCAGGAAGCGATGGCCTCCGCCATCACCACCCACCCTACCGTGGTGGCTGCTGAAAAGGATCAGGCCGCCATCGGTCACACCATCGATATGGCCAAGTCCGGCTATCTGCCCAAGGTGGATTTCGCCGCCGGCACCGGTTATGAATGGAGCGACAACACCTCCACCCGCGGCCGTGGCATCCGTCAGTTCCCCGATAGCGGCCACACCCGCAGCCGCGACCTCTGGCGCACCGAATCGCGCCTCAGCGTCACCCAGATGCTGTTCGACGGTTTCCAAACCAAGTCCCGCGTGGCCCAGGCCAAGAACCGCTTCACCAGCGCGGCCTTCCACACGCAGGATATCCGCAACCAGGTGGCCCTGCGCGCGGCCGAAGTGTACCTCGGCGTGCTGCGCGCCCGTGAGCAACTGGCCCTGGCGCAAGAGAACCTGGAAACCCACCAGCAGTTCCTGAACAAGATTAATGACCGCATTGCCAGCGGCCGCAGCAGCGAAGCCGACCGCCAGCAGGTGCAAGGCCGTATCGCGTTGGCTGAAGCCAATGTGGACGCCGCGCAGGGCGACCTGCAAACCGCCGAAGGCAACTACCTTGAGGTCGTGGGCGAAATGCCGAACGACCCGGTGATGGGTGAAACCCCGTTCGGTGCCATTCCCACCGACACCAAGGCCGCCATCGACATCGCCATGCACAACAGCCCGGTCATCGCCAGCGGCCTGGCCGACATCAAGGCCGCCAACGCCGAACTGGCCGAGGCCAAGGCCGTGTTCTGCCCGCGCATCACGCTGGAAGGCGGCATCTCCCGCAACGAGAACCTCGATGGCGTGCAAGGCCCCAACAACGACATGAGCGCCATGGTCATGCTGCGCCAGAACCTGTACAACGGCGGTAACGACGTTGCCCAGCGCAAGGAACGCATTGAGCGCGTCAAGGAAGCCGAAGCCCTGCTGGAAAAGGAACGCCGCGAGGTTGAACTGGCGGTGATCGAGTCCTACAGCCGCCTCACCACGGCCAAGAGCCGCCTCAGCCCGCTGTCCCAACACGTGCAAGCCGCCCAGGCCACCCGCAACGCCTACATCGACCAGTTCGATCTCGGCCAGCGCACCCTGCTCGACCTGCTCGACAGCGAAGTGGAACTCTTCAACGCCAAGAGCGCGCTGATCGACGGCAAGTATGAAACCGCCGCCGCCGCCTACGCCGTGCTCGCCCACACGGGTGAGCTGGCCCCGGCCGTCACCGGCAACAGCACGCAGGTTGCCAGCAACCAGTAACGCCCGTTGTCATAAAAGGGAATCTAAAGCGCAAAAACCGGTAGTCAGGCATAAAATCCAAGCCCCTACTGGTTTTTGCTTTGGGCCGCCCTATATAAAGGGGGACACCGGCCCGACCGACGCATGCAACCACCGGCCTCACGGCCAACGAGAAGGATACAGAGATGGCTGACCAACCGACCCAGATTTCCGTCGACCAGATTTCCGTCGAAAAAGGCCCCAACCTCCCGGCTACGCCCACCCCCGAGGTGCAGGCGCAGAACGAGGCTCCTCTCCAGGTGGCCGCCAACAACGCGCCGTCCCCCGCCCTCACCGCCACGGGCGCCGCCCCAGTGGTGGAGGCTGAAACCTACCAGGTGGTGGTCAAGGCGCCTGAAGGCCACGGCATGCTGGCCTATCTGGTCGGCCCCGGCGCCGATATCATCCTTACCGATATCGACATCAACAACGCCACCCTGGCGCAGGAAGGCGGCAATCTCCGCATCACCCTGCCCGGCGGTGGTGAAATCCTGCTTATCGATTACGTCAACAGCGCACACGACAGCCACACCATCGTCACCACGGCGGAAGGCAACCTGCCTGCGCAAAAGCTTCTGGAAGCGGTCAACCTCGCCTCCGCCGAGCAAGACAAGAACGCCAACGTCCAGCCGGCCGAAGGCCCCGCGGGCCACGGCGCGGAAGGCGGCTTCATTCCGCCCACCATCCTCGGCACCGGCGTGGGTGAAGGCGCGGCCGTATTCAGCCAGGTCATCGGACCCTACGCCCTGCCGGTGTGGACCGACGGCATCAAGACCGAAACCCCGGTCACGGAAAAAGGCGTCGCCGCCGCGCCCGTCAACAGCGTCGACGCTGTAGACGACTTCGCCAAGGATATCGCCGCCCACCCGATCACCATCAACGTGCTGGCCAACGACTTCGATCCCCAAGGCGACAGCTTCTCCATCACCAGCCACACCAACGCCGCCCACGGCACACTGGTGCAGAACGCCAACGGCACCTTCACCTACACCGCCGATGCCGGCTTCCAGGGCGTGGATAGCTTCACCTACACCATCACCGATAGCAAAGGCGCCACCGATACCGCCACGGTCACCATCAACGTCAGCCCCAACACCGTGGTCGCGGTAGATGACTCCGGCAACGTCATGTCCCGCCAGTCGGTCACCATCAACGTGCTCGCCAACGATTTCGACCCGCAGGGCGATAGCTTCAGCATCACCGCCCACACCAACCCGTCCCACGGCAGCGTGGTGCAAAACGCCAACGGCACCTTCACCTACACCGCCGATGCCGGCTTCCAGGGTGTCGACCACTTCACCTACACCATCACCGACCAGTACGGCGCCACCAGCACCGCCACGGTCACCATCAACGTCACCAACGGCAACAGCGTGGTCGCGGTGGATGATTCGGCCACCGATATCGCCGCCCACCCGATCACCATCAACGTGCTCGCCAACGACTACGACCCGCAGGGCGATAGCTTCAGTATTACCAGTCACACCAACACATCCCACGGCACGTTGGTGCAGAACGCCAACGGCACCTTCACCTATACCGCCGATGCCGGCTTCCAGGGCGTGGATAGCTTCACCTACACCATCACCGACCAGTACGGCGCCACCAGCACCGCCACGGTCCGCATCGACGTCGGTCCCAACACCGTGGTCGCGGTGGATGACAGCGCTACCGACATCTCCCGCCAGCCCGTCACCATCAATGTACTCGCCAACGACTTCGACCCGCAGGGCGATAGCTTCAGCATCACCAGCCACACCAACACATCCCACGGCACGCTGGTGCAGAACGCCAACGGCACCTTTACCTACACGGCGGATGCCGGCTTCCAGGGCGTGGATAGCTTCACCTACACCATCACCGACCAGTACGGCGCTACCAGCACCGCTACGGTCCGCATCGATGTCACCAACGGCAACACCGTGGTCGCGGTGGATGATTCCGCCACCGACATCGCCGCCCACCCCGTCACTATCAACGTGCTGGCGAATGACTACGACCCGCAGGGCGACAGCTTCAGTATTACCAGCCACACCAACACGTCCCACGGCACGCTGGTGCAGAACGCCAACGGCACCTTCACCTACACCGCCGATGCCGGTTTCCAGGGCGTGGATAACTTCACCTACACCATCACCGATCAGTACGGCGCCACCAGCACCGCCACGGTCACCATCCACGTCGGCCCCAACACCGTGGTCGCCGTGGATGACAGCGCCACCGACAAGGCCGGCATCCCCGTCACCATCAACGTGCTGGCCAACGACTTCGATCCGCAAGGCGACAGCTTCAGCATCACCAGCCACACCAACCCGGCCCACGGCACGCTGGTGCAGAACGCCAACGGCACCTTCACCTACACCGCCGATGTCAACTACCAGGGTGCGGACAGCTTCACCTACACCATCACCGACCAGTACGGCGCCACCAGCACCGCCACGGTCCGCATCAACGTGGCGGAAGGCAATACGGTGGTCGCGGTCAACGATACCGCCACCGATATCGCCGCCCACCCGATCACCATCAACGTGCTCGCCAACGACTACGACCCGCAGGGCGATAGCTTCAGTATTACCAGTCACACCAACACATCCCACGGCACGCTGGTGCAGAACGCCAACGGCACCTTCACCTACACGGCTTTCGCGGGTTACCAGGGTACCGATAGCTTCACCTACACCATCACCGACAGCAAAGGCGCCACCGATACCGCCACGGTCACCATCAACGTCGGCCCCAACACCGTGGTCGCCGTGGATGACAGCGCCACCGACACGGCAACCCACCCGGTCACCATCAACGTGCTGGCCAACGACTACGATCCGCAAGGCGACAGCTTCTCCATCACCAGCCACACCAGCCCGGCCCACGGCACGCTGGTGCAGAACGCCAACGGCACCTTCACCTACACCGCCGTGGCGGGGTACCATGGTGCCGATAGCTTCACCTACACCATCACCGACCAGTACGGTGCCACCAGCACCGCCACCGTGCACATCACGGTGAACGAGAACAACACCGTGGTCGCGGTGGATGATAGCGCCGCCGATACCGCGGCCCACCCCGTCACCATCAACGTGCTGGCCAACGACTACGACCCGCAGGGCGATAGCTTCCATATCACCAGCCACACCAACCCGGCCCACGGCGCGCTGGTGCAGAACGCCAACGGCACCTTCACCTACACCGCCGTGGCGGGGTACCAGGGTACCGATAGCTTCACCTACACCATTACCGACAGCAAGGGCGCCACCGATACCGCCACGGTCAACATCGTGGTGCACCCCAACACCGTGGTTGCGGTCAACGATAGCGCCACGGCCAACGCTTTCGGCTCCGTCAAGATCAACGTGCTGGCCAACGACTACGACCCGCAGGGCGACAGCTTCCATATCGACCACATCGTCAGCGGCCCCAGCAAGGGTTCGGTGCATATCAATTCCGATGGCACCATCACCTACAAGGCGGCCAACAACTTCGGTAATTACAACACCTCGTTCGTGTACGAGATCGTGGATCAATACGGCGCAACCTCGCAGGCCACGGTCAGCATCCACGTCAATCCCTACATCATCGTCAACCCCGGCGGCAACGATAACGGCCAAAGCGGCGGTTCCGGCGGCGGTGGCGGCGGCGACTGCCCCCTCACCATCGACCTCAACGGCGACGGCATCCAAATCACCCCGCTGGGCCAAAGCGCCGCGCACTTCGACCTCAACGGCGACGGCATTGCCGAGCACACCGCATGGGTCTCCGGCAGCGATGACGCCATCCTCGCCCTCGACGCCAACCACAACGGCACCATCGACGGTATCAACGAAGTCTTCGGCGGCGCGGGCGTAGACGGCTATACCGAACTGGCGCGGCTCGATGCCAACCACGACGGCGTGATCAATGCGGCGGATGCCGACTTCGCCAAGCTCGACCTCTGGCTCGACGCCAACCACGACGGCGTCACCCAGGCCGGCGAACTGCACACCCTGGCCGACTTCGGCATCACCGAAATCAGCCTGCAAACTTACCAGACCGCGCTCATGTACGGCGATGCCTACATCAACGATGAAAGCACCGTCACATTTGCCGACGGCCACACCACCACCAGCGGCAGCGTGTTCTATACCAACGATGCCAACGGCACCATCACCGGCAGCAACGGCGACGACGTGCTGGTCTACAACAATACGGCCACCGTCATCGACGGCGGCAACGGCCTCGACGTGCTGAAGGTGCTCACCGCGTCCGACATCACCGTCGACCACAATCTCGTGCACGGCGTGGAAGCCATCGACACCCAGAACAACGGTGCCGACCACATCACCATCAACGCCAACGACGTGCTGCAGATGTCCGACACCGGCACCATCATGCTCACCGGCGACGCGGTCGACCACGTCACCATCACCAACGCCACCCAGGGCGCCGATGTGGTCCAGAACGGCACCACCTTTGCCAGCTACACCAGCAGCAACGGCGGCACCATCCTGGTGGATACGGCGATGCACGTCACCACCGACCACCACCAGCCTTAATCGGCAGGCCATGAAAAAGCCTCCCATATGGGAGGCTTTTTCACTTTGGAAAAGAACCCGTTACTGTTCCTGCTCCAGCGGGCTCACTTCCATCATGTTGCCGCGCATGGCGCTGGGGCTGGTGTCGCTGCTGTCCAGCATAATTACCTGGTCGCCGGGCTTCACCAGGCCCAGTTCCCCGCGCACCAGCTCGTCCATGAAATCGGCGTTCGCCTTGCCCGCCTTCCCGTCGCCGGTCTTGCCTTTCAGCAGGCCGATGCGCCGCGTCAGCCCGTCCACGTCCTGTTTTAAATCGGCATTTTCCTGTTCAAGGTTGGCAATCTGGGTCTTCATCACGCGCCACGTCACAATCCCGCGCTCGCCGTTCAGCAGTTGGTTGGCGGTGTAAAGCAGCAAAAGCCCCATGGCAATCGGCAGCCACAAGGGCTGCATGCGGCTGCGCAGGCGCTTCACGGTCAGCATCAGGCGGCGGCCTTCATCGCCGCGTCAATCTGCAGCAGGGGCCGCAAGAACGCTTCCATCTCCGCCAGCGGCAACTGCGTATCGCGGTCTGAAATCGCCTCCGCCGGGTTGGGATGCGTCTCCACGAACAGCCCCTGCACGCCGGCCGCCACCGCAGCCCGCGCCAGCGGGGCGGCAAACTCGCGCTTGCCGGTACTGGCATTACCCTTGCCGCTGGGCTGCATGATGCTGTGCGTCACGTCGAAAATCACCGGATAGCCGGTTTCGGCCATGGTCGGCAATGCGCGCATGTCCACCACCAGGTCGCCGTAGCCGAAGGTCGTGCCGCGCTCGGTCAGCAAAATGTTCCTGCATCCGGTCTCGGCTATCTTGTGCGCGGCGGGTTTCATGTCGGCAGGGGCCATGAACTGCCCCTTCTTGATATTCACCGCGCCGCCGTGCTTGTGCGCCATGGCTTCGCCGCAGGCGCGCAAAAGGTCGGTCTGGCGGGCCAGAAAGGCGGGCACCTGCACAACATCCACCACAGTGGCCACGGCGGGCACCTGCAGGCACTCGTGCACGTCGGTCAGCACCGGCACCTTAAAGGTCTCACGCACCTCCTCAAGGATGCGCAACCCCTCCTCCAGCCCCACGCCGCGCTTGCCTTCGGCGCTGGTACGGTTGGCCTTGTCGAAGCTGCCCTTGTAAACCAGGCTCATGCCCAGCCGCGCGCACAGGTGAACCAGCGCCTCGGCGGTCTTCATGGTGGTATCGCGGCCTTCTATGGCGCAGGTTCCGGCAATCAGGGCCAGCCTGTGCCCCCGCCCGAACGTCACCTTCGATACCTGGCCGCCGTTGCCGATCACCACATCATGCATGAAAAAACTGTCTCCTGTTATTGGCCCGCATCCTACCACAAGCCCTGCGCGCCGCCACACCCCCGCCCTTATTTTTCTCCCCGAAAGCACTTGTATACCTTAAAGCCCGGCCCTAAACTTAGCCATGGAAACAATGGGGGAAATTATCCCTCGCTCCTATCTTTCACCCCGCTTCATTCCTCGCCGCCCTGCCCGCGCACACGCAGACGGCCAACCACAGGAGAAATCCTATGCGCAAGTTCCTGAATATCGCTGTCGCCGCCATCGCAGCCATCACTCTGGGCATCGCCCCGGCCATGGCCTGCAGCTGCAGCAAGCCGGTCAAGAAGACTGCGCACGCTACCGCCAAGGTTCCGTCGGTGCGCGCCTGCGCCGCCAATGACAAGTACTACAGGGCAACCAACGCGTTCTTCCTGAAGTACGGCCTCATGGCGGTCTGCGACGCCAACAGCGGCGGCAACCGCGGTGGCCAGCCGGTCGGCGCCGTCAACATCAAGAAGTATGATGGCGACGTCACCAGCATCAAGCGTCCTTCCGAGGGCCCGCTGATGGCCGGCGGCTGCGTCGTCACCGACATCCGCTACGTGCACAAGTTCTCGTATTCGGGCTGTCGGGCCGGCGTCCTCAAGGTCTTCGACCTCGGCGGACACGCTACCTTCGAAGTGGTCTTCTACAAGGGCCACATCAAGAAGGGCGGCGGTACCTTCACCTTCACCGGCGGCAACAACCTCCGGCAGGTGGACTGAACCTTCCTCACGAATGCAGGACGCCGCCCGAAAGGGCGGCGTCTTCGCGTTGGCGCAGGCTATTTTTCGCCGTGCAGCGCCTTTAGCCGCTGCTCGCGCCCGCACGCCTGGCGGTAGCGCTGGTAGGCCTCGGCATGGCGCTTGTAAAATTCCTGGTGGTCTTCCGCCGCGGGCCAGAACGTCCGGCGCGGAAGGATGTCCGTCACCACCGGCTTGCCCAGCTTTTTGCCCATGGCCTTGGCGCTGGCCTCGGCCTCGGCCTTTTCCTCGGCGCTGCCGATGAAGATGGCCGCCTTGTACTGCTCGCCCTTGTCGCAGAACTGCCCGGCGGCGTCCAACGGGTCAATGTTGTTCCAGAACACCTGCAGCAGCTTCGCGTAACTCACCTTTTTCGGGTCGTACAGCACCTCGATGGCTTCGCGGTGGCCGGTCTTTCCGGTGCTCACCTGCTCATAGGTCGGGTGGTCAACGTGCCCGCCGGTAAACCCCGCCACGGTCTTCAAAACACCCGGCTGGCTGTCGAACTCGCTCTGCATGCACCAAAAGCACCCTCCGGCAAACACCGCGCTGGCCGCGGGCGCATGCGCCACCACGTTGTCCTTGTCGACCGCCATGGCCGCCCCTGCAATCGCCATCGTCATCATCCCCGCCATTGCCAAAATCCTAAGCCGCAAGCGCACGCGCATCACCCTTTCCTGTGGTTTGGGCGTCCTTCGCGTCCGCCAGTGTGCGGGCATGATACTCCGCCAGCCGCCCGCGCGCCAGCAAAGCCTTGCCGTGCAAGGCGCGGGTAAGAAAGGCCCCGGTCAGCCGCCACGCACGCGCCAAATCCTCCGCCGCACTGCACATCGGCCCGCCAAGGCAGGCGGGCAGAGCCAGCAGTTTCCCTTCCCAGCCGCGCGCCGCGCTCTCGGTCACAATCCGCCCGCTGCTGGGAGAAACATACGCCCACGCCCCGCCGTCCCCCGCCACGCCTTCGTCGGGATGCAACCGCAGCCCATACCCCACCGCCTCCAGTAGCCACAACTCGAAAAGAATCACCTCGTGCCAGCCGCCGCTGCCCAGCAACGCCAGCACCTGCGCCACCAACCCGTCATAAGGGTGCTCCTCCGGCAGAATCTCGCGCAAAAGCTCGCTCAGATACGCTACCACATACCCGCCTGCGCCACCGTTCAGCCACACATGCGCGCGGCTCTTGGCCAATTCAACGCTCAGGCTGCCAAGCTGGCCGTCCAGCCGCCGGAAGTGCTCGTATTTCACCGTATTGAAAGGCTGCAACACCGCCGCCATTCCGCCGCGGCTGCTCCTTCCCCCCTTCACCAGCCCGCGCATCCGCCCGCGCTCGGGGCACACCAGCTCCACCAGCGCGTCGCGCTCGCCAAACGGCTTCACCGCCAAAACCAACGCCTCACCGGAACGGGTACTCATGCCCACCACCCTGAACCACCCACCCGGCCAACACAACCCACCCCGCCCAAATCACCGCCACTTGTGTGGCATATTCATGAATAGCTTGACGGAACTCTCACACCTGTCATAGTTGCCCAAGGTCGTAAGAACGACCTCGGGGCGTCATATCCCCGTCACATGCGGCAGTAAGCAACTGTCGTTAAACAAATTGCTGCCTTCCAGCTGCGGTTGGGGAGGTAGCGGAATACAATAGCGCGCAAGCGTGAATACGCTGCGCCGTTCATGTGACGGTATATGAACTCCCCGGCCACCACTTAAGTGGCCATTTTTAATGGAAGGGAGCATTATATGCCGAACCACCTGTTAAAGATGATTTTGCCGGCTCTGCTGGCGATTGCCCTACCCGCTCACGCCGACGAATGGGCCGACCTCGTCACCGTCAGCAGCACACAGGGTCTCAACGCCAACCGTCTCTGCATGGCCGCCTCCGGCCACCCCACCGACATTGGCTGTCCCGCCGCCGCCCCCTACCTCGACCCCTCCTCAGGCTCACTCAAAATCGGCCCCGGCGCCACCAGCTATACCCAAACCGACGCCGCACTCTCGCTCCGTGCCACCACCTATGGCACCGGCGGCGAAGGCCAAAACTCGCTGGAATGGGGTCATAGCAACCAAAATGGCTATGGCTCTACCATCGGTTTCCTCAACGGCGGGGGCCAGCCGTTCATCGCCTTCGACGGCGAAGGTGGCACCAACTTCAACACCTACCGCACGCGGGGCAAGTGGCCTGTCATCCTCTCCAACCAGTTCAATTATGGAAACAACGGCGGGCTGGT
>Ga0164242_10002181_pt1 | contig 22748 bp, 15 predicted proteins | sample OricomgcompostMG_FD_108783 | JGI IMG/M metagenome (GOLD analysis project Ga0164242, IMG submission 108783) | Miracle-Growth compost microbial communities from Emeryville, California, USA - Original compost - Miracle growth compost (MG) ... | reverse complement strand
TTCTCGCTGCTGCAGAAGCGGGCGATCACCCAGGACGAGGCGTTCGGGCGCTCGAGCGACGCGGAGGAACTGCGGAACATGATCGCCAACGGCGGCAACGCGCGGCCCATCCAGGGGGCGCGTTGACCGACCGGCGGCAATGGGTGGCGCAACCGAGCTGGCCAGGTTTTGGGCCTCGGGCGGCCTTTGACGTATCCTGCGGACTGGGCGCGCGTGCGCTCGAATTGTCGTGGAGGCCGTGATGGCAGGCGCTCTGGCCGCAAAGCAAGTAGGAAGTGCGAAGAAGGTCCCGGTCTTCAAATGGGAAGCGAGGACCAAGCAGGGCGATACGAAGAAGGGCGAGATGGAGGCCGCCGACGCCGATGCGGTCCACAGCCGTTTGCGGTCGCTGGGCTATCAGCCGGTCAAGGTGAAGAAGAAGCCCGCCGAGATCAGCATCAAACTACCTGGCACTGGCGGAGTTGCGAAGAAGGATATTGTCATCTTCACTCGACAGTTCGCGACCATGATTGACGCCGGCCTGCCGTTGGTGCAGTGCCTCGACATCATCGCGGGGCAGACCGAGAGCCCCGCATTCAAAGAAGTTTTGTATAAAGTAAAAGGGCGCGTCGAGGGCGGCTCGACCTTTGCTGATGCTCTCAAGGACCATCCGAAGGTCTTCGACGAGCTCTACTCGCAGCTCGTTGCGGCAGGCGAAGTTGGCGGAATTCTCGATACCATTCTCAACCGGCTCGCTGCTTATATGGAGAAGAACGAGAAGCTCAAGCGTAAGGTCAAAGGCGCCATGACCTACCCAATCATCGTCATAACCGTCGCGATTGGTGTGACCGCGGTGCTGCTGCTCAAAGTCACGCCGACGTTCGAGAAGATGTTTCACGATTTTCACAGCGAGATGCCCGCCCCAACTCAGATCGTCATCAATTTTTCCCATTGGGTCCAGCACAATATTCTCTACATGCTAGGCGGGATTGCGGTCGCGGTAGTCGTGTTTCAGCAGGTATATCGGAATCCGAAGGGGCGCCGCATATGCGACAAGCTGTTCCTGATGTCGCCACTTTTTGGCACGGTGATTCGCAAGGTAGCCGTAGCACGCTTCACCCGCACACTTGGCACCATGATCTCTTCTGGCGTCCCTATCCTTGACGCTCTTGAAGTCACTGCAAAGACCGCTGGCAATCGCAGCGTTGAAGACGCGATTTATTACACGCGCGGCAAGATCTCCGAGGGAAAGACGATCACCCAGCCGTTGGAAGAAACCGGCGTGTTTCCAAACATGGTCGTGCAAATGATCGGCGTCGGTGAGGCCACCGGCGCCATGGACCAGATGCTCAACAAAATTGCCGACTTTTACGATGACGAGGTCGACGTTGCCGTGTCCGCGCTCACGTCGATGATCGAACCACTCCTCATGGTGTTCCTGGGCGGCGTCGTGGGCGGCTTCCTCATCGCCATGTACCTTCCGATCTTCTCGATCGCAGGCGCCATCAAGTAGCGGCTGCCACGCACGCAAGCTCCGTGGATCCCCAGAGTCGAGACCAGGTCGACCTTCAGCGACGGCTGGTCTGGCTCACCCTATTCCGACTCGCCGTGGTGCTGGTGCTCTTTGCATCCAGCATCATCTGGAGCACCAACGCCGAGGTTCCACAGCCACTCACGCTGGCGCTGTTCGGCGTGTGTGCGGGCGGCTTCATCGCCACCCTCGCCTTCTCACTTCTCCTGCGCAGCGGTCGATGGCTCTCGGCCATCGCGTATGCGCAGATCAGTTTCGATGCGCTGCTCGCGGCGGCGCTGGTGTACCTCACCGGCGGTTCGAACGCCTTCTCGTTCGTGTTCATCCTCGCGGTGGTCAATGCAGCCTTGGTGCTCTCCCAGCGTGGTGCGATCCTGGCGGCCTCGCTTTCGAGCGTACTGTTCGCGGCCCTGCGAGTTGCGTTGAACGAGCGATGGATTCCGCCGGCCGCCGATTTCCAGCTGGCTCCGCGAGAGCCAACCACGACAGTGGTGTTCTCGGTCTTCGTCAACCTGGGCGCCTTCTTTCTGATGGCCGCCCTGGCAAGTTATCTCGCGGAGCAAATTCGCAAGAAGAGTGAGCAACTCACCGCGCGCGAGCTCGACTTCTCTGCGCTCGCCGAGTTGCACAGCGCCATCCTTGCGAGCATCTCCAGCGGCATCGCGACTGCCGACCTGAACGGAAGACTCATCTTCGTGAACCGTGCCGGTTGGGAGATCTGCGCACCGTGGGTGAAGCGACCGAGCCTCACCGCTGACGAGCTCTTGCCAGGCCTCAGGCTTCCCGGGCCCGGTACGACTGCAATTCGGCAAGAGTTGGAGGTCGAATCGGAAAGTACGCGCCGCTGGTTGGGCCTCACCATCAGCCGCCTGAATGGCGGCGGAGCTTTTGCCGGCGGCCATGTGATCGTCTTTCAGGATCTCACCGACCTTCGCCGACTCGAACTCGAGGCCCGCCGCAACGAGCGCCTCGCCTCCCTGGGAAAGCTCGCCGCAGGGCTTGCTCACGAGCTGCGCAACCCGCTGGCCAGCATGAGTGGAGCGGTGCAGATGCTCGCCGCAAACCGCGGCGACAATCCCGACGAGCAGCGCTTGGGCGAGATCGTGGTCGGCGAGACCGAGCGGCTCAATCGCCTGGTCACGGATTTTCTCGGATTCGCCCGTCCCAGCCCGGGCCACTCGACGCGGGTCGATCTCGCCGAGCTTGTCGGTCAGACCCTGGACGTGGTCGCGCACGGTCCCAAGTTCGAGAAGGTGGAAGTGGAGCGAATGCTCTCTGCTGCCGAGGTACTCGCGGACAGTGGCCAACTGCGCCAGGTGGTGTGGAACCTTTTGGTCAATGCCGCCGAAGCGATCTCCGGCGCCGGCAAGCTCTCGGTGTCCGTGACCCAGGCCGGCGAAGAAGCCGTGCTCCGGGTCCAAGACACGGGGCCGGGCATCAGCGCTGTCGAGCTCGGGCAAATTTTCGATCCGTTCTTCACCACCAAGCCTGCGGGCACAGGCCTCGGACTGGCAACGGTGCATGCGGTGGTGGCTGCGCACCGCGGGACCGTGCAGGCGGAGAACGGCGATCAAGGCGGCGCCCAGTTCACGGTACGGCTGCCCCTTGCGACGGCGGAGAACTCCGTCGTGGAACTCCCGGCGGACCAAACGGATCGGGTGCACTGATGGGCGCGATTCTGGTCGTCGATGACGAGCGCTCGATGCGCGACTACCTGGACATCCTGCTCAGGAAGGCGGGACATGAGGTGGTCACAGCCGCAACGCTTGGTGCGGCGCGAGAGGCGCTCGCCAAGCGCGAGTTGGACCTGGTCATCACCGACCTGAAGCTCGGCAACGAGAACGGGCTCGACCTGTTGAAGGACGTGAACCAGCAGCGGCACCCTGTCGAAATCGTGGTGATCACCGCGTACGCCACCACCGCCACCGCCATCGAGGCGATGAAGCGCGGAGCCTACGACTACCTGCAGAAGCCGTTCAAAAACGAAGAGTTGCTGGTGCTTGTCGACAAGGCGATCGAAAAGCGCCGCTTGGTTAGCGAGAACGCGGCGCTGCGAAGAAAGCTCGGCGGAGAGCTCCTCCTCGGCGATGCACCGGCGATTCGAGAGATTCGCGCTCTGGTTGAGAAGGTGGCTCCTACGCGCACGACAGTGCTCATCGAGGGCGAAAGCGGCACCGGAAAGGAACTGGTCGCACGCATGCTGCACCGGACCAGCGCTCGGGCAGGCGCGTTCGTGGCCATGAATTGCGGCGCGATCCCTGCTGAGCTCATGGAGAGCGAGTTGTTCGGCCACGTGAAGGGAGCTTTCACGGGAGCCGTCCAGGCAAGCCCTGGCCTCTTTCGGGCCGCCGAAGGGGGGACGCTTTTCCTCGACGAAGTCGGCGAGCTCCCTTTGGTCATGCAGGTGAAGCTACTTCGCGTCCTTCAGGAGCGGACCGTGCGGCCAGTCGGGGGCACGGAGACCTTGCCCATCGATGTTCGCATCCTCGCCGCAACAAACCGTTCGCTGGAGGCCGAAGCAGCCGCGGGCAGGTTCCGTGAAGACCTTTACTACCGGCTGAACGTGGTCCAGCTCCGGGTTCCCGCGCTCCGCGAGCGGCCCGCGGACGTGGTGCCGCTCGCCCGGCACTTCGCGGCGCGGTTCGCGGAAGATCTCGCGCGGCCTTTGATGAAACTCGCGCCGGAGACCGAGAACCTGCTGGCTGGCTTCGCCTTTCCTGGCAACGTACGCGAGCTTGAGAACATCGTCGAGCGCGCCGTTGCACTTTCCGACTCGGACCTGATCGGTCCAGAAGCGCTTCCTCCACATGTACGGGGGGCACCAATACGCCAGGTGAGTGTGACGGCCGAGCTGCCCACAAGTGGACTCGACCTGGAGGCCCTGCTCGATGCAACCGAGCGGCGCCTAATCCAGGAAGCGCTCAAGCGTACGGGCAACGTACGTACGGAAGCCGCCAAATTGCTGGGCTTGACCTTCCGCAGCATCCGCTACCGAATCGCAAAGCTCGGAATCGACTCCCCACTCGAGCAGACCTCCAACTCTGACTGACGACTTTCGTCACCCACCGCATTGCGCGGCCGCAGATTGGCAGTAGCGCTCGCACGCAACTCGTGGGAATATCTCGCCTTGTCGATGGCAAGCTCGATGCACATGAGACGCCGTCGTCACAAACCCACGGAGATTCCATGAAGCTACTCAAGCAGGCCGTAAAGAAGGGCTTTACCCTCATCGAGCTGATGATTGTGGTCGCGATCATCGGTATCCTCGCGGCGATCGCGATTCCGAACTTCCTGAAGTTCCAGGCGCGCTCGAAGACGGGCGAAGTGAAGGCCAACCTCAAGTCGCTCTACACCACCCAGAAGTCTTTCTTCAACGAGCACGACACATACGTGGCGACCTTCGACGTGCTCGGGTTCTCGCCAGAGAAGGGCAACCGGTACGCCTACAAGCTCAAGGATACTTGCACCAATCATCAAACGCGCGACAGCACCGGCGTGCTGGGTACTGCTACCGGCGTGGACTGCATTGACATCGACGACATGAAGGGCACTGGCGTCACAGGTGCTCCCACCGTTACGGCCACGACGACGGTAACCTACGCGGTCGAGCCAGGGCACACTGGACTGACGAGCCAGGAAGCCGTGACCACGGGCCCGAGTGGCGACTTTGCCGCCGTCGGCCTCGGGAACATTGACACCGAGACCACCGGCCTCGACACCTGGTTCATCTCCAGCCAGACCTCGACCATCACCGTCACCTCGTGCGCGCCCGTGAAGGACACCCCCGAAGGCAACCCCGGTCAGATCTACGACGACGTCGGCTGCGACTAATCAACACAATTAGAAATCGGGCCCGGACCAGCAGTCGTTGCTCGTAATGAGCTCGACTGCTGGCCGGGCGTCGCAGCAACCGCTGTGAATGGTCTCGCTCCATTTTGCGCGAAGCATCGGTCTCAGGGACTGCAAATCCGGCGTGAAATTGTCGAAGTCCTCCGCAGGCGGATTCCAATGGCCCACGCGAAGCAAGCCACCGGCTTCACTCTGATTGAGCTGATGATTGTCGTCGCGATCATCGGCATTCTCGCCGCGATTGCGATTCCAAATTTCTTAAAGTTTCAAGCACGCGCAAAGACGGCCGAAGCCAAATCGAACCTCAAGGCTCTTTATTCGGTCCAGAAATCGTATTATAGTGAATCCGATACGTTCGTGGATGCCCTCGACTTACCCGGTTTTGCGCCGGAACGGGGCAACCGCTATGCCTATAAGTTGACGTCGGGATGCACCAAAGGGCACCAGACGAGAGACACCACAGGTGTCCTCGGAACCCTTCAGGGATTCGACTGCGTTGACGTCGACGACATGAAGCACACGGGAATATCCGGTGCGCCTACGCCCCCAACCATCGCAACTGTGACGTTCGTCGCCGAACCTGGCCACACGATTCTCGGTTCGACCGCTACGGTTACGACCGGCCCAAGCGGCGACTTTTCTGCGCAAGCAATTGGAAACATCGACACCGAAACGACCGGTCTGGACACCTGGTTCATCTCAAGCCAGACCTCGACCGTGCAGACTGGGGCATGCGCCTCGACTGGGAATGCCCCAGAGGGGAACCCGGTTCAAATTCATGATGATGTTGCGTGTGACTAAGCGCAAAGCGCCGGTTGACTCGTGTCGGACCCGAAAATGATCTCGTTGCGGGCCGGCTTGCTGGCATGCGCAAGCCTCCTCACATATTCGGTGGGTACAGCTTGGAACGTGGCGACGTTCAATCGCCACGAAGTCGCAAAGAAGTTGCGCGACAATCCTGATCTCATTGTTCTCCCTCGCCCAGAGATCGCGAAGGTGTCGGCGCTGGGTTTCACGGCGTTCCTGGCTGACATGTATTGGATAGGTGCGACGCATTATTATGGCGACTCGCGGCATCGCCCCCAACATTTCGCTCAGCTTCACGAATACATTGATCTGATAAATGCCCTCGCGCCACAGTTCAAGGCGCCTTACGTCTTCGGCGGGGCCGCGGTGCCGTGGAACACATCCACCGGTTGGGTGAATGTGGAATACAGCGTCAGAATTCTCGAGCGTGGCATTGCCGAATTTCCCGCAGACTGGAAACTGAGGCTGTTTCTTGCGTACGACTATTCGGCCTACCAGAAGCGTTATCGCGAAGCGGGCGACCAACTCAAAGTTGCCGCGACACTTCCTGGAGCGCCTACATATCTCGCCGGTTTGGCGACACGAATGTATGCCAGCGCGGGCGACCTCGCCGGCGCGACGGCTATTGCAAAGGCCATCTACGATGGGTCAACTGACCCTAGGATCAAAGCCGCGATGAAACGCCGCGTCGCAGAGTTACACATTAGCCAGGACGTCCAAGGGCTGAACGAGGCCGTGGCACGCTTCCACAGCCTATTCGGCCGCTTTCCGAGGCGCCTGACCGAGTTGATTGATGCCGACGTGTTGAAGGTCATCCCGAACGAGCCACTTGGAGGCCAGTACGTCGTCGACCCAAACACGGGCGAAGTTTACTCCACGAGCTTTAATGACCAAGTAACGCTCTTCCAATCGACCAACCCATGACCTCGACTTCCGGCGACTTGGCAATTGCGATTTGTGACCTGAGAAAGTCGTTCGCTGTAGGCTTCGCGCGCATTCGAAGCGTCACGGCGCTCGCAGGCGTATCCCTCAGCGTCCCGCGCGGCCGGACATTTGGATTCCTCGGCCCCAATGGCGCAGGCAAGAGCACCACCATCAAGACGCTTACTGGGTTGATCTTTCCAACCAGCGGCACAGTGTCAGTGCTCGGCAAGGCCCCCACCGATCCCGAAGCACACCGACGAATGGGATATCTGCCTGAGAACCCGAGCTTCCACGATCACCTAACCGGCCACGAGATCCTCACATCTGCCTGTCGCCTCGCTGGCGTCGCTGCATCCATCCGCAGCGAGCGCATCCGCGACGCGCTGCACCAAGTGCAGATGCAACATGCCTCAAATCTCCAGGTTCGTCGGTACTCAAAGGGGATGGTTCAACGCCTCGGTATTGCGCAAGCTCTGGTTCATGATCCGGAGCTAATCATTCTCGATGAACCAATGTCGGGGCTCGATCCAGTTGGTCGGCGTGACATGAAGGACCTCATCGCGGGTCTCCACCGACAAGGCCGAACCATATTCTTTTCAACCCACATCATCTCCGACGTAGAGGAACTCTGTGACGAGGTCGCGATTGTCATTGGCGGACGTGTCGTTCGGCACGGGAAGGTTTCCGATCTGCTCGGCACAGAAGCGCGCGAGGTGGAAGTGCTCGCCGCGCGCTTGCCCTCTGACTTCTCGCCACAGGCCGGCGAGCTTGGAACAGGAAGTGTGTCGCTGCAGGCTGCGAACGAAGCCGATGCGCGCGAGCTCATCGAGCGGATTTGGTCGGTCGGAGGACGCGTCATCGGCGTGAAGACGCGGCGGTATGGGTTGGAGGACGTTTTCCTCGAGGAGGTTGCCAAGCAGCCCGCGAAGATGCGTATTGAGGAGTAACCGTGTCGAACGTGTTCGTCATTGCGTGGATGACGTTTGTCGAAGCGCGTCGCAACCGCATTTTGTGGTCGCTACTGTTCTTCTGCCTTGCATTGGTACTGACCAGCTTCCTGTTTCAGGAAGTGACGGTCGCGACCCTTGACCGCGTCATCCGCGATGTCGGTCTCGCGACATTGAATGGCTTCGGCATGCTACTGGCGATTTTCCTGGGCGTATCCGTCGTCACCAGGGAAATCGAGAGGCGGACCGTGTATGTCCTGCTGAGCAAGCCTCTCGGTCGGGGCAGATACCTGCTCGGAAAGCTCCTGGGCGTGTGGTTTACCCTTGTCATCGCGCTCAGCGCGATGTTCTTGGCATTTCTCGTCGAAAACGCCGCCTACGCGGGCAACACGCCCGCGATCCTTTTCCAAGCGTTCTGGCTGATGTTGGTCGAACTTCTCGTGGTGACGAGCTTTTCCATCCTTGCTAGCACATTCACCTCGTCGGCGATGTCGGCATTCATGACTGCTTCGCTGGTCGTGGCCGGACACCTGACCACGGATATCTACTTCTTTTCAAGCAAGTCGAAATCGATTCTGATCAAGCGTTCTGGCGCTGCGCTGTTTTATTTGTTGCCAAATCTCGAGAAGCTAAATCTGAAGACGGATGCTTCGCTGCTCCGATCAGTACCTGCGGCACAGGTATGTTCCGCAACAGCTTATGGATTGGTCTATGTTGCGGCCTTCTTCGTGCTTTCTCTCGCGTTCTTTCGCCGCCGCGATCTGAAGTAGCCGCATCACTTCACCTCGTCGGGAGCGATCTCCCTTCAGTCTCGCCGTGCTCGCGAATGAGTTGCTGCAACGACTTTGTAGGCAACGGGCCCCAGAGCCGCTCCGGCAGCGTCACGCCCTGCCGAACGAAGGCGAGTAGTGTAAACCCGTAGCGCATTGGAATGTATCCGCGGTAATTGTAACGGGGATCCCGCAGCAACCAGAGCAGGAGTGACCGTTCGTTGCTCGCGACCGAAAGGCTCGCAGGCAGGGGATCGGAAACCCTCGTCCGCGACCGAAGCAGCACGAGATCTGGAGCACTCGAACTGACGTACGCGAGGGCCAACGGGTCGCGATTGTCGCTGGAATTCAAAGACGCAAGATAGCGGTCTGTCAGGCCATAGAGATCAAGTATAGACCCATGGTAATACCAGCCGAACGCGCCTATATCTGAGAGCGCGACGCTATGAATGGACGGCGTGGCAGCGACACGCTGACCCAAGGCCGCGAGATCCTGAGTGTCGGAGTGAACTGAGTCCTTTCCGGATAAACCCAGCGCCGCATTACCCACAATCCACGCAAGAACGCACAAGACCGCACTCGGAATGGCGAGGCGTCGCAAACCACCGAGACCCGCACCGCATAACACTGCCACGCCAAGCACGAATGGGATTTGCCGGCGAAACCCCGGCATCCAATCACCTCCCGAGATCACCGTCGCCGCTGCGGTGATTACGATCACAAGCGCGATGTCACGGCTGCTCCGGCGTGTGAGTGCCGCGATACACGGCAGCAATGGAACCACGCCAATCCCAAAGATCACAGCCTCGATGAAGTACAGCAGCCCTGCATTCAGGTTTGGGGGCTTCGCCTCAAAAGTATTGGGAACGAGCGCACCGTAGGTGTGCCATCGGAAGAGCTCGACCAGCCCGAGCAACAGCACACACGGGGTAGCGACTCGCCAGAGAGTCGGTCCAGCGCCAAATCGATAGAGGCACACAGCCACGAAGAGGATCGCAATCAATACGCCCTCTGGACGCGTGGCACCGAGCAGCGCCAGCGATACTCCGACACCCCATCCAGCCGAGCAGCTCCACGTCTCGGAAAGGCGGTCCCACTGGTCGAGCGTCAAGGCGAACAGCAGTCCGTAGAGTGCGGTTTCGAGCCCAGAGAGTGCGTGAAAGGCGAGCCAGCCTGATGTGGCTATGCACATTCCCGTAACGGTCCCACCCAGTACGGCGTTTCCATTGAGTCGACCGGCCATCCGGATGGCAGTCGTGACGAGAACGAACACCGTCGCGAGCAACAGCAACCCGCCGAGAACGCGGGCAAGGACGATCGGATCGCTATCGGGCAGGACCTTGATCCAACTCGCCGACATCACGGTCCATAGCAGGTTGGTCATTCCTTCTACCGGCGGTCGGCCAAGATCAAACGTTGGCACTCCGGCTTGGAGCCAATTTCTGGCAATACGGAATGAGATCCACGCGTCATCGACGGCATATGTCGGATCCCGAAAGCGCAACAACTCAAGAGCGGCACCAAGCACCGCCATGAGCCCGATCGCTCGCAGGTGCCGCGACGCAGCGACCGGCTGCGCAACAGGGACCTCGCTTTGCATGTTTAGGATGCCAACCCCCGTCGTCCGCGCTGGCTCCTGCGTAAAACCAATCCGCACCCCAGGGCCATTGCAAAGAGCGTAAGTGTGCTCACCCACGCCCCAAACTTGAATCCAATTGGCAGAAAGCGAAACACAACGCGGTGGCTTCCCGCTGGCGCATAGACTGCGCGCGCCACGACATTGGCAGGGTACACGGGCGTGGGCCGCCCATCGAGGGTCGCATTCCAGCCCGGATAGAACATGTCATTCAGCACCACAGCACCAGGTTGAGTGAGGTTCGCCTCGAGCACAACCTCGTTGGGCTCGTACTTGACGACCTTGACATCGCCGATCTGGTCATTCTTCGCAGCGGTCGGGCCGCTGCCCTCAAGCACGGGCCTCTCCAGCAACTCAAGCCCATGGCTGTGAAGCAAATCCAACGCTTCATGTGGCTTGGCAACCCATTGCGGGACCGCGGCGTAAGCCCGTCCTGCAGTTCTTCTGAACGTCAGGTACTGACTCCCAATCTGCGCGATCGCAGCAGAGCCTTGTTCAACTTCTCCAGCCACGGCCAGGTTGGTGTCGAAGAGTGGAGCCACCTTTCGTGCGAACGCCGGGTCACGTACGAGCCAAAACATGCGCTTCGGGGTGCCCGGAAGGTTCGTATAACTCGTGAGCGCGCCCTCAATCCCGCACAGTTCACTCGTGTCTGGCAGAAGGAGGTTCATCGTCTCCAGCACCCATCGGTCGGGATCCACCCATGCGCCCATAAATGCGGTCGAAGGCGTGGACACCACCCTCTGGTGGCCCAATCCGGCCCCAGCATCGGCGGCGGCTTTGCAGAACGCAGTTGGCTGCGTAATGAGATCTGGGTCAACTGCAAGGAGCACGCTGGAGTTCACGGACCAAAGCTGCAGAGCGGCTATCCCAGCCATGAGATTGGCCCAGAGCGCGCCCCGCTCCTGGAACCGATGCCGGAGCGCGAATGGCACGATTCCCACAACTGCAACGAGGGAGGCACTTAGCCAATTGCCCTGAAACTCGTCGGCAAGTGCAGCGCCAGTGTGCGCGCCAAATAGCCGATGCACCAACCAGAGCGAGCTGCCGCGAGTGGTCGACACCAATGCCAGGATCACTGCTGGCATTGCCACGAGAAGCAGCGCGGACCGACAACGAAGCAAGAGTGGGCCCGGTTCGAGGCACAGTTCGGTTCCGTAGGCCGCGAGCACAGCCAACGCAAACATCGCAACAGCAACGTACTTCTCCGGATACCGAAAGTTCGACAGGAATGGGATTAGGCGCAACACCACGTCAAACATTCCCGCGCGCGACCCCAGCGCCATCCCAATAGACAGCGCGAAGATGAGCGTCCAACCACGCGTCCGCCGCGCAAATCCCAACATCGCCATAAGTGCAAAGGACAGCCCCACAGAACCGACGAAGAGTGAGGTCGCCCACGGCTCGCGACCGGTTACGCTGATCTGATTCGCAACTTCCAACAACTGATTCGGGCGAATCCAGGGACCGAACAGGAACGCAGGCACGCGCAATGGGTGCAACGCGAGGTCCGTGCCAAAGTGCTTATAGCCAAGAAGCATCGAGCGCAAGCCATGCTCACGGACGAAGTAGGACGGTACGAGTTCGATCGAAGCAATTCCGATGCTCAAGGCCCCCGCAACCGCAACGTGCAGAACTCGCTTGAGCCGACGCTTGCCCCACAAGACCGCCACAAGCAGCGGGGCGGCCATGACATAGGCCTGCACATCGCCCCCCAACAAGACCATCGCCCATCCCAGCGAAAGACCGCAAACCCATAGCCAAATTCGCGCACTTTCCGCGAGGTTGGCAACAAACCACCCAAGCAGAGGCATAGAAGCAATGCCCCGAAGATATGTGAGGTTAGACGTCATCGACAACGAATATCCGCAAAACGCATACACCAACGCCCCGCAGGCGGATGCCGGCCGTGCGAGTCCCAACTTGCGAAGAAACGCGTAGAAAAGCAGCAATGAAGAGAGGTGAAGAAGCAAAATCTCAATCTTCAGTGCCGTCAGCGTAGGCCAGATAAGGTACAGCAGTGTCGTTGGGTGAAAAAGACCCTCAAATAACTGCCCAAACAGCGGTTCGCCCATACACTCAAATGGAAACCAGAGCGGAAGATGTCCGCTAAGCAACTGGCTGCGCATGAAGTCGCGAACGGGAATGTGAGTACGGAGCAGGTCGCGGTAGACTGGGACTCGACCGGTGACAAGCAACGGAAGAAAGAATACCGCCCAGGCTGTAATCAAGCCCGCCAGATAGCCAGGGCCAGAGCCCACGCAGCGCCGGAATCCGGCTTGAGCATTCTGAGCCAAATGCTCCTCGGCCTCGGCGCCCAAAGCGCTCATCGCCATGCGTCCCGCATAGGACGAGTTCTATGCGCATCTCGGCTAAGGAGTTCAAGTTCCGCTAACTCGTTGTGCCCACACCCACGGGAATACCTGCCAACCCATACAGCCTTCTCGACCACTTTCAGAACGCCCATAGAAGTGGTCAGCGGCATCTGCGCCTCCATCTTCCTCGACAACGGATCGCGCGATCCATGCGGCTTCTCGGCAAGTGCCCCAATGTCCGCTTCGCCGGCACCCCAAAGCCAGATTCGGCAATGCAACTGGACTTCTTGCCGCGCACCGGGCGGCGCCTGCAGAGCAACTAAGGACAATGCAACTATGCGATGATGTGCTTGCATGATGTTGTGGCGATCCTCCACAATATTAAACTTAGCCCGCCAGTTGCCACGGCCCAAGCAGTCCCCGGTCGTTCACCCCGCATGTTCTCGACATTTTAGTTCATGCTTCCGGCCGGCCCCAAACACAATTAAGACTGCGCACATCGCTGCGCCGACGAGGCTCAGCGCCATCCCCCACTTCAGATAGGGCGTATGAAAATCAAACGTTATGCGATGGCGGCCAATTGGCAGCACGATTCCACGCGCATCAACATCCGCGGCGAAAATCTCCGTCTTCACCCCATCGACGTGTGCCTCCCACCCCGGCGCGTACTCATCCGCCAGGAAGAGCCCCGTGCGCACATCCGACGTCGCATCGAGCGCAATGTGCTCAGGCTTGTACGACACCCATTCCACGGAGCCACGGCCGAGAGGCAATACGGGGCCACCTTCCCACACCGTTGTCATTCGCGGAAGCCCTCGGGTGACAGTGGCCAGCGCACCTCCGACACTTTCCGCATGAACCGTGGCAGTAATGAAAGCGCGTGGCCGGCAGGCTTGATCGATAAGCATCACGCCGCTGTTGGTGTTGGCGAGCAGCAGATGCTCGCCTGGCGCAAATGGGTGACTCGCTGGAACCACCCGGAAGCATGTATTGAACATCGGGCCAAGCTTGCTTGCCCTGCGCGCTCCCGGACCAAAGAGCATCGCAGCCCTTCCACTGGTCCCCGGCAGGTTGAAACCGAGGGAACTGACCGAGTCGCGCCCCGCGTCATCGGGACGCAACGAATCCCGCATCACGCTTACCCATCGATTGCCTACGAAGGTTACGGCGTTCGGCACTGCAACGCCGAGTAAAGGGGAAACGCGCGCAGCAGGTTCGTTGCTAACCGCCGAGCTCCGAACGATCTCTGCGAATGGTGTAGCATTGGTAATTAATGTCGAGCTGACCATTGGAAGGTGCGCATGATTACCGTTCAAAAGCTCTGCGAAGACGATGATTGGCAGCAACAACGCCATTCCCGGCCGCACCGTTGACGCCTTCAGGACAATCGCTGTGAACGCGAGAACACCGCCAGATTCGAGGAGCCCAACAGCCCAAGCACGGCGAATTACGAGCCTGGCGGGATCAAGCGTGTTCAGGGGGTGACCACGCCAAGCCCACAGCGCCGCCACGCCCTGAAATCTCCAGAGCGCGGCTGCGGCAATCGCCAGTCCGACTGCACCAAGCCACGCGGTCATGCTCCAACCTTTCGCAAGCTTCCGCACTTCATCAAATCCGAGCGCGACCGCCGGAACCATGCCCGCCCAAAACAGTGCAAGGTATTTTTCAGGATACCGAAACATCCCAAATACCGGCGCGAGGTGCGCCAGTAATGGCAGTAGTCCCCCACGATCTCCAAGTGCCATCCATATTCCGAACAGACTCACGGCCCCGAATGCCACAGCGCTCCGGCGTCTGCTCTTCAATCCCGCTGCGGCGAGCATCAGAGTCAAAGCGCCCGCAAATATCGTGGTGGACCAGACGGCAGAATCTCCATCAAGTACTTCGCCGACGAGTCGATAGCGGTATGCGTCCGGGATGTACCCTGGAATCACCAGCCCCGGGAGGCGCAAAGGGTGTAGCGCTCGAATGAGGCCCAGCCGAGCGGAGGGAGTACCCAGCTCGCGCAGTGACCTCGCGCCAACCGAAAGCGCCGGCAGCAGTTCTGCGGAGATGAGGAGCGTCGCCAGCGCGACGGACGCCGCAATCAACAATCCAGCGCGAAGTCGCGGCCGACCGAGGAAGAAGGCCGCCGCTACCAGCAATGATGCGCAGAGAAACATTTGCGCATCGCCAGCGAGAAACATTGACCCCCATATGGCGGCAAGCACCCCGCAGTCCCGACCGCGGCAACTCGCCACCAAGCGCATAGACGCCCACGCCACCCAGGGAAGAGTCACGAGTCCAACGAGATATACCAGGTTGTTGGATATCCCGAGAGCATAGCCGCCAAAGCCGAAGGCGAAGCTCCCGGAGAGTGCACCAGGTCGTGAACTTCCCGCCTTCCGTCCAAACGCGTATGCCCCCCAAGCCCCAACCAGGTAGGCCCCAAGGGTGTTTAATTTGACGGTGGTCGCCGCCGAGAATGGAAGAAACAACAAATTCTGGGGATGAAACGTGGCGGTTGCCACCTGCCCGATGAAGGGGACACCCAAGCCTTCGAACGGATACCACTGCGGCAATTGAAACTGCAGAAGACGAGTGCGGATATACTGCCTGAGTGGAATAATCGTAAGAAGCTGATCGCGATAATAGGGGACCGTCGACGAGAGGATCTGGGGAAGGAAATACAGAAACCAGGCGCCGAGGATGCACGTCGTGATGACCAACTTGGGCGAGGGTGTCTTCTGCCACGCACGGTGAGCCTTCACGGGTCCCTCGACTCGGTCGTTTTTCGATCGCGCCTTCTCCGCAGCGCGAGACTCGCCCCTATTCCTCCAAGTCCGATAAGTGGTCCAAGCCATGCCCACGGCCAACCTGGCGGCGTGAAGCGAAGATCGAGATGGTGCTTCCCCGAGAGTGTTTTCACGGCACACATCGCCGAGTCTACAGTTTCAAGTTTAACTTCTGTTCCGTCGAGCAGTGCGCGCCAACCCTTCGAGCACTGCTCCGCGATTATGGTGTACCCGGCGAAAGCGAGATCGAGTTCCGCGGTGATATGATTTGGCTGGGGGCGCTCGAAGCGAACGACGCCTGATTGCGCCAATACATCCCGATCTTTGCCTACCATGATGGCAGCAGTAGGTGCGTCGTGCTCGCCTTCAAGAACCTCCCTCGCTGCCATTGCCTCGGATTGCACAAAGTGAATCGCAGGGGTAGAGACGAGAGGCCTCGCATTTGAATCCTCGAAGAGTACGAGCCACGGGTCGTGCGTCTCAAACACCTTGTGGACGCTCCCCTCGAAGTGACGCCTTGAGAACCGCTCACCGGAAACAATGTTCCACCTGGCACCTTCGCGCTCAGAGCACGGCGACCCGCAATTGACCGTAGCGCCGCACGACGCAGCGAAGCGTGCGTCGTTTGTTGGAAAATACGAAACGATATTTCCGATGCCAAATCGTGCGCTGTGGTCAGGCGCGAGTGAAGCCCTGTCGCCGAGTATGCTCACGTCGAACATCGACAGATTCATATCATGCCTAAATCCATATCTGTCGGGCCACGAGCACAGGCGCCCTCCCCCGGCTTGCATCTTCTCCGACAGAATGCCACCGAGTGGCGGTGGACGAAGCAGGAGGGTCCTTCCAACTTCAATCGCTCCCGAGTTTGCCCATATTGCGCAAGCGCCGGTAATCGCGACCGCCAGCCATCGGCCCCACGCTGGGAATGCCCAGACTACAAGTGCCCAGCCCACGATTCCAAGCAGCGCCACCGTGGCTCCGGCACGCACAGTCGCAGTAATCGACTGAGTCAACTCTGGGGCAGCAGGCCCATCGGCAAGCAGCGCCAAGACGGTCGATACGGCGCGCACGGTAATGCAACTGGCGCCAATTACGAGCGGCACGACAAGAAGGATCATAGGTGCGGCCATATCCCTCAGGGTTCGAACCGCGTCCAACCCCGCGCCTGCGAGGATAGCAACCCCCACGAGCGTGAACGGCATGAGTTTCTCGGGGTATCGAAACGAGTGCCACAATGGAACATACTTGTATGCCAACGCGTATACACCTCCGTATGTCCCAAGGGACAATAGTAGCGCCGTCGCTGCCAACAATGCGTAGGGTAGGAATCGAAGTCGATCCGTCCGCCGGATCGCAAGAACCGAACACAGGAGTGGAATGGCGCCGATGTACTCGGACGTCGCCCACAAGTTCATCAGGTGGCCGCCGAATCGATCGGCGATCTCCTTTGGCCACGAATCGAGCATGCTTCGCGTGAATGCCGGCCCGATCAATAGTTCAATGATGCGCAACGGGTGCAGGCACCATTCCGTCGAATCATGCAATGGGAGCCCGCCGAGACGGCCGGAGGCGCGGGCGACGGCAAGAATCGGCGGGATCAGTGGGAGCACGAGAAGAAGAAATGCGCATGCGCCCGAAGCCGTGGCGACGAGTCGCCGCCAGCGCGGCGTGCCCTGCCGGCCAACCACGAACAGCAGAACGACGGCCGACTGAAGCAATGTGCCTTGTACGTCTCCGCCGACGAAGCTCCAAGCAAGGACAAGGGCAAGGAGAGCGGCGGCTCGCGGAGTCGCTTCTTCTACGATTCCCTCTGCCGCCCACAGTGCCCAAGGGAGTGCCGCCGCGGTGTGAAGATATACGTAATTGTCACTAAGGCTGAACAGGTATCCAGCGCCGAGAAGCGTCATCCCGACAAGCCATTGAGCCGCCGGTGAAAGTCGCAACCTTCGGGCGAGCAGCATACCTCCGATTGCTGCGATAGGATATTGGAGGAGCGTTTGCCACTTGAGCGCCTGGGCCGGAGGAAGAATAAGCCCGATGAGATTGAGCGGATCGAGTGGGCTCGCAATCGCCGCGCCGATGAAGGATTGGCCAAGTCCGTCGTACGGGTACCACGTGGGAAATCTTCCCGACGTGATCTCGGATAGCCAAAACTGCCGCAGTGGGAGGATGAGGCGAAAGGTGTCCCGCCGGATCAGGAATACCGAAGGCGAGAGCGCCTCCCGGAACAGCGTGAGGAACGCAGCGACGCCTAGGCCGACTCCAATCAATCGATTTCTAGTTCTGGTAGACAATGCGTGGCACATGGATCGCCTGAACAAGTCTGGCGCCGAAGGAACCCTGCGCGTCTGAAATCAACCGCGCAAGCGGGTGCCCGTGAGAGGTTATCGAATCGTATGTTGCCATGGTGCAATGCTTCCCGTCGATTTTCTGCACGTCCGTCCTGCAGACCCAGATCGGCCCAGCTAGCTTCCTACTGCTAGGGAACGTGCTCCAGGGAGCGTCACCAGTACTTGTCGTCTTTGTGGCGACGATGGAGAGGTATGAATGCCATTGCGAGTACAAGCAGGCTGGCCACACCGATACCCGCGATATAGGCGGTCTCAATCGTTGCATACGCGTTGACGTGGTGATCGCCTGAATCGATGCGGATTACCATAAACCCGGGTGCAACCGTGATTGGTTCCTGGTCGCGGCCGTCGACCTCGAACTGCCACGATCGATAAGCCGTCTCGCGGATAATCAGATCGACTGGCGTGCTGGATCTTGTGTCCGCCTCATACCTTCCTGGGGCAGGTTGGTGGGCATCGAGCAACGTGGCGCTGTGCACGTCGCAGTCTGATGCAATCCGCTGCTCCGTGAATTTCTCATGCGTATGGATGAGCGCCTGCCATAGTTTTGGATACCAGACTGGAGATTCTGGTCGCTCCAGTTGTTGGAACAGGTGTGCGCGCAGCTCGCCGTCGGTGCCATACCAGGCGGACCGAATGCATCCAAGGTCAAAGGTGAGGTTCGCGCCGCTTAATTCGTATATGTCGACACCCGAAACAGTTTGCCGCAAGCGCCATGCGGATCCGGAGGGAGCCGGTACCGCATGTTTCCGCAGGAAGTATGCAATCCCGAGCGCTCGCGCGCGGCGATCCGCACCGGGAGTGTCGGGCCTCAGTTGCTGGGCAGCAAGAGCCATGGCTCCGACGTGAGCTCCCACCACGAATGGCGTGCCAATCGCAACAGCGCTCGCGAATTCAAAGCCGGTCATGGCCGCGCAATATCCAAGTTCGCGGTCAAGATAGGCAAGGCGACCGTTCGACAGCTTCGCAAGAGCCTGCTTCAGCGCGTCTGCGTCGAACCCGGGCGGCGTCATCGGCCCACATGGGCCGGCGGCAATGAAGTTGTGCCTATCGCTTGCACTCTCCCATGCGCCAGGGACAGCAACGCTCGCCACCAGTGCCAGCACCGCGGCAATCGAGCCAGCGACGAGTGCGTTGCCCGATAGCCTCGACATGCGATGCGTGCCGGCCCGGATCCAGCGCTCCAGGGTATGGACGGCGACCGTAGTAAGGATCGCCGCACAGATCGGAACGAGCAGATAGGCACGGAGCGGCTGCATGAATGAAAGCGCAAGCTTCCCAGGCGCGCCCAATCGCGCCAAGGTGTGTCCGGATACCGATAGCCCCACGGCTGTGACGAATGCGAGGAGGCTCGTGCGCGCGGCTTTATTTCTTGCCGACGCGAGCAGCGCAACGATTGCAGCCGCCACCACCGTTGTGACAACGGGCGGGCGTGCATAGTCGAGGAGGCGGCCTCCACCGAGCGCGCTGATGAAGATCGCGGCAGGCTTACCTTCCACACGCCAGCTCGCCATTGGCGGCCAGCCGAAGGGCAGGTCCAGGGTTGCCAATCCATGGCCGAAGATCGCTCCACCCACGATTGCCTGCACCAAGATCGCAAGCCCGAGCCTGCGGAGCGCGATTCGACGACAGGTGACGACCAATAATGCCAAGAGCAGCGTCGTCGCGACTGCCACCTGAGGGTGCGCCGCAACCACGAGTGCCGCAGAAAGCACGACGACCCAGCGCTTTCCTCGTGCCAGTACCGCGTATGAGAGGCACAACACGAACGGGACCACTACGACCTGAGACAGTGCCCCAGCGGTAAGGATGGCAGGCGCACCGCCGAGAAATGCCGTCGCCGGAGAAATCCAGGAGAGGGTTGCAGCACCGACAAGGGCTGCGCCGAACCTCGCTCCGGCCCGAAGCGGAAGCACGTACATCAGCGAGTTGGTGGCAAGCACTGCGCCGACGCCAACCCACGTTACCGCCCAGGCCGGCGACAGCCCGAGCCGCATGAGCACCGCCGACAAGAGCCACGCTATTGACGGGTAGTGCGGACCGAGCGGGAATCCGCCATGCACGACATCAATCCATCCGCCCTGGACTCGACCGAGGGCAATTGCGTGTGCAACCAGCGCATGCGATCGCAGATCGCCCAATAGCAACGGGCGGGTCTCGAGAAGTGCGGTGATTAGCCCAAGATTGGCAACAGCCAACACGAGCAACGCGAGCAGATGCTGCCAAACGCGTACTGTCTTTTCCGCCGAAGCTTGCGGTCGAATCCAGCCCCGTCGGTCTGCGAACGCGAACCCGGCTGCGAGCAACCCGGAGATCGCTATTCCGGCGCCAATCACCCGCGGCGCTCCCAGATACCGATCAGTGTCCAGCCCGACCAGGTGGTTTGCACGCTGCAGAGCTGCATTCCCGATCCTGTGTCGAGTGCGGCAAGGCGGGCCGAATCGAACTGGCTCGGATGGATTCCACGACGTGAAAAACCGTCGAATCTAGCAACCAGCTCGAGAACCGTTCGCTCAATTATGGGGAGGCTGGAACCCTTGCCGTAGTTCGGAGTCGTAAGGATAAGGCGGCCGCCCACGCGAAGTCGCTCTGATAGGACTTTCGACCACCGCTCCGGATCCAAGACATGCTCGACGACTTCCTTGGCCACGACGGCGTCAAAGGCAACGCCAAAATCGGGCACGTCGTACTCATCGGCGCAGACCCTCAGGCGCCCAGCAGCCCCCGGGTGCGCAACCGCGCATGCTTCCACAGCTCGCGGGTCAATATCGCACCCGTAAATGATAGCCCCGGAAACCGCAGGGAGATCGAGATCGAGTCCGCAGCCTACGATTAATATTTTCGGACAATGTAAATCATTGAGCGCACGCGCGATGGCGTGATCGATTGCCCGATGATAAAAGAGCCAAGGAAACCTGGTCCGCCGGGAGTGGTTACTGTAGTAATCCGCTCCGAATCTCATTTGGCAATTCCCACAACAAGGTACTCGCCTGGCCCCGCGCCGCCCGGAGCAAGCGACCCGATTGTATTTACAAGAGCTCGAGAGATCGGCTCCGTCACGCGTCGAAAAGGAGGCGACACGACCCATCGACCTGTAATTTTTTTGATCAGAAAGCCCAGCGCGCTTGGACCAAGCATTAGATCGAACGCCCAAGAAGTTTGTCTGTCAATGATCGGCAACACGCGACTCGCCTCGAAGCCCGCCAACTCGAGCCGTTGGCGCCACCCCTCCTCGTCGTAGAGGTGCACGTGCGAAAAAATCCGATCAAAAAATTCGCCGTACGCCGCGGCCGCTGAGCTCAATCCAGCCATGCAAAGCAATTCGGCAGTCGCCAGATGTGTAGTCCAATTATGGGCAGGCACAATGAGCGCGACCGGAGCGTTCGGGCGAACCGCGCGGCGAATGTTACGGAGTGCAGCATTGAGGTCGGCGACATGTTCCAGACTACAGTTTGCGATCGCGCTCCCGAAAAACGCCTTGGGCAAATCAACGTCGCAGATATTGCCGCAGACTAGAGTCCGATACGTGTCGGTCGATTGTGCACGCGCCACCTCGGTTGGATTTATGTCGATTCCCCAGATCTGCCTCTGGGGATACGCCAGCCGCGCAAAAATGCCGTCACCACACCCGACATCAAGGATTGGCTCAGGCAGCTGAAGTTGCCGCACGGCGCGTAGCCGCGCGCATTCTCGGATCGCAAGGGCCGTGGGGGCAAATCGGTAATACGCGCTGAAATCTCGGGGATCAAGCGGGAATTCCGTACTCATCCCACCACCGCAAATGGTAAACGCCGGAACCAGAAGTTTTACTTTTGTGGCTGATACTCTAGCCCAATTTGCGCGCGATCGTCAGCTACTCGGCTGCGCGAATGACGGACTGGCGCCTCAACGCCCCATTTTGCCACCACGGGTCGCTGTCATGCCTCGCGCGGTGGTATGATCGGCCGTGTCAGAATTGCGCCGTGCGCCTCCTCGCCGTCCAGCTCGCCCTTCTCACCCTCCTCCTCGTCTGGCGCCTCCGCCGCCGCGGTTACAACCGGGCTCTCACCCGCGCCTGCGCAATCTCCGGCGCGCTGATCTCCCTTCTCGCCCTCCCGCACACCGTCTGGGGCTGGCAGGCCCAGCAGCACGTCGGCCCGACCTACGTGCGCATCCAGCTGGCGCTCGCCGCCGCCTGGTTCTTCCTCAGCCTCCTCCTCGGCTTCGGCCTCTGGATCTGGGACGCCCTCTCCTCCCGCCTCCCCGCGCCCGTCGACCCGTCCCGCCGCAGGCTCCTCGCCCAGGCGCCGCTCGCCCTCTCGCTCGCCGTCCCGGCCGGCGTCATCGGTGGCGAGCTCGCGCCCACTCTCAGGCCCATCCGGATCCCCTGCCCCAACCTCCCGCCCGCCTTCGACGGCTTCCGCATCCTCCAGATCAGCGACCTCCACCTTGGGCCCGCGCTCGGACTCGATTGGCTCGACCGCGCGCTCGACCAGGTGCGGTCGGGGCTGGGAAGCCCCTCCTACCCTGCGCGGTTTCCAGGGGGCGAGTCGCTCGCCGGGCCCGGCCTCGATCTCGTCGCCATCACCGGCGACCTCTCCGACGACCTCTCCCTCATCGCGCCCGCCCTCGCCCGCATCGCCCAGGTCCCGGCCCGCTTCGGCCACGTCGCCATCCCCGGCAACCACGAGCACTACGTCGGCATCGAGGCTTTCAACGACGCCGTCCGCGCCTCGCCCGTCAAGCTCCTCACCGGCCAGGTCCTCCCGCTCGAGCGCGACGGCCAGACGATCCAGCTCCTCGGCATCGATTACCCATTCGTCCCGCACCAAAAAGACAAGGTGCAGTTCGCGCGAATGCTCGACGCCGTCCTGGCCAAGGCC
>Ga0164242_10002180_pt1 | contig 22749 bp, 11 predicted proteins | sample OricomgcompostMG_FD_108783 | JGI IMG/M metagenome (GOLD analysis project Ga0164242, IMG submission 108783) | Miracle-Growth compost microbial communities from Emeryville, California, USA - Original compost - Miracle growth compost (MG) ... | reverse complement strand
TTTTCTCCCACGCCATGAACATACACTGTGTGGCCGTAAGATCAAGGTGGTGGCGTCTCAAATATAATTATCTAGTTTTTGTAAAACAGCGCAAACCGAAAGTTAAAAAAATAGATTCCGTCAAATACTTTTTATAAAACCGTGCATCCATGTTTTCAGGTAAAACTGGATCCTGATTTTTTTCGCCAGACCGGTGCAGAAGGCCTATTGCACAAGGGTGTATGTGATGTGCTAAGAAGATCGCTGAACCAATTTCATTGACCGGCTGACCAATTCCATTTAATCTTTGTAAATGGATAACAAGACAGTTTAGTCACAATTATTCTATTTGATATAACACTTTATTAATTGTTTAAGGGCTAGGAGAATAGCGATCAATTCAAATGTATTATATGACTATATTCAGCACCATACAACCCAAAGCCCTTATTAATATCCATCGCTTCCACACGGCCTTTGGTAATCTCTTTGCTGCGGCACTCTACTTTCTCGGCGTCCGTGTGCATACTTCCCCATTTCGGATCGAGGACCACACAACTTTACGCACTAATACAAAGAATAGCTTTCTGACATTTAGCCCTTTTCTTCGTAGAGACATCCACTTGAATATATCTAATCTGGTCCAAAAAACGTTTAGTATTCTTCATTATGCCCGTCTTACGATTTGTAAGGTCCATTTCCGGGTACGTCAACGCTTGCATCGCTTCTCCGGTAGTTTATTCCGTATAATCTTCAAGGTCCCGTGGAAGTGGTTCGTCAATTTCTACCCGGCAACTGCTCAGGCCCCGTTTCACTACCCAGCGATTTGCGTGAATAGAAGCGTTCTATTGATCATAAGCCGTTCGCCCCAGGTAGGTGCTGACTTGCAATTTTTTATTTCATTACTTATGAAGCCGCGGTGGAGACTTCCTTTGAGATATGATCATTCCGGCGCGACCGTCCTTGTCTTCGCGCCTGAATTCAACGGCTTTTCGAACGGCGTCAGCCGACCTTTTGAAACTAAAACCTACCGCTTATTCTATCTCCCCCGGCCTCCTTGTAAGTAATTTCTTCATCTCAGCAGTATATCAGAGTTCAATCTGTAGCATGTGAAACAGACGCCTGGAGAAGCTATCGCCACATCGCACTGGAAAATCTGCTGGTCGTGACTTAGTAGGATCGGAATAAGTTGCTTATTAACACATCTGAATTAATAATCTAAACAATATATGAATATACTTAAACCAGACAAAAGGATGCAAATAGAGTCCCTGCGAAGATATTATATATCTCTGCGCTGTTGTTTAGCACAACGAAATATAATGATCGTGAAACTGGTCATTGTTTTGCTCGTCGGCGCTCACCTGCAGGCGGCTGCTAATCCGTTACGCTTTCGGAATTTGAAGCTTGCAGATAGAAAGATGTCGCCAATAATATCCAATGGTATGGAAGGACATTCAGCAATTCAAACCACCGACAAAAATTCCCGATACGCCGGGGAACCAACGTCGACAATTCAGAATATTCAGGTAACGGGCTTAGTGGCCGACAGCACCGGCGTACCTTTACCAGGGGTAACGATTTACGTGAAGGCTAACAAGTCGATCGGTACTGCTACAGATGAAAATGGCCGGTATATCCTGGACGTTCCGGATAATGCTGTATTAGTATTCAGCATGGTCAGTTTTGAGTCCCGGGAAATCCCGGTAAATGGGAGAAAGGTCATTAACATTACACTGCGCCCAGCTACCACCAGACTTGATGAAACCGTAGTAACTGCCTTCGAGACGCATCAAAAGAAGTCCGACATGGTAGGCTCAGTAACTTCTATCAGTGCGGAAGACTTGGCCAAAAATCCATCCAGCAATCTGACAACAGCATTGGCCGGTAGAGCGGCGGGGCTTATAGCCTTTCAACGCAGCGGCGAACCAGGACAAGATAATGCCAACTTCTTTATACGTGGTGTAACAACCTTCGGTTATAAGACAGATCCTTTAATCCTGATTGACGGGGTTGAACTGAGCGCAACCGACCTTGCCCGTATTCAACCAGACGATATAGCCAATTTCTCGATATTAAAGGATGCGACGGCTACGGCGGTATATGGGGCCCGTGGTGCCAATGGGGTAATTCTAGTAACCACCAAGGAAGGTGCGGTTGGCAAAGCCAAACTGTCGTTTCGCATTGAGAACTCCATATCTGAACCTACGCGAAATGTAAAGATCGCAGATCCGGTTACTTATATGAAAATGTATAACGAGGCGATTGTCACCCGGGACGCTTCTGCATCACCACTATATGATGAAGATAGAATAGCTAATACGGCTTCCGGCGCCAACCCTATTGCGTACCCCGCAAATGACTGGCAAAAGCTGCTCTTTAAAAACTATACGACGACTAAACGTGTAAACCTGAATGTGAGCGGTGGGGGTGGAGTTGCAAGGTATTTTATATCAGGTTCTTATGACCGAGACAATGGCTTGCTAAAGGTTGATCATCGCAATAACTTCAACAATAATATTAGTCTCAATAGCTATACCCTCAGGACGAATTTGAACGTTAACGTTACCAAAACGACGCAGCTGAATGCCCGATTAAGTGGAAATTTTGATGATTATACTGGTCCTATCTCCGGTGGGGCTGAAATGTACAATGAGATAATGCATTCCAACCCTATACTTTTTCCTGCTTATTTCCCGACTGATTCCGCTCATCAGTTCGTAAACCATATATTATTTGGAAACTCTTTGGATAGAAGTGGCAGCGGTGTAGGTTATTCTAACCCTTATGCGGATATGGTAAAGGGATATAAAAATTACTCGCGGTCGCTGATGCAGGCACAGCTGGAGTTGAAGCAGGATTTTTCGTTTGTAACGGAGGGCCTTTCTGCGAGGGTGATGGGATATACTTATAGACAATCCTATTTCGACGTCATTCGGAGTTACGATCCCTACTATTATCAGTTGGCCGGATATGATAAGATGACGAAAGCCTATACACTCACACCGTTGAATGAAGATCTAGGCACGGAATACCTTAGTTATCAGCAGAGCCGGCCCGTTGTGTCATCGTCGTTCTATCTGGAAGCTATGGCCAGTTATAATCGTATATTCAAAGAAAAGCACGGCATCAGTGGCATGGTCATTTACCAGATGAAGGGCAGTCAGTCGAGTGCTGATGGGGATCTCCAGCAATCCCTCCCATTTAGAAATCTGGGCGTATCCGGGAGGCTGACGTACAATTATGATAAACGCTACTATGCAGAATTTGATTTTGGCTACAACGGGTCTGAGCGCTTCGCGGCAAATCACCGATATGGCTTTTTCCCATCTTATGGCTTAGCATGGACCATTTCTAACGAAAAGTTCTTTAAATCGTTGAAATCAGTGGTTACCAACCTCAGATTGCGTACCACTTACGGGCTGATCGGAAATGATGCCATTGGATCTGCGGACGACCGCTTTTTCTATATTTCTAACGTCAAGATGAACGATCCGGACAAGAAAGCTACCTTCGGCGGTACCACTGGAAGTACGTATTCTTTAGATGGAATTACCGTTACCCGATATGCCAACAGCGACATTACCTGGGAGACGTCAAGAGAAAAAAATTTGGCATTGGATATCGGGTTATTTGAGGATTTGACTATTACAGCCGAATTCTACTCGCAATACCGAGATCATATCTTGATGACCCGGACGGTACCACTTACGATGGGCCTATCGGCTCCAAGCAGGGCCAATGTGGGCGCAGCTACGGGGCGGGGTACTGATATCTCGCTGAATTATAGTAAATATTTTCACAACGGATTCTGGTTTCAGGCAATGGGAAACTTTACCTATGCCACCAGTGAATATAAGGTATTTGAAGAGCCTCATTATGATGAACCATATCGTTACCATGTAGGCCACTCACTTTCCCAGACTTATGGGTATATCGCCGAACGGCTGTTTGTCGATGATAAGGATGTGGAAAATTCACCCTTACAGAATTTTGGAGAATATGGTGCAGGAGATGTGAAATACTTGGATGTGAACCACGACGGGGAGATTACGGATGCAGATGCAGTTCCGATAGGTAATCCTACCACACCTGAAATTGTATATGGATTCGGTTTCTCAGTAGGGTATAAGAGTTTTGATATGTCAGCGTTCTTTCAGGGATTGGCGAACGAGTCTTTTTGGATAAATACTCAGCCTTATTCTTCTGAGAATACCGGATCAACGGTGCCGTTTGTCAGTGATGGCGAGGTCCTGAAGGCGTATGCAGACAGCTACTGGTCTGAGGACAACCGGAATATCAATGCCCTCTGGCCACGGTTGAGCGCTTCCGGCAACAAGAATGATAACCAAATAAGCACATGGTTTATGCGGGATGGCAGTTTCTTACGCCTCAAGCAGGTGGAAATTGGTTATTCTCTTCCCAAAAGGATTCAGCAAAAGCTCCATGCGACTAGTCTTCGTATTTATGCGAACGCCAGTAACCTATTTACCATCAGCAAATTTAAGCTTTGGGATGTCGAAATGGGAGGTAACGGATTGGGGTACCCCATCCAAAGAGTATTTAATATAGGCCTGAACATGGACATTCATTAAACAATTTCAGACATCATGAAAAAATACATAGCGATACTCATTTTCATACCGGTGGTTTTGTGCATGGCTACTTCCTGCAAAAAGTACCTGGACATCGTGCCGGATGATGTGGCTACCCTGGACAATGCTTTTTCCACACGAGCAGAGGCTAAAAAATACCTGTTTACCTGTTATTCCTATATGCCCAAAAACGGCAATATTGACGACGATCCAGCTATGCAGGGTGGTGATGAAATCTGGCGTATCCTTTATAGAAGGAACGGGTATACGGATATGGCCCGAGGATTACAAACTAAGGTTGGCCCTATCGGAGAGAAATGGACAATCTTATACAAGGCGTTGCGTGATTGTTATATTTTCCTGGATAATATTGACCGGGTGCCCGACATGGAGACGACCGAAAAGCGCCAGTGGATTGGCGAGGTGAAGTTTTTGATCGCCTATTACCATTTTTACCTGGTAAGGATGTACGGACCTATTCCGTTGATCAAGCACAGCCTGCCGATTGATGCATCTCCTGAAGAAGTCCAAGTTTCCCGGGATCCGGTGGATTCCTGTTTCAATTTTATTGTGCACGAAATTGACGAGGCGATACCCGATCTGCCACTCATGTCTTATGATCCGGTCCAGGAAGCGGGTCGCATTACGCAGGTGGTTGCATATGCAATGAAGGCGCAGATATTGGTATATGCTGCCAGCCCGCTGTTTAATGGTAACACTGATGAGGCCGGACTGAAAGGTCCTGACGGCACGCAGCTTTTTGACCAGACTGTTTCTAAAGCAAAATGGGACTCGGCAGCCTCGGCATCTCTTAAAGCCATTGAGATCTGCCAGTCTGCCGGACTTAAGCTATATGACTATAGAGATCAAAACGGATCAAATTATAACCAATTCCATCTTAGTGACACCATCGTTACGCAACTCACCATTCGAAACGCCTTTTGTGAAAAGTGGAACAGTGGCATCATCTGGGCTAACACACAGGCCTTCAGTTCGGTACAAGGCATCGCGCTACCTATGATGGATGTAGCCCGTCCGGAAAACCATGTGCCTAGAGGTGAAATGTCACCGCCTTTAAAGATTGCTGAAATGTTTTACACCCAGCACGGCGTCCCTATTGATGAAGATAAAACGTGGAATTACAACGGGAGGGATAATTTGCGCACCGCCGACAGTACGTATGCACTGTATATACACAGGAATTATACCACCGCCGCTCTCAATTTCGACCGGGAGCCTCGCTTCTATGCGGATATGGGGTTCGACGGCAGTGTTTGGTACGGACAGGGGCTGTACGACGACTCCCATCCCTCGGATTTATTTTATGTGCAGGCCAAGTTTGGCCAGATCGATGCACTCCAGTTTGATCGAGGTAGTATAACAGGGTATTTCATTAAAAAATTTATCCATTTTGAGAATGTGGTAGAAGCGGGGGCGTCGTATGCAACACATGATTATCCCTGGCCTATTATGCGACTCAGTGGTTTATACCTCTTATATGCTGAAGCGCTCAATGAGTCGCAAGGGCCTGGACCCGAGGTCTATCAATATTTGAATCTTGTACGCCAAGCTGCCGGGCTGCAATCCGTTGAATCTTCATGGGACGCGTACTCCATCAACCCCAGCGAATATAAAACCCAAAAGGGATTACGAGATATCATCCATCAGGAGCGAATGATCGAACTGGCATTTGAAGGGCAGCGGTTTTGGGACCTGAGGCGCTGGAAAGAGGCGGCCCGGATGATGAATGCCCCTATTCGTGGATGGGACGGCCAGCAGAAAAACGCAGAAGATTACTACCGCCCTGTCACGATATTTAACCAAACATTTGGCACAAAAGACTATTTCTGGCCTATCAACGATAAGGAGATCACTGCCAATAAGAAGCTGGTGCAGAACTTGGGGTGGTAGGCATTTTCAGTAAACCATTATCGTACTGACTTAACAAAAGATAAAAATGAAAAAGAAGCAACTTTATAAAAGCGCTTGTGTCAGCCGACTCCTTTGGGGTGTAGTCGTCTTGGCTTCCGTATGGCAAGGTTGTACAAGGGAAACGAACGCGTATATAGACTCTAGTATACCTGCACCCGAACTGGTGAGCGACATAAAGGTTGCAAGTACTCCAGGAGGCGCTATCGTTACTTATAGCATACCTGACGATCCAAATCTGTTTTACGTCAAGGCTGAATATGAAATACGGCCCGGCGTATTCCGGGAAGCTAAGTCATCATATTATACAGATACGCTAACGTTAGTGGGTTTTGGGGATACGCTTAGCCACGAGGTAAAAATCTATAGCGTCGGCCGGAATCAAAAGGAATCAGAATCAATTTCTATTAAGGTAAAGCCGCTTATGCCTCCTATAATGTCGGTATTTGAAACGTTCAAGCTCGCGTCTACTTTCGGCGGTGTATACGTCGCGTTTAAAGATAGTACTCAAGCCAATCTGGCGATCACGATAATGGTTGAAGATACATTGGTATCGGGTACTTGGGATCCACTAGATACTTATTATACAGCTGAGAAGGATGGCACTTTTGCGGTGCGAGGATTTGATACCGTTAAAAGGAAGTTCGCAGTATATATGCAGGATCATTGGCATAATACATCCGATACGTTAATCGAATACCTGACACCACGCTTCGAACAACAGATACCTAAGAATACTTTTGTAGCGATGCATTTGAATTCGGATAACTGGGAGCCAGTTAGTCCTAAGTATAACATGGAAAATCTTTGGGATGGTGTTGAGCTCGAAAGCGAGAATATATTTGCTCCGTGGACCCAGCCACTGCCCGAGTGGTTTTCAATAGACTTGGGACAAAATGTCATTTTTAGCAGAATGAAGCTCTTCCAGAGGATCTCATATCCATATAATGGATTCTGGGTTAAAAAGTTTGCTATTTGGGGATCCAATGACCCTGATTCCCAAGGCAGTTGGACAGGATGGCAACTACTGGCTACATTTGACTTCAAGACGCCTTCGGGTCTCCCCTGGCCGCAATATTCCGCCGACGACTTGGCTTATGCCAGGACCGGGCAGGACTTTTCTTTTCCCGATGGAATTCCAGCGGTACGTTACATCCGGTTTGAGGTTTTGGAGACGTATAATATGACCGGTCAATTTGCCATCGGGGAATTGAGCTTTTGGGGACAATTGGTACCATAAAAGGATTCAGATTCTGAAATAATGGAAAAAAAAATCGAAATGAAAAAAATAATCCGCTATTTAGTTGCGTTACTCGCGATTGTAGTGACTATCAGTGCTTGTAAGAAAATGGATCATGAATATCGGAAGTTTGTTGTTCCAGGAGGCATCATCTATCCAAACAAGGCTACCGAGGCAGTGGCATATCCAGGTAAGAACAGAGTAAAGATTTCTTGGCTCAGAGGACAAGACCCTAGCGTCACCAAGGCACGGATCTTTTGGAACTATTATACAGATTCACTAGAGGTCGATATACCAAAGGCGAATGGCGAGGACACGATCAATGTAATGATTGATGATCTACCTGAAAAGTCGTATTCTTTCATTATAAGAACATATGATTCCGCTGGGCATATTTCAGTACCGGTTGAGTTGATAAGCGCTACTTATGGAGATCAATATCAGTCGAGTCTTCTGACGCGTCCCATTACTTTAAGCACTATGGACCCAAGAAATACGGTTGCTATCGTATGGGGAGCTGCGGATATATCAAATGGGGCATTTGCAACGGAAGTAAAGTATACGGATACACTGGGGAATCCCCGCACTCAACGAATGCCTATTACTGAGGATACTTCTATAATAACCGGTATTAAAGAAGGTGGCGACTTTCAATACCGAACTCTGTTTCTACCGGACTCTCTAAGCATAGATACTTTTTACACGGATTATACCCAGAAAGAAGTTCCGCGCTTTGTAGATGTGTTGCCAAAAGATAGTTGGAAAGTATATCCCTTACCCGGTGATTTCTATCAGTATAACGCCAGTTATCCGGTTACCAATGTATGGGATAATAATACGATTGGGGATGCAAACATTTTTTTGGTGCAAGGCTCAGATCCAGCCATTAGTAAGCCCAACTGGTTTACAGTCGATATGGGATACAAGGCAGTATTTAACAGGATAGCGTTGTACCAAAGGCCACATGGTACCACTCCGTTCCAGGGATATTGGCCTAAGACGTTTGCCATCTGGGGAAGCAATGATCCAGGCTCGGACGGGGGATGGGATAATTGGCATTTACTAGGAACCTTTACTTATACTGCTTCCGCATTTTCTGAAGTGTTTAAGTTCCCTGATGGCGGTGATGCCTATCGGTATTTTAGATTTGAACTTTTGGAAAATTATGGTTCATCGGGCTATCAGTATCAGTTAACAGAGTTGACCATTTGGGGACTGACTAATTAATAGTGACATATTTATATTGTCGCTGAGATCAGTACGATGCTTTGGCTCTTTAATTGAACAAGAATGCCTTTATGTCAGGTGAACGGTTTTCCGGAAAGGGAGTCGAGAGCAATGCCTTTCGATAAGTTCGTCGCTGATAACAGTATGATTGAAGTTGGGAAAATAGATAGGTATAATGTAGTTAAAGAGAAGACATTTCATATATTATAAGAAAATGAAGGTATATGGACGGGTATGGGACGACGTAGGGCCTCCCGGAGTTACCTTAGAACTAAGATTATTCAAATTCAAATTAAAAAGGAAGGAATGGGAAAGCGCTCGCGTAACTTATTATTTACTGTTTTTTTTTCGTGTGTATTTGTGCAGGGATATACCCAGTCGTTTATTCATCCAGGCATTGATCAGAGCATCGAAGATTTGGCCTATATGAAGCAATTGATTGATCAGCGCCGAGAACCATGGAAAAGCGCGTATGATAAGCTGGTAGAAACCACTGACACCACTTTTGTGCCCCATCCTTACGCGCATGTACTGAGAGGGCCATATGCGATACCTAATATTGGAGGAGATGCTTTATCCAAGAGCTCCGGAGTAGCATATAATTGTGCACTGCTGTGGTACATTACAAAAGACCGCCATTATGCACAGACTGCTATACGCATATTAAATGCTTGGTCCGGAACACTCTGGGATTTTGACTATAATGATGCGAAGCTGTTGGCGGGCTGGACCGGACATGTACTCTGTAATGCAGCGGAAATTTTGAGATATACAGATTCAAAGTGGAGCCAGGGAGATGTCGATAGATTTACTAATATGCTGATGACGGTTTATTACCCGCTGCTTAGATACTATTTTCCTACGGCAAACGGGAACTGGGACGCAGCTATCTGTCATTCCCTGCTTTCCATCGCAATCTTTACGAACAATCGTACACTCTTTAATAATACCATTGATCATTTGCTACACGCCCCTGTTAACGGGAGTATCTTTAAATATATCTATCCCAACGGAGAATGTGAGGAATCCGGGAGGGATCAGGGGCATGTGCAACTGGGGCTCGGAGAATTTGCAGGAGCCGCTCAGGTTGCTTTCACCCAGGGGGTGGATTTGTTTTCTATTGGGGATGACCGTATTGGCCGTGGCTATGAGTACACGACAGGGTATATATTAGGCCATACTCCTTACTGCTATTGTGAAATTTCCCCCCGGACGATGCATCTTGGTGGCGACTTTGAATATGTCTACCGGCACTATTTGGCCCATGGCGTTCTGTTGCCATTCGTTTCGAAAGCTGCTGATTCTATGAGGGGCAAAACTCCTAGGCGTGCGCTTACTGCTGTCAGGGCCTCTTTTGCAAATCCATCCAAGACCAGCAGAACACTTGTTCCCGACTCTGGCTTCGAGATTATGGGGGCGGATCGGAACGTTCCACCTATTCCTACTGACGCCTTGATAGTAAAACCGGGTCAGTCTATCCAGGGAGCACTCGACAAAGCTGCGGGAAGCGACAGATGGGTTGTTCTTTCCAAGGGATTATACACGCTGACCGAAGCCTTAAAGATCCCAAGCGGTGTGACTTTATGCGGGCAGGGAACTGCCTCCGTAATTTTTCTTAAGCCGGAGGCTGGTCGCGATGCGATCGTCAACGCTACGGACGAACTGCACAAGATCACTTTGCGAAATTTTGTGATAGAATGTGCTTTGCGATCCAGTCCGGGCGCCGATCCTAATGGTTCCAGATCGTTTAACAACAAGGGCTATCGGGGCGGCATAATTTTTCGCGCCGATTCGGTGAACCGGATGAGCGATCTGCGCTTTATTAATCTCACGGTGCGGAATGGAACCTACAATGGTGTATTTATCAGCGGGGCTAATAATCTTTTGTTTTCCGGTTGTGATCTCAATGAGAATGGAGCTGCGGTAGTCCCTGGCCCTAAACTGCAGCACAATCTAATACTGACACATTGCAAGAAGATAACTATTGAAAACAATCGTCTGGACGGATCGCCCTATGGGGCAGGCGTTTCATTGATGAACTGTGAGGAAGCGTCAATTGAGAAGAATGAATTGGCCCGGAATGCTTACTATGGCGTAGTAGTTTCTGAGAGTTCGGCAATTATCATTAAGGACAATCTAGTCGAGGGGAATGATCATAGCGGAATTATGTTTGAATTCTTACACAAGGGGTCTGAAAACGTCTCAGTAGTCGGTAACCGCATTCAATTTAACGGAGGATATGGTGTCGAATCATACGGAGCGGAGCATATTAGTCTTCGAGGTAATGTGTTGTTAGGAAATGGTATTTATTCAGGCGCTATCGATAATAGTGATCAGACCAAAGTGACGAACAGTAAAAGAATACTTATGGATGTCCGCGAGAATTAGCTCCTGCCGCAGAATTGTTTTTATCAGGCCTCGCTGTATTCTACGCCGATACCATTATTAATGCAAACCCGAAAACCGTTAAGAATGCGCTACTTTAGTATAACTATATGGGGAAGAATAATTTTATTTGGATTCTTAGCAGTAACCTTATTTGCAGAGATCAGTTGCAAATCAAGATCGTTCAACGCGGACGATCAGCTTGAGTATTGTGTCCGACAAGCAGATCTAGCTTTATCGCAGATCAGATCAGACTCTACTTTCCCTCAAAATATTCCTACCGATTCAGAGAACTGGCGGTACTCAACCCGGCAAGCCTGGACCAGCGGGTTCTGGCCCGGAATCCTATGGTACTTATATCAATACACCCAGGATAATCGTTGGAAGGTCGGTGCAGCTCGTTTTACGCGGGCTTTGACGCCTGATGCATACCGAAGTGGGTTTACCCATGACTTGGGCTTTGTATTGTACGATAGCTTTGGACGAGGATATGAATCCACCGGGAACCTTGAATACAAGGAAGTGTTGTTAGCGGCGGCAGATAGTTTGGCAACCCTCTTTAATCCGAAGGTTGGAACCATCCTTTCGTGGCCTGCGATGGTAGGAAAGATGGGGTGGCCGCATAACACCATTATCGACAATATGATGAATCTTGAGTTGTTATTTTGGGCGGCGAAGAATGGTGGAGGTGAACGTCTATATGAGATTGCCGTGAGGCATGCCGCTACGACTATGAAGAATCAATTCCGTCCGGACTATAGTAATTATCATGTTGTGGTATATGATACTGCCGATGGGAGTGTTGTGAAGAAAATTACGCATCAGGGTTATTCGGATTCTTCGATGTGGGCCAGGGGCCAGGCCTGGGCTATCTATGGGTTTACAATGGTGTATAGGGAAACACATCAATCTGCTTTTCTTGATTTTGCACAGCATGTGGCCGATATATATATTAAAAGACTACCTGACGATATGATCCCATATTGGGATTTTGACGCTCCGCACGGTTCGGATGTTCCTAAAGATGCTTCGGCCGCTGCTATAACGGCATCTGCTTTGTTGGAATTGTCGACCTACGTACGGGACGAAAATAAGGCACATGCCTATTATAATGACGCAGTTAATATGCTTAAAGAGCTGTCTTCTGACAGGTTTCAAAGTCGAAAGCAGAATGATGCATTTCTCATGCATTCTACCGGAAACAAACCTGCAAATAGTGAAGTGGACATTTCAATAATATATGCGGATTACTACTATCTGGAAGCGCTGCTCAGATTGCGGAAATTGGACAATAATGAGCCTGTATTTGCTGGTCATAAAATATAGCATTATTGTGATCACTTTTCGGAAAGAACGATTGGTGGCCGATGGAAACCGTGTTTTTGTGCAAATGCATTGACAAGTTGTGGGAGCGTGGAATCCCATTAAAGGTGTTGAAATCGTTGGGTTGGCGCCTGGATCGGGCAGCACTATCATTAGGAATATACAGAACGTAGGTATGTTTTGAAATGCGTTATGTCACTTTTTCGATTAAATCACATATTGGGAGATTCGGAAAATAAGCCGAGTAGAGGTTAAACATGCTAGGCTTATTTTGTGATCTCAATTTATTTTGAGCGTGGAATGAAGGTTGCAAAGATAAAGAGGAGAAATAATAAAGAATAAATATTGAAACCGTATTTTCATTATTAGTTAGTGTATAAATCTTTAGAATTGATGAAACGGACAACCACTTTAAAAGAAAACGTCACAATAGGATTTTTATTAGTGATTATTTTGTTGACTGGTTTTTCAGCCCAGGGGAAGCCCGATATTAAAATCGCCTATGGGTTGTTGTCACCGGACAAAAATACCAAAATTGAAATTGGTAGAGATGCAACCGGGAGCCTGCTATATAGAACGTTTTATCGTGACAAGCTGGTCAATACCTGGTCAAAAATGGGTTTGGCGTTTGGCGAAGAATCTGCCGGACGGCACACTATTATTGATGAAAAGCTGGCGTCGAGTCACAGAGGGAGTTTCGCCTGGCGGCTTGGTGAAGATGACTCCATTCATAATGATTATAACCAGGTAATCATAATGTGCCGTAGCATGGAGATTAATTTTAAGGTGATCATGCGTGCCTTTAATGGAAGTGTTGCATTCCGTTACCAATTATCCTCCCCGCACAAGCCTAATGGGGAGATAACCAAAGAGCTGACTACATTTGTATTTAATAGCGCGCTCACCCTCTATAGATATAACCAGGAATCCACTTTTGATCCGGTGGTGATGGATTCGCTCACGCAGAGCTGTGACTTTCCTGCAACACTCACGGACCACAAAGATACTTACATCAGTATTGGTGAAGCGGATAATGAAAGCTACACCAAGGCGGAATTGACAAAAGGCGAAGCTAAGCACAGTCTTAAGGTCTCCTTTATACATGACTCTGCTGTGGTTATTGGGGAGGATTACGCGACTCCCTGGCGAACGATCAGCTTCGCCAGTACAGCCATTGGGTTGCATGCGAGCAGTCAACTTTATCTAAAACTGGTCGACCCCATTTCTGATTCGATCCCCGCGTGGATTGTACCTGGCAAATTAATTAGGAGTCAGTTGTCTACTGAAAGTGGCATGAGATGTATTGATTTTGCGGCAACTCACAATTTTAAATATATACTATTTGACGGAGGATGGTATGGAAAGGAGTCTAGTCCTCTTTCTGATCCGACGACATCTGTAAAAGGGCTTGATATGCCTGCCGTAATTAGGTATGGAAAATCAAAACATATTGGTGTGATTCTTTATGTCAATAAAGTGCTTTTACTAAAGTATCTTGATACAATACTACCCCTGTATAAGAAGTGGGGGGTAGCCGGTATGAAATTCGGTTTTGTGGACGGGCTGAGCCAGAATGGCATTAAATGGCTGATTCCAGCGATTAAAAAGGCAACAGATGCGGGCTTTATTCTTGATGTTCATGATAATTATAAACCCACGGGACTTAGCCGGAAGTATCCGGGCTTATTGACCCAGGAAGGGGTAAGAGGCGATGAGAATAGTCCCGATGCCGTTCACATGACGACACTGCCCTTCACTCGCTTCTTGGCAGGACCAGCTGATGTTACTTTTTGCTATCCGGATTCGAAAAATGACTTCAGTAAGAATCTAAAGGTGAGCATGGCACAGCAGTTGGCATTGACCGTGATTTTTTTCAGTCCATTACAGTCAATGTTCTGGTATGGGAAACCGGAAGATTATACAAATGAAGAAGAGATTGAATTCTTTAAATACGTACCCACGGTTTGGGATGAAACACATTATTTGGCGGGCGAGATAGGACAATATATCAGTGTCGCTCGACGGAAGGGCAATACATGGTTTATTGGGAATGCAGCCGGATTGAAAGACTGGAAGGATTCAATAAAATTAGATTTTTTGCATGCTAACACTATTTATGAAGCGACAATCTATGGCGATGCTGATAATGCCGGAATTAGTAAGAAAATAATACAGGTGAAAAAGGGAGATAGATTTCTGATAAATATTAAAGCAAAGGCTGGACAGGCAATCATTATGCGTCCAATGACCTCAACCGCCAGCCGGTAATCTGGTCAAAGCAAGCGGACGTAATATCCGATGAACGAACTCGCCCTATGAAATTTTCTTCCTCGATAATGAGATGGGTTTTTGTGATTATGATGATGTCGATCGCGTACGAAGCCTCGGCTAAACCGCGTGCCCCATTCAAGCTGCTGGTAAACGGCATGTGCAATCCCCTGGCGATCGATGAAGGAACAGCCCGTTTTACCTGGATGTTGGATGGGAATGCCAGAGGGGAAAGGCAAACCGCTTATGAGATTGTTGTCTCTTCCAGTCGGAGAGACCTGGCTGCGGATAGATTTAATTTCTGGGATAGCGGACGTGTACCATCGGACAGGACGACTTCTGTGGAATACCGCGGCCGGCCCATGCCTGTTGCTACGCGCTTTTGGTGGAAGGTGAGAATCTGGGATCAAACGGGCAAGGCTGGTCCCTATAGCAAGGCAGCTTTTTTTGACACGGGCCTGGGCCCTAAAGACTGGACGGCACGCTATATTTGGGACAGCACCACCAAGGTAAATCATTTCACTTATTTTCGGAAGACTTTTATAATTAAAGATGTGCCGGCATCGGCCAAGGTCTATGTCTCTGCGTTTAGCGATTATCTGTTGTATTGTAACGGGAAACAACTGGGACAAGGGCCGGCCCGATGCGATCCCTTTCATTATGGACAGTATAATGCATATGACATAACCAAGTTACTTAAACCGGGAAAGAACGTGTTTGCCGGCGTCGGGCATATGGCGATTACTTGGTCCGGTAACATCCATGCTAAGCCCTATTTTTTGCTGGAAGCACGTCTTTCGTATTCCGATGGTTCATATTCGAAAATTAGTACAGATAAATCTTGGAAAGTACAGCCCTATAACGGATTTTTAGAGAGCAATCCAGTGTACTTTGGGAGTGGAAGAGGTAATCGGGCGGCCATTCAATTTGATTCGCGCAACGATCCTGCGGGTTGGGAGACCCCAGATTTTGACGATTCAAACTGGCCGTTCGCTACTGTCGTGAACCGGTCTAACTATCATTTGTTTGCTCAAATGGCGCCGATGGAAAGAGAACAGGCTGCTTTGGAGCCGGTCAGCATCGTTCAGACTAAGGAAGGGTGGTTAGTGGATTTTGGGCGATGCATCGATGGTTGGCCCAAGATCATCATGCACCAGAATCGTCGGGGTGACACGGTCCGCGTTAGCTACTTCCAGATGGAAGGTGAAAAAAAACCCGCCGGCTGGGATGAATATATTTGTCATGGAGGCAAAGAACCATGGAAGCCTGACTTTGGACGTTATACGTCCTTTCAGGTATTAAAGATCACCGGCTACCAGGGAAAACTGAAGCCTTCAGATGTGGCGGGAATATGGGCTTATGGCGGCGCCGATATAGCCGGCGATTTTCATTGTTCCAGCGAGTTATTGAACGATATATACAAAATGTGTGAGCGGTCGGCTCGGCAGACTGTCCAACAAGGAATTATTAGCGTTGATGCACAACGGGAGCAGTTGCCGTGGCTGGCGGACGCCTGGAGTATAGGAAATGTCTTGCTGTATAATGATCTCAATACGACAATGATTGACAAAGTCATTCGGGACTTTGCGGGGGAACAGATGGCCAATGGGTACATCCGGAACGTCAGTCCCGGGCAGGGATTTGAGGGCGCGGACGGACATGGCCGTATTCCAGAATGGTCCATGTATTGGCCTATGTTTCTGTGGCAGCAATATTTGTTTTCAGGTGATGAAATGTTGCTTCGGGAGATGGCGACCCGCCTGGACGACTTCATGCAATGGCTCAAACAATATCAGGGCACAACCAATAAGCTGTTGAATCCTCAAAAAATGTGGCGCATTTCCGAGTTTGCTGGCGGTAATATGCCCAGTGGGGGATTCAATATCGCAACTGCCTGTCAGTATTATGAAAACCTCTGCATTGCATCGCATATTTTCTCCGTGCTGGGGGAATCCGGAAAAAGCAAAAAGTATTTAGAGGAAGCGGAGGCTGTCAAAGCCGGTATCAATTCCCATTTGTTTAATGGGAAATACTATTTTGCTCGGATTGACCGGCGAGAATTTTTTCCCCTTGCCTCAGCGTGGCCCTTGCGTTTCGGTATCGAGCCGGCAGCGTTCAGATCTAATATTCTCAGTACGATTGAACAATATGGCGAGCCAAACATTGGCGGCTATGGAGGTGATGCTTTCTATAGTGGTTTACTCAATGCAGGCGCGGGAGAGTATGTGGTTCGCGATTTGACACGTTATAAACCCATGCTGAACTCCAATAAAGCTACCTGGGAAGGCTTTAACCCAGGCCACGGAGAGGTGAATCATGCATGGACGTCCTATCCGGGATATCTTTTCCAGAAATATATTCTTGGTATTCAGCCTACCGGTGGCGGATTTTCCACTTTTGATATCCGACCTGTCATATCCGGGCTAGATTACGCGGAGGGATCCGTCCCGACGGTGAAAGGAGTGGTCATGACGGGCTGGAAGAAACATGCTGCGCATAAATTTACCCTTGAAGTCCATGTTCCTGCCAATACATGCGCAACAATTTATATCCCGAAATTAACAAAAAAAGATTTTGCTATACACGAATCGGGAAAGATCCTGTGGCCCATCAAACAAAGTGTAATTCCCGGAGTGATTTCCGTTTCGGAAGAAGAGGCTTCCATCAAGTGTGTGGTTAGATCCGGCAACTATCATTTCAGCGAAATGCCGTCAGTTCCCCACTGACCTGTTGATTTCCCGGCGCAGTGAGGTTATATGAATGAGGCGGTGGTCGACCATGTCATGGTAAGTGTTGGTTCCGCTAAAGAAACTAAAGTAGAATAACAATGATGAAAAAGCTTTTGTACTGCTGCTGTTGGAGAGTATGACAGCAATATCTGCACAGCGAAGTGACGATGCGAGGCGGGTAGATCCTTTTATTGGAATCGGTGGCCACGGGCAGATGTTTCCCGGTGTATGCGCCCCTTTTGGTATGGCACAGCTAAGCCCCCGATACCCCTATGTCCGGTTGAGACGCCTGCGGTATTATTATGCAGATATCTGTGGATTTCACATACAAAGAGTTGGCCAAGAAGTCGGACGAACGTCCGCAGCGTGAAGTAACGGATTAGTGTTGCTATTATGCAAATGATATTTAATTGTTTATGAGGAACCTGTTTTTCGTTTTTTTCCTGGGAGCAGCAATATTTCTGGTTGCTTATATAAAGATAGCGGTGCCAGCTGAGCGTGTTGCCATTGCTGTCGGTGCGGAAGCTATGGCAGAAATAGAACAATTGCCTGTTTTGCCTCCAGCAGGAACGAAGGTTCACAGGTTTGTCTCCTATGACGCTTCCGGCGGCAATGGGTTTGGATTTCTTCAAAGTACTTTCAAAAGATATATTGATAGCAGCGGTGAACTGGTCATTTTTGATTCCTATGGCCCAGGTTGCCTATACCGTCAGCAGATGAATATCTGGAAGGGTATTGGGCGGATGAGTCCGACACTTCGTATTAAATATTATTTTGATAATGAAGATACGGCTCGGATAAATGTGCCGGTTAAGACGTTTTTCAGTGGTCAATATTCGTCGGTTATCGCTCCTTTGACCATGATGGGTAAGAATGATAATTTTGGAATCAATTATAATCCTATTCCCTTTAAGGAGCGCCTTAAAGTCACTCTTTCCGATACACTACTTACAAGACTGCTGAAAGAGAATAATGATGATGGGCGGAACTGGTACCAATATGATTATCTTACATATCCTCAGCGGACGAAAGTTGAATCGTGGACGTCGAGAGCAGATAAATATACGGAGACAGTTAAAAGGGAATGGACCCACCCAGGAAGGGACCCGAAAGACACGGCTGGTAATCTCTACGTGGATCATATGATCTCCATTGATCCTGGCGGCAGGTCGACCGTTTTTGATTTGAAAAGAATGGCATCTGTCGCAGGTATTCAATTGAAGCTCTCTCCTTATGATAGCGCGACATTTTATAACACTTATATCCGGGTATATTGGGACGATTTGGAGCGCGCGGCTATCGATATGCCGATCAGTTACTTCTTCGGCGGTGGTGGCCCGAAGGACAACAGATGGCAGGACTCCCTGAAAAACCTCCTCTTTGGCTTTGATGCGACAGGGCATTCGATGTACTGTTACTGGCCAATGCCATTTTGGGAAAATGCAAGAATCGAAATTTTAAATAAAAGCACCGAAAAAATACAATCTTTGATTTCCCGCATTACCTATAAGCCGGATTCGGTTTTAGATTACTGTATAGAAAATGCCGGTTACTTCATGGCTAAGCTGACAAAGGATAGGGAAGAAGGAGCCCAGACGCGGGAATTTCGGCGCCCTTATGTGACAGCATTTCAAGAGAAGGGTCATGGAAAAGTAGTGTCCATCAATATGTGGTCGGGGAATTTTCTAGAAGATGGAGACGAGTTCACCTATATTGATAACGAACGTATGCCTCGTGTTCATGGTGATGGAACCGAAGACGATTTTAATCAGGGATGGGGCGGATCTAGGTATGAAGAACCACTGTGGGGTGCTTTGATATCTGGTGTAAAGGGATCTTACAGAATACATATGAGCGCACCGTATATATTCTACTCCACAATTGATATCCGTTTTGAACAAACTGCTGGTAGATATTCAGATAAGGCGATGATGGCCCGGCGACGACGGGGTACGCCTGATTCAGTCTGTGAGACTGAATTTGTTGTTTGCTATTATAAAAAATCCGGACCGGGTATCCTGAAGTTAACTGACAGTCTGGATGTGGGAAATCCGGCAAGTGAAAAAAAACATGGCTATGAAATAACAGGACAGCAGTGGACTGGCATGCTGACACAAAGCTATGACAGCTATGAAACGATGGATAATTATAACGAAACAACTGACGATGGAAGAGCCTTCAACGGGTATAGTGAATTTCAGGTAAAACTTAATCCCGAAAATGAAGGCGTTAGATTGATCTCCAGAATCAATCGATCAGGAAATGGAATACAGACTGCGCACGTTTACATCGATGGAAAAATACTACCGACTCCGTGGCATATTGTAACTTATTCTGATATGATTAAAAAGAGAAATCGGTCATTTGACGGGTGGTTCGACAGCGAATATGAAATTCCAAAGAGATATACGCAAGGAAGAAGTCGCCTAAAGGTTAAGATTGAGTATGTCAATGCCGTCAGGCAGAGGCTGAACAACTTTTATTATTGGGTCTATTGTTATGGGAAATGAGGGTGCTGGCCTCTTCCCTTTATCTGAGCATGATCTCTTAAAGTCCTTCATAGCCGATATTGTACCGGGATATTAGCCATAAAGGTACGATGCAACAGGGGAGTTTCCAACGGTTGAATAGGCAAAGATAAATCAGTCCGGCAGCTGGAAATGTGGTTTATGTGGCGCTCAAAGTATTTTAAAAAGAAATAATTATAATAATCATGGACAAACAGCTATTAGTCACACCAGTGTTAAAATCTGTTCTGTTGTTTTTATTCGTGGGGCTTATGACAAGCCATGCTTCTGCCAAGGGGATAATAATGCAGGACGATTCGCTTTTAGTTGAGTTTGACGCAACATCTGGTGCCATTACGAAATTGATCAGGAAACAGACCCATTGGGTTATCGAGAGGAGGAGAGAACTCGGTATTTCTTTTAGACTGTTAGCGTCTCTGCCCGATCGTCAGGACAATTTTGTGCTAGGCCAGAAACAGAAGGCAACCGTTGCAAAGGTCTCTGAAAACGAGGTGCGTATCCAATGGGACAATATGATTAGTAACCATGGCGGTATATTGCCTATCAAACTGACGGCCACAGTGACGCTAAAAGAGGGTAGTCTAACCTTCAATTCGAAATTGGAAAATAGTTCGAATCTGACTGTTAAGACACTTTCTTATCCGTACTTTGGCGATTTAAGCGCTCCTGAAAAAGATGCTAAAATGGGGGTTAGAACAATGTGGTATGACAACCTGGGATATGATGAAATTTACCCGCACTTCAATAACCAAAAAGGTTATTGGGGAGTTTTTTATCCCACAAAGACTTTTGGGACGCATAGAAGTCTTTTTTGTCTTATTCAAGCTTCTAATCATTCGTCCCGGCAAGGGATTTATGTCTCGATGCAAGATCCATCGCAACCCTATTTGGCGGAATATACTTTTACGCAACATCCTGGTGCATTCTCCGGGAATTTGATTCCAAAATCAGACACAATATCGGGCTTACCGGTCCATCTGGAATTCAATGTATGTCATTTTATTTATACCCATGGCCATTCCACGGTAGAATTGGCTCCTATTGTCCTGCGCTGTTATAGTGGCGACTGGCATGATGGCATAGATATATATAAACAATGGCGGGACACCTGGTTTAAACCCGTGCCTTTGCCGGATTGGGTTAAGGCGGTGAATTCTTGGCAACAGCTCCAGATTAATTCTTCGGCACAAGATTACAGGGTGCCGTATGATAGCCTTGTAGCTTATGGAAGAGAATGCGCTGATAATGGCGTAAGGGCTATTCAAGTGACAGGATGGAATCTCGGCGGTCAGGACGGAGGGGATCCCAGCTTGGATACAGATCCTGGATTAGGAAGCTGGAGGGATCTTGAAAACGCCATTTCTAAAATCCAGAATATGGGTGTTAGAATTATCTTGTTTGCTAAATTGAATTGGGCTGATAAATCGACAGACTGGGATAGGAGAGAGTTATATAAATATGCTGCTACCGATCCTTATGGAATTCCTTACGAACAAGGTGGTTATAGCTACTATACACCACCGCAGTTGAATGGTACGAGCGTACGTAGACGCGATGTAATGGATGTTTTAGATCCTGACTATCAGAAGATAGCAGTGAATGAATTTAAAAAGTTGTTAAAACTTGGAGCTGATGGTTGGCTCTGGGATGAAGTCCTGCACCATGGGCCGGTCTATTATTCATTCAGCCCAAACCATGGTTATGCTCCTCCTGGATATATTTATTCTGGCGATATGCCACTAGCACGGAAGCTGCATGCTGCATCCGCAAACCTGGATACCAGTTTTCTATTTGGCGGTGAAGGACCGCAAGATTGGCTGATGCAATACTACCCTTGTTCTTATTTTAGAATTGATGCGAATTCTACACCCGTAGCTCGGTACATTGACCCGGCGGCTCCTTTAATAGTAGCGGTCACGGGATTTGACGATCGTGAGAAGCTAAACCTGATTTTAATGGACAGATTTATTATCAGCTATGAGCCGTTTAATTTTAAGGGACATATTACCGATTTCCCTCTTACGTTGGCCTATGGGAAAAAGATTGATTCTTTGCGTAAAAGATATAAGGACTATCTATGGGATGCCACGTTTCGGGATGTTTTAGGGGCAACAGTAAATGCTAACGGTCCGGTGCGTTACACAGTTTTTGTAACCAAGGAAGGTAAGCATGCAGTAGTGGTTAATAACACGTCACTTAATAAGCCGGTAACTACAAAAGTTACGCTGCCGAACCATGGAAAACTCGTTGTGGCGACGCCTGAGCACCCGGATGCTCAGGCGACGCAGGGAACGTTGCAGATTCCTGCACGATCTGTGGCCATTGTTATGGAACAGTGATGATCCGTAAAGGAGATAAATGGTAGAAATCCATAAAGGAGTTTAACGGGCAGAATGCGGTGATTCTCGGGTAAATTTTCCTTTCCGTAAGATTATCCAGTATGTAGATAAGATTTACTATTGTAGAGGAGTCCCATTAGCCCAATCTTGCAATATATTTTGGTATTCAAATTGATAGCTCCAGCAGAGATCCTGAAATAAACGATT
>Ga0164242_10002179_pt1 | contig 22757 bp, 12 predicted proteins | sample OricomgcompostMG_FD_108783 | JGI IMG/M metagenome (GOLD analysis project Ga0164242, IMG submission 108783) | Miracle-Growth compost microbial communities from Emeryville, California, USA - Original compost - Miracle growth compost (MG) ... | reverse complement strand
TCTTCAGCAACTCGATATTGGGTCCGGGCGATCTTAACATTTTTGGGTACGGTGATAAATATTCCTAGGGGAACTGTAATACCCACGTTGTATTTGGGATAATAAAGATTGTATTGGCCTTTAGATGTCGGGTTGATAGTAAATTCATTCCAGTTACTGGAAGCAAACATGGTATTGAGCCAAGCTGCTTTCGCAATACCTATATGATCTTTTGCAATTTTCGCTTGCAGGTCCACTATCTTTTTATCTGAATTCTGGAGTGCTATAGAAACTAATCTTTGCCTAATAAGATCATCATTGGGGGATTCGGATATTTTTGTTATCGTGGAGTCGGAAACCTGTTTTTGGGCGAGGATGGGCCACGGTAGCCATATCAGTAGAAAAAAGAGTGTTATTTCTTTCATAGTATCTGGTTGTTTCACGACCCAACTGAATTTTAAATAATATCGCTTCAGATGAGTCGCACATTAATTTGCAAAAATATAGTAGTATAAGTTGCTATAACTGGTACTTTCTATAATTGTCCTATAAAAATCAGGTAAATGTGATTATTGGACAGGTAACGATGGGGGGAGTTCTATGTTATAATTCCTTCGGTATAGTCGCTTAATTGAAATTGTTATACATATCGAGTATTTTAAAATTTTCAAGGCTGCCTGGCTTTTGGATATTGTATAGCGGCAGAACTTTTTATAATAGGTACAGGCGATTAGGGTCTTTTAGCCAATAAGAATAATTTCGGTAAATAGCCGGTTCGAAGTGCTTTCTCTTTGTTCAAATTCATTAACTATTTGATTTCTAGGGCGGTTTTGCTGAGTCATTTGGGGCTGCAGTTAACGCTTTTGAAATACATGTTAGAAAAAAATATATGAAACCGTCTTGACACCAATTCTTATGACAAGGGGTGGACGATGCCGATATATGTACGAATGTTGCGGCGCTTATTTGTAAGATATTTTACGAGGCTGGGCGGTGGGGCCTGTTTTTCCCGACGTTTACTGAATATTTGATAGGATTTACCAAGTCGAGTTCAATATTGGTTTTCCAGGTCTCTACTTTTACTCTCGGTTTGGTATGTCCATAAAAAGTTTCGAAGTAATTATATAGTTCAAATCTTTTAAGATGAAAAAGTTCTACATCCTCTTCTCGTTGATTATCAATATTCTAGCACTTGGTGTGATGCCGGTCAGAAGCCAAGTAATTAATGCTGCCGATCCGGTAGTTAATTATGATGCTAATAACCCACCTGCGACTCCCGCTTGGGATTCTATTGGCAAATGGGTTAGAACACCCCATTTGGGATCGTGGACAGATAATTATAAGGCTTATTATTATAGAGGCATGGCATTTAGAATCATGTTTCCAAAATCATGGGGCCAAGATTCTACTAAGGTCTATCCAATGGTTATTTTCTTGCACGGGAAAGGAGAATATGGGACTATATATGACAACGAATGGTCATTGAAGTGGGAAGGTCAAAATTTTGTGAATGCTGAAAACAGCGGCAAATTTGATGGATTTGTATTATTCCCACAGGACATAGGTGGTTATTGGTCAGATTATTATTATACGCGCATTAATGATGTCATAGATTATTTAACCAAGAATCTAAAGGTAGATCCTAATCGTATCCTGTTGTCGGGATTATCGGCAGGAGGAACAGCAGACTGGGAATACTTGACAAGCTATCCGAAGTATTTTGCGGGTGCTGAAATTATTAGCGCTTCTTATACCGCACTGTATAATTATATTGACAATCCTCTGAAATATATTCCCATTTGGCTGTCTCAGGGTGGAAAAGACGGGAATCCAGCTCCATATACTTCGGATCATATAGTGGCTGCTTTTCAAGCAGTTGGAGCGGATATTACGTACACTGTGTATCCTGACTATGGTCATGGAATTTGGGATTTACATTATGCTGAATCCGACACATATCCTTGGTTTAATAGAAAAAATAAAGTTAATCCTGTCGTATTTTTCGGAAAGACTGAATTCTGTCCCAATGACACTAATAATGTCAACATTACATTGGGACTCACGCCAGGATTTGACGGATATGAATGGCGGAAGAATGGTATTGTTATTTCTGGGGCTAATAGTAATACACTCGAGGTTCATTCTTTGGGAGTTTATGATGCAAAGATTAAAAGAGGAGATCAATGGTCATACTGGTCTCCATCCCCTGTAGTCATAGGAGTTAAGCCGGCTACTCAAACACCTGATATCCGGACGGAGAAACTCATGAGTAGTGTCATACCATCTCCAGATGGTAGTACTAGTGTTAAATTAATGCTTCCTGCAGGATATGCAACCTACCAATGGAGACTACAAGGATCCTCTACTGTATTGAGTTCAAATCAAACCTTTACTGCTTCTACGGCTGGAAGCTATGTTGCTAGAGTAACGGAAACTGGGGGGTGTTCGTCGAATGATTCGAAGCCCTTTTCGATTTTTAATGCAAACGGGATAAATCCTCCAGATCCCGCCACTAATCCAACGGGTTTTGCATTGTCGCAAACTCAGATAAAGTTGAGTTGGAGTGATAATCCTAACCCGGTGCATAATGAAACAGCGTTTGAGATTTATCGAAGCCTAAGTCCAGGGACTGGTTATCAATTAATAGGTATTAACCCTGCAGATTCTTTGTCATTTACTGATGATAGTCTATATGCAAATACTAACTATTATTATATTGTTAGAGCGATAGATTCTACAGCTTCGGCTGTTAATTCGCCGGAAGTCAAAGTGACAACTCAAGTAGATGATGAACCACCAACGCCACCCAATCTTAGTGTGATGGGAACAACAAGAAGCAGTGTCTCTCTCGCTTGGACTCCGTCAACGGATAATGCTTCTATATCCAAGTATTTGGTATACGTTAATGGCCTAAAATCTTATGTCACAACCGATACTGTCTTTACTGTTAACAATTTAACCGCCGGTCAACTTTATTCGTTTTATATAAAAGCTGTTGATCCAACGGGAAATATTTCAACCGCCAGCAACCAAGTGACGGCTCCTGCCATTCTCAAAGGTTTGAATTATAGCTATTATACTTATACGGACGATTTGTCTAAGCTCCCGGATTTCAATACGTTAACGCCGGTTAGCACTGGAATTGCTTCTAATGTGAATATAAGTAGTGCGACCCAAGGGGATTACTTTGCTTTTAAATGGACTGGATATATTTCAATTCCGGCTACTGGCGACTATACATTTTATACTAACTCTGACGACGGAAGTAGAATGTATATTAACACGCCCTATAGTTATAATGCAGTCCCGTTGGTTGATAATGATGGGCTTCACGGAACTGCTAAGCAGTCGGGTACAATTCATTTAAGTGCAGGTGTCTATCCGTTTACAGCAACTTATTTCGAAAAGACGGGTGGTCAAGTAATGGAGGTCTATTGGCAAAGTAGTGCCTTGAATAATAACAATGCTTCAACACTAATTCCGGATTCGGCATTTCATGATCAGTTTATATCTCCTGGAAATCCTCCTGCAGCTCCTAGCCATATTAAAGCCGATGCAGTTTCGTACAAGGAAATCGATTTAACGTGGCAAGACAACAGTAGCGATGAAAAGGGCTTTGAGCTTTACAGATCTACTTTGTTGACTGGACCTTATAGCATTATAGCCACTGTGGGATCGAATTTAACTTCATATATTGATTCGTCATGCTCGCCTCGGACTACTTATTACTATAAGATTCAAGCCATTAACCAATACGGATCTTCTGGGTTTAACCCGTCAGATATTGGAGGTATCACATATAGCTATTATACCTATACAGACAATTGGAGTAAACTTCCCGACTATGATCAATTAACCCCGCTGAAGACCGGTGCTGCATCTAATATAGATATAAGTTCGGCGACTCAGGGAGACAATTTTTCCTTCAAATGGATTGGAAATATTACAATTCCGATTGCCGGCACGTATACATTTTCTACTAGTTCTGATGATGGTAGCCGTCTATATGTAAATATGCCGTATAGTTATTCTGCTATACCCACAGTAGATAATGATGGCTTACACAGTAATACACTTAAGTCTGGATCTGTAACTCTTGATGCAGGTACCTACCCGCTCGTGGCAACCTATTTTGAAAAAGGAGGTGATCAAATTATGCAAGTATATTGGCAGAGCACTGCCTTAAATAATAATAATGCGCGCACCTTAATTCCCGATTCCGCCTTTGTCAATTCCAACATGTCTGCTACCACGCTTGCTGCGCCGCCAATACCCCCGATTCCCTCCGATCTGACAATTGAGGCGGTGTCTCCATATGAAGTGAGGCTGAGTTGGAATGACACATCTACTTATGTAAGCGAATACAGTATATACAGATCCGTAGGGGATAGCAGTTCTTTCAAGTTCTTACGTGATATTCCATCATCGAGCTCGACTTCGATGACTATTAGTGATTCTTCTTTATTCGCTAATACGGGTTATTTTTATAAAGTACAGGCAAAGAATGTAGTTGACAGTACGTCTGGATTTAGTAAAACGGTGTCGACGACGACATTAAATACGATACCCAATATAGAAGATATTGGTAATCAAAGTGTTCGATATGGGACTTCGTTGGATGTGGACATTGTTGCAAGTGATCCAGATAATGAAAAGTTGTCTTTGACTGTCGATAATTTGCCGGCCGGGTTTGCTTCATTTCAGGACTATGGTGATGGAACAGGGTTGCTCACATTTAGCCCAGAGGCTGATAATCAAGGTACTTATGAGAATATTAAGGTAACCGCCACAGACCAGCATGGTGGGTCCTCCAGTCAGTCATTTTCGATTGTTGTTAACGATAATTATCCACCGATTATAGCCGAATTTGCCCCAGTTAACATGGATGCTAACACGCATAGGGTTGACACGTTGATCGCTTCCGACCAGAATGGGGGTGATCAACTTCTGTGGAATGTTAGTGGGTTGCCCTCCTTTGCTTCCTTTAACCAGATTTCGAATGATACCGCCCTTATAGTATTTGAGCCAGGTTATGCTGATGCCGGCAATTATGGTATGGATGTAAAAGTTTCTGATGTGGCAGGGGCAAGTGATATAAAGACTTTGGCCTTGAATGTGGCTTTTGTGAACCCAGTCAAGAGTTGGTATTTGAACTTTAGTCGCTACACATTGGCAACTTCTCCGTGGAATAACCTTACAAGTGTTTCAACAAGTAATTTGATTGATGACCAAGGTAATAAGACGGGCGTTGGTATTTCCTTGCAGACATCTTGGTGGGCGGGAAATAATCTGGGAGCTGTGACTGGCAACAATAGTGGTGTGTACCCAGATAATGTTATCAAGGATTATTATTATTTCGGTTATGGTGGTGCACCGCTAACTGTATCGGCAAAGGTGACGGGGCTGGACACAGCAAAGACTTATAACTTTACTTTCTTTGCTAGTAGTACTTGGACAAGTGTCACTGACAATGGTCATACAATATATAGTATAGGTGGACAGTCAGTTTCTTTGCACGTACAAAATAATAATAAGGATACTGTAAATATTAATAATGTTAAGCCAGATGCTGATGGAAGCGTTACTTTCAAAATGGAGAAAGCAAGCGACGCATATGTCGGTTATATTAATGCGCTGGTTATTAGGAGTGTGTATGATGATAAAATGCCTCCATTGTCTCCCACGGATTTAAGAGCTTCTTCTCATGAGCCGAAAGGAGTCGAATTGGATTGGACGCTCCCTCAATTTAACACTGCTAAAAGCATAGAGGTTTATCGGTCTACAAGTATTAGCGGCCCGTTTGACCTTCTCAATCCTAATTCTTCAAATGGGGATAGTGTACAGTTTATAGATAGTTCTGCCCTGGGTAATACAACTTATTTTTACAGCATCAGGACGATCAATCAATATGGATCTGCTGCGTTTTCAGATACAGTCAGTATTCTGACTAGTGTGAGAAATCCGACAATCTCCGGCATACATGATTTGAAGCTATCATATGGAAGGAGCGATACTGTATTGGTTACCGCCAGCAGTGACTCTCTTGATGTAATAACGTTAACTGCAAGTTCGTTACCGCCTTTTATTTCTTTCACTGATTTGGGAAATGGAGAGGGAAGGTTTGTTATGACGCCTAAGGCCGGTGATATAGGCCAATATCCTGGTATAACTTTGACAGCAAGTACAGCTGCCGGGGGATTTAGCACGAAAGTCTTTAACCTTGAAGTTTATAATGGATCGTTAAACGTCATTCAGATTAATTTTTCGATGACGGGATCGACATCGACCGGAGTTTGGAATTTGATGGGAGGATGGGCGTATGCTAACACTACTATTAGTAACTTGCATGATAACGATGATCAGGCTACTAGCATAGGCATAAAATTGCTTGATGGATGGACAGGAAGCAATAATAAAGGCTATAATACATATACTAACTCAGGTATAGTTCCCGATGATGTCATTTCTACTTATTATTTTCAAGGAACTAACGATAGCAGGCGAATTCAAATCAGCGGACTATCTCCATCGGCAAAGTATAACTTCAAGTTTATAGCTAGTTCAATTTACTCGTCCGGTATGACTATCCCCAATTATACGACCATATATAGTATCGGAAATACTTCGGATACATTGAATGGTTATAGAAATAAGGATCAATATGCACAGATAAATGGAATAGTACCGGATGCTAATGGGACGATTGTGATTTCTGTGCGTAAGCCAGCTTCGTCAGGCGATGCATTGCTTAACGCCATGATTATAGAAGAATCCCCGGACTCAAGTGCTCTTCTTATTCCTACAAATTTGCGTGCATCTATAGCTTCTAGCAATGGTGTGAATCTTACTTGGGATGATCATGCCTTCAACGAGGAAGGCTACGCAGTGTATAGGGCTAATTCATTGGATGGCGTTTACAATATTTTGGGAACCGTCTCTCCTAATTCTGTTGAATTTGTTGATTCGTCCGTGTCTTCTAATACTCGATATTTTTATAAGATTCAGGCGACTGGACCCGATAGTGAGGTCTCTGATTTTAGCAATATTGCGTCGATTACGACACCTGCATCAGCTGTTTACATAAATTTTAACAATACAGAAACACCCGCGCCATCACCTTGGAATAATACGCAGACACAGCCCGTGGACGGGGGTACTTTTGCAAATCTCCTTGATCAAAATGGAACGGCGTCCGGAATTACATTGACTTTTGTTAAAAGTTTTGAAGCCGAAAATGGTGGTGGAATTATTACAGGGAACAATTCAGGTGTATTTCCAGATTTGGTTTTGAAGAGCGAGTATTATTTGACGGATGGGCTTGATACAGTAGTTCTTAAGGCAAGTGGTTTGGACCTTGCTAAGAAATATGATTTTACCTTTTTGAGTGATGCTGGACCAAATTGGGGATATGATAACTATACAGTATTTTTGATCAATGATAAGGAGGTCGCTTTGAATTGGGTAAATAATACTAAGGAAACTGCTACAATAGAGGGTATATCTCCTGATGAAAATGGAGAAATAACGATTCGGATCATTAATATTCGAGGTGTTTCGGACTTTGCAGTTTTGAATGCGATGGTTATTCGTAGTCATAATATCTATGATGACAACGGAAACATTGAGTCGAATACTGACCTAATTATGCGACTTAACAAGCAAGACAAAATTGATTTCTCGAATAAGATCAATGGCAATGTCCTTACACAAGATGAGCTAGGAACTGTAGAGGTTTATCCAAACCCGTTCCATAACAATTTGAATGTCAGTTTCAAGACGGCCTCTGTAGACGGTGAAATTTATATTCAACTATATGACGTAAATGGTAGAAGAGTCTATCAGAAAAATACAGGAAATTTGCTGCCAGGAGCTCACAGGGTATCGCTTTTGCTGCCGGATGGTATATTGAGTGATCAAGTTTATATATTAAAGTTAGTGGCTGCAAAGAGTCATCGTACTGCGATATTCAAGTTAGTCCGACATTAACACTGCTGTGACAGAACTCGGGTAAGCATTTTGCCCGAGTTCTGCTTACACTTTTAAAAACAAATACTATCCTATGGATCTACTGTATTTTATCAAAGCGTTATATAAACGTAAGTGGATTATTCTGTTGTGTGTAATGGTGGCTGTTGCAGCAGCAGTCTATTTCACACACGACGAAAAGAAAACCTATAAGTCAACTGCGCAGTTAGCTACTGGCTTTACTATCAGCGATGCCGTTGATTTAACGGGTGTTCCATCTGATATCTACAGCAGTGATTTGAAATTCAATAATATAATCGAGACTATCACATCTCCTCAAGTAGTTAATCTATTATCATGTCGGTTAATTATTCATGATATTGATAATCCTAAGGCTGCTTTTAGAAGCAAACCGATAAGGAATTCTAGTGATTATGCAAAAATAGATCTCAGGAAAGCACGGCAAGTCTTTGAGGGAAAGCTCAGAGATATGAAAATGTTGTCATCGTATCGACCCGAGGAACGAGAGTTGTTGAATTTGTTGATAGCCTATGGTTATGATCAAAAGTCGCTAGATGAGATGATTAATGTAAGCCGATTGAATAGAACCGATTATATTAATATTGAATGCCATTCAGACAATCCTTTGATGTCTGCTTTTATTGTTAACGCCTTGTGTGAGGAGTTCAATCGGTTTTATGACGGGTACCTTTCTCAACGGTCTGAGTCAAACTTGCAGTTTTTGGATACACTGGTTGAGCAAAAACAGCAGGTTTTAAGTGCTAGCCAAAATGCATTAAAGGAGTTGATGGAGGGTGGAAATGGGGATATAAGCGCCACGACCGCTGGTTTAATCGGGCAATATCAAACCAGGCTGACTAGCAGAAAGAGCGACTTAACCACGGCCCTGCTTTCATTGAAGGCTGTCGAAAAGCAAATTGAGGAATACAATGCTGCTCAAAAGGCCTCAACGGTGATAAGTGGTGATATAGTTCAAATTACTAACAAGATTAATGATCTCACCGCTAGTTACGTAAATGGGGGCTCGAAGGATCAACAACTCTTGAGTCAAATCAATTCTCTTAAGAATGATTTGCAAGATAAATATGCTAGCATGCCCGAACAGGACGCGAAACAGCCTACGAAGTCGGACCTTGTTAGAGAGAAAGACAATTATGAAGTTCAGGCTAAGTCAGCTCAAGCTGATATTGATAGGTTGCAAGGTTCTATAGCTGCTTTAGGAGGAGATTTGCGTACGAGCTCGGGCAGAAATATAATGATTCAATCCTTGCAAAAGGATATTGATGCCGCTATGGGTAGTTATAATGATGTTAAGTCGAAGTATGATATGGCCAAGAATAGCGTTGCGCAGAGAAGACAATTTAAACAAATTCTATTTGGGCAACCCTCCTTGACACCTGAACGGTCAAAAAGAATGATGGTGATTGGATTGACAGGAGCGATTGTCTTGGCGCTGTCCGTCTTCGTTATCGTTCTAATTGAGTATTTTGATATTTCGATTAAAATTCCATCACAGTTTCAAAAACAAACCGGACTTGATGTTATAAACGTCACCAATAGAGTTGACCTTAAGAAATATCGTGTTTTGGAAATAGTCGCCAAGGAGGCTTTAAAAAATGAGAGAAGGAAGAATACGTTTAGGGAGTTAGTTCGTAAGATTAGGCAATCTATTGGGAAGAGCGATAAACGAGTTATCTTATTTACTAGTACCGAGCATGGACAAGGGAAGACGACCTTGATGCAAGCAATTGCATTTAGCATGAGTATGAGCAAAAAAAAGGTATTACTGATCGATACTAATTTTTGTAATAATGACCTCACTCTAGAATTGAATGCTAAACCTATAATTGAAAAATTTTCAGTCGAAGGGACGCTTGATTCTGAAAATCTAAAATCTATAATAACCGAAACTAATATTCCTGGAGTCGATGTTATAGGATGCGAAGGTGGAGACTATTCGCCATTAGAGATACTTCCTCAAGGAAATTTATTGGAGCATCTTGGAGAGTTAAAGGAACAATATGATTATATTTTTATCGAAGCTGCTCCGATGAATGCATTTACCGACGTCAGAGAATTGGTTGACTATGTAGATTCGATTGTAACTATTTTTTCGGCTGATAGTGTAATCAGACCAGCCGATTACACGGCCATAGAATACTTGCGGACGTTAAACGGTAAATTTCAAGGCGCCATTTTAAACAAGGTCGATCTAGAAAATTTGGAGGCTTAATAGTTATGGAATTGGGATTGAAGCAATTAATCCGTATCGGGTTTAATACCGATGTTGTTAAAACAAGTCGACTACCGTGGGTTGACTATGCAAAAGGAATCGCGATTCTTTTAGTCGCATATAGACATATATTGATCGGTTTTGATCGTTCTGGATTGGCTGTAAGTTTGCCGTTGATGCATGCAAATGAGATATTTTATAGTTTTAGGATGCCGCTGTTTTTTTTTCTTTCCGGAAATTTTTTAGGTGGAAGTTTGGTAAAAAGAGGCGCGCAAAAGCTACTTTTAAATAAATGTAAGACGCTACTTTATCCGTATATCCTTTGGGCTATTATTCAAATTACGTTGCAGATTTTATTTTCGAAATATACCAATGCAAACAGGTCTATTAGAGATTACGGCTATATACTCACGAAGCCAGATGCTCTAGATCAGTTGTGGTATCTGTTTGCGCTTTTTAATGTTGCGTTAATTTATATCTTTTTCAAAAGCTTTGTCCGGTTGCGAACATGGCAACAGATTATTCTTGGTATTATTTTTCATTCTATGTCACTTATTTTTGTTGATGGACCGTGGCATGATTTACTTTACTACTATTTATTTTACGCTATTGGCGATGCTCTGTCAAGCTTTATGCTGAATCGGTCACTTTATAAGTATTATGGGTCGTGGAAGGTATTTTTTATTTTATTGCCACTGTTTGGTATTAGCCAGTGGTATTTTATTCATCACGAGAATATTCAATATACGCAAATTTACTTATTTGCAGTTGTCGCGTTAATAGGATGCGCATTTATGCTTAATATTTGTTTTAAAATGCAGCAGTGGGGTAAGATGAGGTTCCTGCAGATAGTAGGTTATCACTCGCTTTATATTTATGTTATGCACGTTATGATTGTTTCTGCTTTCAGATCCTTTTTTGTCAATATCGTTCATATAAATTCGGTCCCTTTATTATTGGTAATTAATTTGATACTTGGGATGGCTCTGAGTATTATTATATACAATATTTGCCTTCGGAGCGGCTTGTGGTTTATGTTTGGACTGGACCGTAGTAGAGTTCTCATCCCGAAAATGAAGAGTCCAGGTGTTGCCAAATCTGCACGTCAGAATGTAGTGGCCAGCCTTTAAATTATTATAGAATGACTGAGAAAGTAATTACAGAAGTTACTTCGTCGTCATCATCAGACCGATTGACTGATAGCAGCATATTGGAGGTGATTGTGACCGTATTTTTGATCGTCTTAATGCTTTTAATTTTTTTGAAATTTGAATTTTTTTAAATGCGTAAGCTCAGATGAATTTTAATAGGTTGAGATATGAGCAGTTAAAGAAAATGGGCGTTTTCCTCCTACTGTATATAGTTACTCCTATCTTAGGTATAGGCGTGGCTTATTTGTTAGGTAAATCGTTGCATGTTGGTCTAGGGGTTTCGGTCGGAATATTGGGTGGCATTATAGTCTTATTGTGCATTGCATACCCAAAATTCGGTTTTTATTTGAATATTGCGTATGTGTTCTTTGTTTGTTTTTTTCAGAGATTAGTTGGTGTCGATTTGCACATCGGTCTTGTGCCGAAGATTCTAACGTTGGCGATTTTGGTGGGAATCTTGTTGAAGAAGATTATTTATCGCCGTAAGGTGTGGCAGCATGTGAATAATCCAATTACATATGTTTATTTGATGTACTTATTGTACGTAGGTTTGGAAGCGTTTAATCCGAACGTGGATTCGTTGATTGGATGGACTCCGTTTTTCTTGGGATCGATATATACTTTTCTTTATTTCCCCATCGCCATTTTTGTTTTCGATAGTAAGAGGGAAATTCGTTTTTTTTTTAAATTTTGGCTTGGTCTGGCATTTATTGCCGCACTGTACGGATGTTATCAGCAGTGGTTTGGACTCCCGCCTTGGGAGTACCGAGAATTATTATCAAGCCGACGTAATTTGGCTTTGCTATATCAAAACGGATTTATTAGGAAATATTCAGTTATGACGGACCCCCCTTCATTTGGGATTCTGATGTCCTGTACCGGTATAATGGCTTTGTGTTTTGCCCTAGGCAACTTTACAACGAAAAAGCGTATTGGACTGCTATCTATTGCTTTGGTTATGATTTTGTCGATGTCTTATTCAGGCACTAGGATGGCGACAGCGCTTATTCCATTTGGCCTTTTGTTTTTTGGTATGTTGACGATTCAAAATAAGAAAACGATTATCCTTTTGGGCTTTGCTTTTATTATCGGAGTTACTGTTATTTTTATGCCTGTTTATGGGAATGGGGTCTTAATAAGGATCAGGTCAACCTTTCATCCGCATAAAGATGCTTCAATGCAGGTGCGAGACTTAAATCGGAAAAGAATACAACCATACATGCACAGTCATCCTATCGGTGGTGGAATTGGTACGACGGGCGGAGAGGGTTTGTTAGACTATCCTGATCATCCTTTGGCTGGTTTTCCGCCGGATAGTGGATATCTTCAGCTAGCACTTGAACAAGGATGGATCGGTTTTTTGTTAGGACTGGTATTGCTTTTTGTGGTTTTACGATATGGAATTCATCGCTATTATCGTAGTAATGATTATAATGAAAGAATAATCTATGCAGGTGTCCTTACGGCGATTTTTTGTTGGTATATGGCAAAATACTCTCAGATTGGATCTGGATCATTTAATAATGTTTATTTGTATATGTCTTCGCTCGCTGTTATGGTTCGATTAGATTCATTTAGGAATGTAGAAGATAGAACAAAAATGGCCTGAGTGGCTGTATAAAACTAGAATGAAAATTTATTTCAAAAATCTTGATGGACTGCGATTTATTGCTGCCTTTTTGGTTATTCTGGATCATGCTCAATTTTTTAAGTCTATAAATCATGAGCCGTTATCTTCTTATTTTTCCCTGTATTTGGCCCACACGGGGGAGATGGGGGTTAATCTGTTTTTTGTTTTGAGTGGCTTTTTGATTAGTTTTCTTTTGATGAGTGAACATAAGATTACTGGTACTGTGAATTTGGGGAAATTTTATATCAGGAGAATTCTTCGGATTTGGCCGTTGTATTTTGCTTATGGCTTAGGAATTATCTTGTTGTCGGGTGTTTTTTTTCGAGCTGTGGGTATGATTGAGCCGGTTTCATTTGGAGATACTATTACGAATATCATATTTTTAATTTTTTTTGCGGTTAATATTCAATTTATAACTATTGGGCATAATCCGGGTATGGTGGAAATTCTATGGTCGGTTTGCGTTGAAGAACAATTTTATTTGATTTGGCCGCTTATTATAAAGAAATTCCGTGGAAAGATTAAACGTGTAATTGTTATACTATTAGTAGTAGGACTCGGAAGTAAATTAGCACTGAGTATCGCAACCCACTTTTCTTTCATTACTCCAGAGTATAAGTTGTTATTTAATTATGTTATGCTGCCCAATAAGGTGGAGCTTTTTGCGGCGGGAATGGCCGGGGCATATCTGTATTTTCATAAAGAAAAATTTGCTAATTTATTTCGTATAATTCAGTCCAAGAGTATACAATTTGGTGTGATCGCAGTCGCTTTGTTGTTTACTTTTACGAACTTTTATTTGAAGGGTTCAGCATCTTTTTATTTATCGGATTATTTAGCGTGTCTTATTTATGGGTCTGTAGTTTTAATAGCTATTCAACCTTCTAGTATTCTAAATTTTGAGTTCCCATGGCTCAGAACCCTTGGACGGATTTCGTATGGTATATATTTGTTTCATCCGCCAATCTGCCACCTTACTCTTTTTTTGATGACTAAGAAATTGCATATTTCTAATTCATTTTTAAGCTATGATATTATATATCCGTTGAGCGCGACGTTGTTCACTTGTATATTGGCTTATATTTCTTACCAGTGGTTTGAGAAAGCTTTTTTAAAGCGGAAGAATAAATTTGCCATTGTTAAAACCAGAATTTAAGCGTTTTCTGAAGCCTTACTTTCAAGCTGCGCCGTTTTGGAGATTCCCCCTGTTGCGATTATTGAGAGTTATTCATGAAACGAATCTATAAGCTAGCACAAGTGCAAAGGTGGTTTCTGGTTCGCAGAGCGAGCGTTACGCGCCCTCCGATCCGGGAGTGATTCGACATACGTTGTTATTTCAGAATACGTTAGAATACGTTGATTGAAAGGTCGGTCGTGTTCACTCAAAAGTTATCCTACGAGAAAGAGACGGTAATACGGGCTGAGCCTAAAGACGACTGGCCAGACCGGAAGAGACTGCCGGTACATCGGCGTTGGGAGATAAACGTATTGGACCCAGGGGCGGATGTTACCGGTTTGCGGAAAATTGGAGGAGAAATCGCGATATTCCGCAGTGTACGCCGGGTGAGTTTGAGTAAAGCACATTGTGTGGCCCAAATATGCGGTGATGGCTGCCGATCTTGGATTGGTTGGCTTACGTTCTCGCGGCTGTAGCTGTAGTTCACAACTATCACCCATTGACCGGCTGATGAGCGCCGCCTGCAACCTGTTGGTTTTCTTGGAGAGGTGCCCACAGAGTAGGCGGCTAGTTGGTAATTTATTCCCCGATGGGACAGACAAGGGTCACGGTGTTGGATAAGGGTGAAAACTGAGGACGTATAAATGAGGGTGGCACTGGGTATACCAGGATAGCCGTAATGGGACCTTTTTCTGATTATCTGTACTATCGATTGGAAGATTCAGATTAATGAATTTCATAGATGGCTTCAATCGGGAGTCATTGAATATTGATGTGGATACTTCTGTTTGACATTCTCCAAGCCTATTGAATTATAACCAATGCCGCATCCACAAATGACTAGCAGAAATCATTTTAAAAGCAAAGAGAGATTATTGCATAAAAAGATTGAACAGCAGCTTAAAACTTGTCTTGCTTGGCCATAAGGTATGGGCATGCCAAGGCCGTTTCAAATAAATTTGGAGACGTAAGTTTGGATTATATTTTCAGTTTTTTTAATTATGATAGCGGCAGTTATTGAGACAAACAAGAATGCTATCCCTAAAGCGATCGTTGCTAGAGGATTATTGACAACTTCTGCTGTCCTGACAAATGGCATACGCAAAAATCCATGTACTGCGAATATGAAGAGGGAATTAACGCCTACCCACAAAATGAATGGGGTTAATATCTTAGATCTTCCAATTTTTGACATGGTCCATCTAATAGCGGCGAGCAGTAATATCGTTGCTGCGAGCATGGTAAAGGGCCATATATACTTGCTTAGATTGCCACCAATTAAGATCACTACAGATACAGGTATGATCCAATTGGGTAATTTGAAATCGGTTGCCCATGCGAATAGCATCCCCAAGCAGAATATGGGAAGCCTCGATATAAATAAATAATTAAGGTTATAATGCCATGTTGAGAGGAATGGATTAAGCGATACTGTGATTATCCAGGAACATATTCCCGTGGCGATAATGGCCTTAACGCCGTGTCGTTTAAATGCTGCCAGGATGAACGGAAAAACCGCATAAAGTTGTACAATGAGCGAGAAGAACCACCAAGGCCCGCTCAATTCATAGACTAATGATGGGAAAAAATTTTGGATAAATAAAAGATCTAACACGGCATATTTAAGATCATACGAATTGGGCAGCTTTTGGTGGATTATAGAACTTAATGTAAATAATAGACAAATGGCCAAAAATAATGTAGGGAGCAATTTTATAATATGTTTTTTGAGGAAGCTAAGCCATTTAGTAGTTCTTTCCTTATAAGATAAAAATAATCCATAACCACTCACAAATACGAATAATTGTACGCCATAATGACCCCAAAAAGCAAATAGTAATCGTGTAATATCGGCCGGATTTTGCCTTATTAGATATAGAAATTCAGCGGCATTATTGCTTGAAAAAGTAAACTCGTTTTCCCCACCCCATGGCTGAATAAAATGAGCATAGTTGTGGAATAGGATTAATAGCATACCCACGCCTTTAATAAACGCCGTCTCCTGTTTGCTCATTTTGGTCCAATGCATTGTAGTTAGTTTAAAGTCGAAATTTGAAGTTATCCTCAGCCCATTTGAGTCGTTTTATTGATTAGCTTCTCGGGGTGTGTCTTTTTGGTGTATGCGTCATGTTGGTCTATCTTTTCTCCCAAATGGTGAAGAAGCCACCAGTGAATGATGACGGCAGCCAGTCAGCTAATTTGCAGTCAATCTTTTGAATTAAAGTAATACGTTTGGTGATAATGGAAAATGGAAATACATCTTCAATAAAATTTGCTTTACGAAGTGTGGTAATATAAAAGTGGTTGTTTTTGGCGATACGGTGTAAGTCTCTTAATCTGAAAAATTGAATATGATCTAGATTATCTGCCGATGATTGTACAGTTGTACCTGAATAACCTAAAGCGTTCTTTATTCCACACAGGGTTTTCCATAATGCTCCGTTTTTTTTCTTTAAATATAGCACGGGCTTAGTTACGAATTTTTCTCGAGGACCAAAACCGTTTGGAACTGTGACAATTAGAGAGCCGCCATCTTTTAGAGAGTTATACAGAACGTTCACTAGTGCGTTAGGGTCATTTAGATGTTCGAGAACTTCACTGCATATTATGATATCAAATTGTTCTCCTGATGCGACAATGCCTTCGGCACTCTGTGCTCGATATTTGACATTGGGAAAGGGGTTGTTTTCACGAGCTTTGACAATGGCCTTTTCACTTACATCAATTCCGGTTACGTCTATGCCATATTGGCCAATATGCGAACTAATTATGCCATTGCCACATCCAATATCTAGGACCCTTCCGTCACCTTTCAGTTTTTTTATTACGGTTTGGGTAATAAAATTTAGGCGTTTTTGGTCTGCTATACGTTCGTAGCGTGTGAGTTGATTGTTCATCTTTCTTTAGTATCTATTTCAGGGTTTGAATTAGAGTGCTGTTTGGACTAACAGGGTGCGATGCCTCTTGATAACTTTTGCCTATTTTTTTTGATATGTTGATTCTAGACTTTAATTTTAGAAAAAATGATTCAAAGTATCGGTAAGATAACCATGATATCAGAACGGTAAATGAAACTGTTAGAAGATATATAAGTATGTTTCTATAGACAGGGCGAGTAGTCAAATTGGTTGCAACATAGATAGCTAGCCCGATGCAAACAACGTGATATATATATATGCCATAAGATATCTTTCCCAGAAAGTTTAGCCATCTATTTTCAAGTTTGAATATTGTATTCGGATTTATCGCGGCATTAAGGACGATTATTCCAAAAAGGAGGGCATATAGCCTGTAATCAATAAGTTCAATGGTGTGGAAAATATAGGTTCCTACTAAGATGGATCCTAAGACAGTTACGAGTGCAAGATATTGAACGAGTTTGCTAAGTAGTGCCCTTATTCTAAAAAGGCCGCCTTTGAAATAGAGCAGACTAAACATACACCCTATGGCAATACATCCAAAGTATTTCAATTTGTCGAATGTGGCCATCGCTGCTTGAGGGGAAATAATATTATTAAATATAGGAATTTGCAAAATAGCGTTAAGTATTTCAGGGGATAAGATAATTAAGGTGAAAATGGTGCTAAGAAGGATTGTCTTCCTTATCAGTTTTAATAGTATAGGTTGAAGTAGATAGAATTGCTCTTCAACTATTATGCTCCACCGTTGACCAGCATATGGGATTATGTAGTTGGTGAAGTTTGGCATTATTAAAATAATTATTAAAATATTAGTAAGAGATAGGTGGCTGTATACATCATTTGAAAGGACGGGTATTTTTAGGAAACTGAGATGGTTTAGAATAGCAATGCTTAGGATAACGATAGAGTAATATAATGGCCATATTCTGAGGATTCTCCTTACATAGAAGTTTTTTAATTGAACGGTGTTTTGAATTCGTAATTCTTGTAAAAGTAGAGATGTTATTAAAAATCCGCTTAGAACGAAGAATAGAGTTACGCCCAGTTTACCTGATATAGGGAACCACCATACTTGTGATAATCCCATAAGCGAACTCCAGAAGGGAATGTGGTCAAAGACAACTATAAAAGCGCCTATTGCCCGCAATCCGTTTAAGTTGGGGAAGTATATCCGTGTATTTCCAGAAGGTATCATTTTTTTTCTATTCCGGGTGACTGATATTGCTTCTAGTGTTTAATGAAGACTTCTTCGTATATAGACTCGATTCGGGGGACCATTCTTAAAATGTTGTAATTATTAATAACTGATTGTCTTCCTTCAATCCTGAGTGAATTCCTTTTTTCGGTATTTACACAGAGTGAAATAAGAGTAGTGCTTAGGTCGTCTAACGAGTCAGTTGATACTAATAATCCATTTTGGTTGTGTTTTATTATTTCGTTTGAACCATCGACGTTGGTGGCTACCACGGCAGCATTCATTGCCATTGCTTCAAGTAATCCGATGGGGAGCCCTTCCCAAAGTGAGGGGAGGCAATATATATTAGAAGCTTTGAGAATTGAGGGTATGTCTTGTCTAAAGTTTTGGAATTTGACTCGTTCTTGAATATCTAGTCTTGATACCAGATCTTCAGCTTCTTTTTTTAATTCTCCTTCTCCAACCATCAGTAGGTGGGCATTTTCGCATGTCTCGGAGACTTTTTTAAATGCAGTTATAAGTCGCAAGGGATCTTTCTGGACTGTCATTCGAGCGATAAAAGATATGAGGATTCCGTTTCTGGGGATATTTAATTCTTCTCGGATATCGGGGTAATTTTGTACTGGATTAAATTTTTCTAAGTCAATCCCGTTATTTACTACTATAGAGTCGAATTTCCGTAATAGATTCTTGCCTCTATGCTGATTAGATTCAGATACAGAGATATTCAGATCCATTTTGCTGGTTAAGTACTGTTCGGACATTAGCCTTAACCGACGTAATGCGGTGGATTGATTATCGTGGAATGACCAACCGTGAATAGTATATAGAATTGGAATTTTACATGATTTTGTCGCCCATAATAAATTGCTCGCTGCTCTAGTACCATGGACGTGCACTAGATCAAAATTTTCACGTATTAAGAACGATTTTATCTTCGTCCAGCAGCGAATGTCAAATGGTCGGTTAGATGGGATTATATGGCAAGGTATTTTTAATAGTTTCAGTCTATCTACCATCGGGCCGTCTGTAAATGACAATACCGTCGGATCAAATCTTGTTCTGTCGAGACGTTTGACTAGTTCAAGGACATGGGATTCCCCGCCACCAATTTGACCTTGGCGGATTGCCTCAAGAACCCGTATTTTTGAGCTCTTTTTCATAGTTACATCCATCGTTGATACCAAAGTTGAAATACCAGTATGTGCCAGAGTTTTTGGTAATTTACTTTTTCTCCGTTTAGATAGCGATCTCGAAAGTCCAGTACGCTAGAGACGTTAAATATCCCCTGTTTAGATAACGTGTTTTCATTTAGATACTCTGTGATTTTTTCTCTAAGAGATTCTTTGAACCAGATTGTTAAGGGTGCAATGAACGGACGCTTGGGCCTGTCCATTAAATTTGGGGGGATGTGTCGGTGGACAATTTGTTTTAATAAATACTTATTAACTCCATTTTTTATTTTTAAGTCAGAAGGGAAGCTACTCACTAATTCTATTAGTCTATGATCTAGCATTGGCTCTCTTCCTTCTAGTCCAACAGACATAGTCGCTCTATCTACTTTTACCAAATTGTTGTCGGGCAAAAATGTCTGGTAATCTATTGCGAGCATTCTGTTGATGTCGTCGTTTGCGTTATTTACTTCATATCCTGTGTCAAACTTGGTATCGTAGGTGTCGAATGTAGCTTTTAGAAATAGTTCCGTTTCCGAATGTGTTATGTATTGGCTAATGTATTTCATTGCTTCGATAGGATCTGCTGCAGACCAGATCATTTTCATTTTTTCATAACGAGTGGAAAAGTTATATTTCTGATTGAGAAGAGGTATGCGATTTGGGGAAACTATATTCATGGAGCTACCCAATATTCTTTGGACCCATGCTGGAAATAATCGAGTGTATCGAAGTGATTGATTGAATTTATTGTAGCCACCAAATATTTCGTCACCGCCGTCGGCGGAAAGAGCAACTTTAACGTTTTTTTTGGCTAGCTGACTAACGAGTATAGTTGGAACAGTCGAATTATCGGCGAATGGCTCATCATAAATCTCTGGTAGGGACTCCATAATACCGGCAGCATCGTTGGCAGTAACATACCATTCATGGTGGTCTGTTCCAAGATAGGTTGCTATTGCTGATGCTTCCTTGGCTTCATTAAATGCGGATTCGTGGTATCCAATTGTGAATGTTTTTATTTTTTCAGTCCTATCTTTCTGAAGGAGAGCTGCCACACTGGCGCTATCATATCCGCCACTGAGAAACACGCCAACTGGTACATCAGATACCATACGGTATTTGTAGGCAGATTGCATCATCTCTTCAGTTTGCCTAATTGCTTCGTCCTCTGAGATATGCTGTTTAGGCTGGTTATAAACATTCGCAACTGACCAGTATTCCTCTTCCTTAATATCGCTTGAGTCCACATTAAGTCGAATTAAGTGCCCCGGCTTCAGTTTCCATGTGTTTTTGAATATTGTGTAAGGTGCTGGAATATAACTATATTGAAGGAACAAAGCCAAGCTATTGTGGTCGATGGCTTTGACAAAGGAAGATTGGGTATAGAAACTCTTTAATTCTGATGCGAATAACAAAATGTTATCTTTCCAGTAATAGTATAGTGGTTTTACGCCGGCTCGATCTCTAATGAGTATAAGCTCGTGTTTAGATTGGTCATAGATTGCAATAGCAAACATCCCGATGAGTTTGTCTATAATTTTGGTTTTCCAGCAATGATAACCTTTTAGAATGACTTCAGTATCTGAATTCGAGTCGAACTTATATCCGATTTGTTCAAGTTCTTTTCGAATAGTTTGAAAATTATAAATCTCACCGTTAAAAATGATTGTTGAATTATCGAAATGCATAGGTTTGTGGCCCTTTATGCTTAGATCTAATATTGATAGCCTTTTATGGCCTAACCCAACGTTGCTGTTATTCTCTCTAAAGAGGTCGTAGCCACTGTCATTGGGGCCTCGATGAGCAAGAGTGTTTGTCATCTCACGAAGAGCGGATTCATCAGCTCTTTTTCTGAAGTCACAAAATCCAGCTATACCGCACATTTAGTTATATTTTAAGTTTGAAATGCTCAATGTTCCACCATAATGCCTTCCAAAACGCGGTTAGGTTTCTGTGGTCTTTTTGGAACAAGAGGGTTAATGAATTTTTAGGAATTGTGATAGTCACTAAGTAAATAAAAAAGAAGGCTTTAGCAATTCCATGACCGTTTCTTCGCATGAATATTATTCTGTTTCTTGACAGGTAATATGTCTTTAATCTACTTCCTTTGCCTGTAGTCATCGATTCTTTATGGAGAATTAGCGAATGAGGCTGATAATAAACCTTATAGCCATGTCTTTTAATTTGCTCGCACCAATCGAATTCTTCGTAGTATAAAAAGTATAATTCCGGCATGAAACCAACTTCTTGTTGAACGTGAGCAGGGATCATCATTCCTCCTCCATGGGCGTAATGGGTCTCCCTTAAGACATTATACTGACCAAGGTCCTTTTCCTGACATCCGATCATACTGCTTCTCCCAGTCCATGGATTTACTCTATTATAACCAGCATACTCTATTGTTCCTGGGAAAAAATAATAGTGAAACTTGGGGCTAACGATGCCGGCATCTTTATGGGATTTGAAAACATCCAGTAGCGCTGAAATCGAACCGGGTTGTAGTTCGGTATCATTGTTAACAAGAAAGTAGTAATTTCCAAGAGCGTTCCGCATTCCAAGATTATTGCCGCCGGCAAAGCCTAGATTCTTATTACTTCGTATGATTTTTGCTTTTGGATAGATAGATAATAAAGCTTCTGTTGGATCGTTATTGGATGCGTTGTCAACGACGATTACTTCAATGTTAGGATAGTCTACGCTCTTGACCGATTCGAGCAAGGCCTGGGTTAGATAGGTTCCGTTAAAGTTTACGGTAATAATTGATACTATCGGTAGATTATAATCCATCGGACTTAAATATAGGATTTGTTATTTCACGTTCTTGGTGGGCAGTATGGATAAAGGCTTTATTTGCATTTTTTATTCCTAAAATGCCTTTAAGCATCAGAACAAATGCCTGAGGAAGGCTTAATAGAGCTTTTAAGAATGAGTTTCTAAAAAAAGCCAAGGGCAGAGCGATTAGTAAAGAAAAACAATATACTACAGAAGCTAAGAGCCATGGTATCGGTCCCAACGGCAATATTTTTTGTAGAAATAAGGAGATAAAAAATAGAAGTGGCAGGATTCCCAATAGAATTATCCTTGGCAATATTAAATTGTGCATTATTGCTAGATTAAAATAGTCAATGTTTCCCTTAAATAGCATTCGCCATCCAAGTATGAAGAATTTCTTTAAGTATATAAATTGACTGGATATCCATCGTCTTCTTTGTGATTGAAATGCACGCCCATGAGCGATTTTCTCATCGAATAATATAGCGTCTTCTAGATAGATAATTGGAATTTTCTTTTCGACAATGAGCAATTGCAG
>Ga0164242_10002178_pt1 | contig 22765 bp, 18 predicted proteins | sample OricomgcompostMG_FD_108783 | JGI IMG/M metagenome (GOLD analysis project Ga0164242, IMG submission 108783) | Miracle-Growth compost microbial communities from Emeryville, California, USA - Original compost - Miracle growth compost (MG) ... | reverse complement strand
TGAAATACCAAGGTAAGGCAGTAGTAGCCGGGGCCGGTCCTGTGGCAAAGCTACGGGGCTACACGGGTCCGTACTGGAGAGCATCGGGCAGGGTGGATCATTCCGGGTCCGGCCCCTGACCTTGGTGAACCGGATAAAGTTACATCCGAATCGGGGCTAGCCCCGTTTAGGTTCTAGGCGATGAAGCACCTCTGCATCGCGCATGCTCGCCCGATGGGCCTCGACAAAAAAATCGAGTCACAGCCAGACTACAAAGATAAATCGTGACTCGCCTCGGAGCCGAGCCGAACATCGTACAGCTTCAACTTGGCCGGTCTCTCCATGACAGCCTGCCCAACGTTCCTTTGCAGATATTCTCTTCGTCTTGCCACCTCTTTTCGATCATCCGTGTTTCTGTCAACAACGAATCCTCCCCACTTCAACAACCCCGCCATCACCTCTGCGCCGCGCAAACTTACGAGTAAGCACAGCTTCCAGCGACCGGTTCGCAGGTACAGAACCATGGCTTCCAACGCTGGCATTGAACACCTGTCGACCTACGTCAAGGATCTCTCCTTGGCTGACATCTCAACCAAGTATCCCAACTGCCACCCGGACGTCAACCCACTCGACTTCTACCGCGCCCACCTTGCCAATGTCCTTCACGGCATAACCGGCGTGGACCACAAAATAATCTACCCCAATCTGCAGTGGACCTCGGGTCTAGACAAGGGTGATTTCTCTCTCGCCGCGCCGTCTCTTCGAGTCAAGGGGAAGAAGCCGGACGAGCTTGCAAAGGAATGGGTTGACAAAGTAAGCCGCCCACACGGACGCCAATACCCTTCTCTATCTAACTATTCCCCTCTACAGTTCCCGGAAGACCCCCTCTTCGAGAAACCTACCGTCCAGAGCTACTTTATTGCCTTCTTCTGCAAGGGGGCGCCCCTCACGCAGTCCATTTTACCTCAGGTCCGACAACTCGGGCAGGAATACGGCCAAAACAGGTATCTCGGCCTGAGAGACCCATCCGACCCTAGCAAGGGGAAGAAGAAGATAATCGTGGAATTTTCCTCTCCAAACATAGCAAAACCCTTCCACGCGGGCCATTTGCGAAGCACTATAATTGGCGGGTTTCTCGCAAACCTTTATGAAGGCGCTGGATGGGATGTGACTCGCATAAATTACCTGGGTGACTGGGGAAAGCAATACGGCCTTCTTGCCCTGAGCTTCGAGAAGTACGGGGACGAGGAGGCGTTGAAGCGGGACCCGATCAACCACCTATATGAGCTCTACGTCCGCATCAATGCGGAATTGACCGCCGAGAAGGCCGCCATCGAAGAACAGAAGAAGGAGGGCAAGGACGTCGCCGATCTGGAAGCTAACAGTCTCGACGAGAAGGCACGCCAGTACTTCAAGAAGATGACAGACCGTGACGAGGCTGCCTTGGCCCAATGGAAGCGATTCCGGGATCTTAGCATTCTTCGGTATAAGGAGACATACGCGCGCTTGAATATCCATTTCGACGACTATAGCGGCGAAAGTCAAGTCCCGGAGGAGGCTATGGAGGAGGTAGCCCAGCAGATGGCCGAAAGGAAGCTCACGAGTGAGGACAATGGCGCCCTCCTCGTCAACTTTGCTGAATTGCTGCCCGGGAAGGAGGGCAAGCGCCTCGAGCGCCCGATCGTCAAGAAGAGGGACGGCACCGCGCTCTATCTTACCCGGGATATCAGCGAGCTTCTTGGTCGGCACGAGAAGTACAAGTTCGACCAGATGATATACGTTGTAGCCTCGGCTCAAGACCTGCACCTAAAGCAGCTCTTCAAGATCATCGAGCTCCTCGGCCACAAGGACATAGCGGACAAGTGCCAACACATCAACTTCGGCCTCGTTCTTGGCATGAGCACTAGGAGGGGCACCGTTAAGTTCTTGGACGACATTCTCCGGGATGTGGGCGATAAGATGCACGAGGTGATGAAGAAGAATGAGACGAAATACTCGCAAGTCGCGGACCCCGTCGCCACCGCCGATACCCTCGGTATCAGCAGTGTCATGGTCCAAGATATGATGGGCAAGAGGTATGATTGGACGACCTACCCCCCCTGCTCTCTCTCCCAAACCCCACCTTTTCGCCCCCCGGGCCGGCGACTCTTTTGATCGGCCTTAGTCACTAATGACGCTGATAATTGGCTTTAGGATCAACAACTACCACTTTAACATGGATGACATGACCTCATTCGAAGGTGACACCGGCCCTTATCTACAGTACGCCCATGCACGTGTGTGTTCCATCGAGCGCCGCGCCGCGCTCACGGATGAAGAGCTCGCATCCGCGGACCTGTCCCTTCTTACAGAACCACATGCCGTGAATGTCGTCCGCCTGCTCGCACAATGGCCCGATGTTGTCCAGAATATTTTCAAGACCCTCGAACCAACGAACGTCTTGACCTACCTCTTCAAGATGACCCACGCCCTAAGCGGTAGTTATGACCATCTCAGGATAGTAGGTAGCGAAAAGGAGGTTATGAAGGCGCGCATGGCTCTGTACGATGCTGCGCGTACCGTTTTGGCCAACGGCATGAAGTTGCTGGGCCTTAACCCGGTTGACAGGTGAGTCTCCTCTTCCTGCCACGCGCGGACAGCACCGGTGATGGCTAAATATACTAACTCGTGTGAACAGGATGTAAATCTCCTGGACGCCTTCCGAACGTCGAGCACCGAGGTTTGCTTTTGATGTCACCCTTTGCGCATTCGCGTCCGTGGCAGCTAAGATGGGATAGGGCAGAGGAGGATGCTAGAACCCTGAAAGCCCCCACCCAGCTCGCATATCCTTCCTAGCTATCTAAATAGCAGCTAGGCTATTCTTGTCCAGACTTTGGCGGCTCCCCATCCAAGTGTCCGCCCCATTCACTACTGCCCGAGTACAATGTACATAGCATTCGCTAGCTGAAAAGACGTGCTTGGCTGGTAACGGATGGGGGAATTGATCAGATTACAGGACGCCCTAGCTCCTTTTGCCAACTTAATATTCTTGTCATTATGTTATACCTTGCATCTGGTGCCTACCTATCGGGCTGCTGCGGAAGAAAATTCCTCAACCTAACGAGCCCCGTGTCCTTCCCTCCCAAGCCAATGTTGGAGGTTGTGGTGCCTAGCACGACAGCTGCGGTGCTGCGGCCAGTCGTCTTACCCCCCATTACAAGCGTAAACACGCAGGACTCGACTCCTGGCTACTCCCGACCAAACTCTCATCGCCATTCGCGGCCTCCATTCGATGGCCCGAAATGTGTTTCTTTATGTTAACAACAACCCGAAGAGCCCGCCGGCGTTCGAGTAAGGTGTCGTCCGTCCTTGCGACGCTAACACACGAGAGTCCCACTTCTCGCCGAAGCTTGCATACAGTTCTGCAGGCACCCACCTTGACCGCATATTGGTCTTGCTCGGCATCGTAATGTCTGATACTCGTGCTTTCTAGAAGCATGCACGTCATTTCTATATCACGCTTCAAAACCACCTTGGACGGTTATCAATGCCCATCTATCCGATTAGCAGAGCTCGAGAAGTCTATGACACTGTGACCCTGTTTATAAGTTAGCTTTCAAGTTAACAGGTTTCATGTCATCGTCATTGACGGGGCCTTCGTGACAGGATTAACATACTTCCTTTCTTGCGCCCCACCGAGGGCCTGTCCTGGCTGGTCTCCTAGGATACTGCATCACAAACAGGAACGAGGCCCGGTCCGAGGACCTAGGTTGCTGGTGAGGTCCCAGTGCGGCGTCACTTTGTATCTCATTACCATGGCACTTTCTGCCTGTCATCCCCACATAAGACCCGATACCCTGGCCCAACTGTCGACGGGGGACAGGTCCTATTTTACATGACGTTGTCCCTCCACTGCTTCCGATCCTGCCGTTTCCGAGGATCAGGCCTCTTAATATCGAACATGTGCGGTTGCACCGGATATCTCATTCCGCCCAACAGGCAGGGAACATCGATCTATTGTGATAGGCCGGCTCCAGGTATCGAAGGCAACCCTTTCCCCGATAGATCGCCGCTAATGCTATGAGGGGTCTAACCTCGAAACCCGTGAGACCTACCCACAGGAGCTACGCATCCGAACAATCCCGGTTCGTTGCTTCCATATCAAATAATCTCTACGAGAATGCCGGTGGTCCCGCTCGCATATCAGCTGGCGTCCCTTCCATTGTGCACCACCGCCCTCGGTGGCGATTGGGACGACTGGTCATCTACCAGAGCTGGGCCCTCATACTCCCGCATTTCGGTATCTGCTCGCCACTCCGATGCCTACTCTAGATTTGCTAACGATTTAAAGCCTCCATTCTAACAAGGAAGTTGAGAGAACTAATTCGTACCACGACCAATCTTAATGGAAGGGAACTGTCGGTGGTGTTGTGTTGATCGGGTGTACAGGGTCGTAGCACAAGGGCTCGGTGGATATTAGCCCACCTCTACCAAGACCCATACATCCACGGCCTCGGGAAAGCTTGGCTCATTACCAAACTGCACGCCATGCGTGGGGCCTACAGCGTGGGACATGGGACATATATGCAGGGAAGCAACTAAACCAACATGGGACTAGTTGTCGTCAGGAAGGCATATAATATCTCCTTCTCGTGATATGAATTTGTATTTTTGCCTATCGAGTCTCGATTCCTACCCCGAACCCAGGTTCCACGGCCTCGTAGTCTCCTAACAATGGCACCAAAGTTGCATGTCGTCCCGCTCCTCATAGTCATTATATGGACGGCTTTTCTTGGGATACATCGGTATCTGAATAAGAAGAGACTACCCGAGGGTGCTCGACCGCTTCCCGGGCCAAGAGGTTAGTGTGGAAGAACCTGTCGTACAGATGTTGATGTGTTTCTAATCATGAATACAGGTCTCCCTTTCATCGGCCGAGTTCACGACGTACCTTCCGAAGCAACATGGCTGAAATTCTACGAGTGGAGTAAGGTCTACGGGCCAATCTACCAGATCGAAATATTCGGGGCGGTTCACGTTTGGATCTCGTCCGAACAGGTTGCTCATGACCTCCTCTCAAAACGTAGCCGCATATACTCAGACCGGCCAGTCATACCGAACCTCCCCAACAACAGGACGAGCGGGGAATATTTAGCTCTCTTAGGTAGAACAGGTAGGCTAGGGCTGAGTGAAAACCTCAGCGTGGACCCCGCCGCATGTCTCTAAGATGTCTCGAGGCTGACCACCGACGCAGATACTTGGAGGCGGCAACGAAAGCTATGTAATCAATTAATGATAGCTAGCACCCTCGACTCTCTCCATTCTTATCCTACGCGGGAGCGCAATCGTTTTCTCTATCTAATGTGGAAAGACCCCGACAACTACTGCGAGTGGATCGAAGAGTTTACGAGCAGGACCATCTCTCGCCTTAGCTGGGGCTCGGCACACCCCGCGCCACTTCTCCGAAAGACCACCTTTGGCTTGCTCGAGACCATCAGCCCGGCGGGGGCCTTGCCGAACGTCATTAGCTGGCTCGCGCATGTCCCAGAGAAGGTTAGCCCTTGGAAACGGAAGGAGAGGCGGCGCCATGAGCTGGAAGGGAAGCTGTTCAAGGCTAACGTGGACTTCGTTAACCGCATGATGACCCAGAACGAAGCGCAGCCAAGTTTCATCCGCACATTCCTTGAGAAGACCATATCTGAGATCCCTTCGACTAGATGCGAGACGTCGGAGGCCACATCCGTCGTGGGCCTGATGGCCATTGCTGGCGCCCTGACCGTTGGAAGTCCGATCCAAAGCTTCATCCTCGCGATGTGCCACTATCCACAGTGGCAGAAAAGTCTACAGGATGAGATCGACGCCGTACTAGGGGGTCGTTGTCCCACGTGGAACGATCGACCACGCCTACCGCTATTGAGGGCTGTATCGAAGGAAGTTATGAGATGGAGACCTCCCGTCCCTACAGGTATGATGACGTTTTCGAAGTATCTTTTGACTCACGCTCGTCGAAGACCCGATGCATTTAAGCTCAATGAGATAGCATAGCTAACAATCATTTGTTAGGTATCCCACATGCCGTTGAGCGTGACGACATCTACAACGGATATTTCATCCCTGCTGGAGCTACGATCCATGCCCTGGAGTGGTAAGAGGGATTTCACACCTATAAAACGAAGTTACCGATTGCAATACTAACAACTTCCCTCATCTCTTAGGGGAATCACGCGGGATAAATCCATCTACCCGGACCCGGAGACCTTCAACCCGGGGCGTTGGCTGTCGCCCGAGTACCCGACCTACCGCGAGCCCCTGACCACCTACCCAAACTTTGACGGCTACTCCCAGTTCGGTTTCGGTCGCCGCACCTGCCAGGGAATCCCCGTCGTCGACCAGGATCTCTTCCTCTCAATGGGCGGTATGGCATGGGCTTTTGACATCCGCAAGCGTCGAGATCCTATCACGGGAAGGGAGATATCTGTTCCATGGAACGATTTCACTCCTCTGCTTATTGCTAAACCGGCACCGTTTACATTTGATCTAGTCGCCCGTAGCGCGGAAAAAGTCGTGGCGATGCGGGATATGTTTCTTGAAGCGGGTGGAGGGGAGGAGTAGAGAAGAAAACGGTAGGGACTAGGGGCTTGCCGTCTACGTTGGCGATGGGATCGGGGTACGTGACTCGCCACAACAGATTGTGTTCATGCTCACAAGGGCGGTTTAGGGAGAGTAGTTTGGGACTTGTATCTGTGCTAAATGCTTGAGCTTGATAAGTTACAAGCTGCGTTGCTGAGACGATCGCTATGGGATATGTACTTGTACGAGACCGGACTAGCATTTACCAACTGTCTGGAATTTGTTCTCGAGGAATTGGACGTTTTCGAGATACGATGGGGGTCTGCGATATGTCGGAATAGGCATTGCATTGTTCCTTTCAAGTAATCTAGACGCATCGGGTTCGATGTACTTTTGACAGCAGATACTCTTGGCTGGAGATCGGTATTGTGTGGTCAAAATGATCCTCTCGTGACTGTCATAGGTATCCCCAAGTCCACTCTAGATGTTGGTCATCTGTACCGTTTGTCTTTCCTCGTGAACAAATGACCCTCATGGGGCACACGAGGCTGTACATTCAATACTGGCCAGTCCGGGGAGAGGAAGGAGTTCGGCCTCACGCACCGGCAAGGATGATCTCGGTGTTGAAGTGCGAGGCAGAGCAGCATCGTCAAACGGACCTTCGGTTTCCGGCGCACTTAGCCTCGGAGAGCTGACGCCGATTGACTTCTAGGTAATATATAATATGTACTCCAGCCTGAAGTTGGTATTTATTTGCAAGTTTCTAATTACCCTTGCAGGCTACCTAGATTGGCCCTCGTTATGACGTATCCCGGCACATTGATTTACTAGCATCAAAGCACGTGCAACTCTTATCTCCCCAACTACTTCGAATATCGAATCCTAAACTGTACCGTCTCGGCCTTGTCGTACTCGGTCGCAAGATCTGAATTGCCGAAGATGTGCAACCCCCGGATGACGAACTTGTAAAGTCCCGCTGGCGCGAACGTCCCGTCGGCCAGCTTTCCGTCCCAAGCGGTTTTGGACACACCGCGCGCCTCGTACTCGAATGGCGAGTCTTCTATCTGGCCAATGGAGGGTGTCCCAAAGACGTCGGTTGTGTTGACTGACTTGCAGGTCTTCACGGGTACAACGTCCACCCGCGCTAACGGGCTGCCCATCGCTAGTGTAGTCACCAACATTGGCAAGTCCGTCGTGTTGAGGAATTTGGTATCGTTGCTGTGTCCCGCCGGCGGCAGCACAAAGGTATGGTTTCCAGCCACGGGTGGGGGATCATCCGGAGAGGCCTGCGAGTGGCTCAGGTATGTGGCGTTGGCGTCGAGCACCGTCGCTGCATGCATGCTGCCTACAACGCCGAGGTAGGGCAAGGATAGTAGCGAGCCGTCGGAGCCGTTCATGGAGATGTAGCCGGAGTATACGGGCAGGCGCTTCGCATCTAGGTCTGTTGGCGCAGTGCCAGTGACGGTGATCACCTTGCGCTGCCCAGCTGGGATGGTGATGGAATCACCAGGGATGAAGGAGAGCTTCGCGTAGCTGTCGGACACCTCGTTCGGAAAAGTGTCAGGCTGGATGACCTCGGCGGAAGCGAACGTGATTGCCGTTAGTGCCGGGACGTGGCTCAGTTTGTAGGTCACCTCCTTCTCGCCCGTGTTGGAGATGCTAAAGTTGTGAACGGCTTGGAAATTGTCCGTGTCGTTGAACGAAATGCTCGATATGCTCAGGAGCGAGGTGGCGTACGCAGCGTCATAGGCCTGTATCAGACCGGCACCTTGTTGGGGAACCGGCGCGAGGTAAGGGATCGAGGTGGTACCGTCGGAGAAGGTCTTTGGAATGGAGGTAGCGGAGAGCAGATTCTCAATGGTCTTCGGGTCCTTGGTCCCGCGGACGTTCATGATCAAGGCGTAGACCGCAGCCACAAGAGGGCAGGCCATCGAAGTCCCCGATAAAACTGCGTAGCTACCTAGCGCTTGGGGGTAAGTGGAGAGGATCAGGCCGCCGGGTGAGGCAAACTGCGGCTTGACGTCCACCTCGAAAGTGGGACCCCAGCTCGTGTAGGTGCTCATGAAACCCCCAGTGGCGGTGTTGTTGAAATTAGCTAGAAATCTGGGTGCAGTCTCCGGGTCGGTCACGCTGACGACCACTTCCGACTCTGCTTTGAGCAAGGCGATCCAGGCCGCGCCTTGTTCCTGAGTAACCATAGCTACGCCCTTCACTCCCGGAACGGACGCCTCGACAGATTGGGCTCCGCCAGCATTGTTGTAAAAGATTACGTATTTGGCCCCCTTCTTAACGGCATTGGTCACCTTCTGAACGAAGGTACATGTCCCTCGGTGGATTAGGACGATCTTCCCAGAAAGATCCGGTGTTGAATCCGGGTATGGGTCACATCCATTGGCAATATCTGTAGTGTCGAAGCTGACGGCCCATAGAGGCAAGCTGACATTGGCCCATTCGGCCGGGTTGCCGGGGGTGTAGCCAAATGATTGTACGTCCCCGCCATCTACGGCAAAGGTCGCGTTGGTCAAAAGAGCTGGCGCTAGGGTGTTGTCTACAGACGCGATAGCCGTCACCGTCTTGCCGTTAGCGGCCGTGGACGCGTAAAAGAGTCCTTCGCTTCCGTCGTTGCCGGCGGAAACGGTGCAGGGCACTCCGTTCTCGACGATGCGCTGGACAGCCACGGCCCAGGGGTCCTCTGACCATCCGCTGGGGCCGCCGATAGAAGAGGTAATGATGTCGGCGCCGGCTTCGTATGCCTGATTGTAGGCAGCGATGAGAACGTCATCGGGCACGTCTCCTGAGCAACCGAAGACGCGGTACGAACCGAGGGTGGCACCCTGGGCAGCACCAACGATGCCGTACGGGTTGTTCGACTGGGCAGCAATGATCCCGGCAACGTGGGAACCGTGGCCGTTGCAGGTGTCCAGGGGATCGGCGTCCGGTACCGGGGTATTCGAGCCATTGAACGCATCGCCAACCAGATCAGTGCCGAAAGAGACGAGACACCCCGGGCCGAAGCAGCCACCCAGCGCAGGATGCTTGTAGTCGGTCTGTGAGATGTTAGTGGGAGGGATCGAAACATGCGATTCGTGGTTCTTGAGCTGGGTGGGCATGTGACGGGGAGAGGGTTCTTACACCAGTGTCGACAATAGCAATCTTAATTCCTTTTCCGAGGATGCCTTTGTCCCTCAACATGTTGACCTGGGTCATGAGATGAGGCGTGAACTCGTCTTTGCCAGTATCAGGAGCTTGTCGCTTCTCATGGCCTGCATCGTCGCGTGGGTTGCCAACCCAATGCACGGTGTGCTCGGGAACGCTGTAAAGCTTGACTGGCCACATTTTCTTGACAGCCGGCATCTTGGCGATGTTGGCCACTTTGGTATCAACACCCTTGAGGTCATTGAGCTGGATTGACGCTCCCTTGAACAGCTTGTAGTTGAGGTCGACGCGCTTCGACGCATCGATAGAGCGGAGAAAAGCGTCCACGTCCTAGAAAAATTGATACCATGTTAGTCCCAACCCCCGGAAACGAGTTCATCGCCCTCGTGGCGTCGAGTATTAGCGCCGCTTACATGGCTGTCTTCGTACTCTACGATATACGCGCCAGGGAGCACGGTCGGGCTATTCCGAACCGCTTCTGTGACGCCTACAGCGGCGAGCAGAGCTGCCGTCAAACTAAGCCGAACCATGATGACTCGCTTCTGAATCCGAGGGCGGATCTACCAGAGAGCGGCGGTTGGGGCGGAGAGGGACGGGATGCAAGGGAAGGGGAAGGGGAAGAGAAGGGAACGGAGGGTGAGAGCAAAACGAGGGGCAAACGAAGGAATGGCCTCGCGACGCAAATAACGACTCGCAGTGCCTTCCTTTCCGATAAGGGAGGTTCGGCACGGCGAGCGGTGCGACCACGCATCATATAGTGTACGTCGGGGCGGTGCTTCACGGAGGGGTGAATCGTGGAAATTGGGGTCGGTTTACCCATCGACTCCCAAAAAGGAATGCCATCCCCAGGTGCAATTGAGGAACCCCAAGGTCGACCGAATCACAGCCGTTAAGGGCGATCGTTTATTGGGTATTCTCCCGATGCCAAGCACTGGGCGAGGGCAATCCTCATTTGCATGGGGATGCAGGTCCCCCCGGGCAGGGGTCTCACGGAACGGCAAGGGGCATTGCTCGATATGACGACGTTCGCTTGCCCGAAGCAGCCTAATTTGCCAAGGTGGCTTCGGAGCCGGTACCTGACTGATTGCGGCATGGCGTTTTTTTTTGTGTCGGCTGGCTGCATCTCCCGATGCTTCCCCTGTCTTGGACCTCCCTTTCCTGGCGTTGGCGGGTAAGAACCAGATACGCACGGACAGGTCGGCAAACATCCATAAAGGAAGGTGACCATACCCCCGCAGACAGGTAACAAGAGACCAGGCTCTGCGCGAGTCTGGCCTGCACCCTGGGGTTACTGGCGCAATGAGAGCACAGCAACGAGGATTCCTTGGCGGTGATGTGCTTGTAACTTGCCCCGCGTTCCTTCCGGCTTGGTCCCGACGAGGCCTCTCTCTACCAAGCGCCATTTCCCTCCTTTTGTCGGTCGGTCATGAACGAGCGCAGCCGGGTGGCATATCCATTAGTCTACGGGTCTACGTAAAAGCAAGAATGATCCGCGATTATGCGTACGCTATACCAATACGGAGCTGTCCGACTCCATAGCGTTGGACGAGACGCCGTTTACCCATGTGTCGAAGTAGGAAACGGTGCTGATCGCGTGCACCGGCTTTTTCCACTAGACCCTTTGGGTCGAACTCAAGCCCCGATCACAAGGCCTGCCGCCCGGGACTTTCGGCAAGATCTGTGGACAAGAGGATTGTCTAAGCGTTGGTATGTACGGATCTATAGATGCTAGTTAAGGCATGGGGCCAATTATTATGCGGATAGTGGCGATAGATTGCGATAGCCTTCTTAATTCTCAGCGCGTCGGTGCTGATCAACCAACCAACCAACCAACCGGCCAACCGCCTTCTTTCAGGTTCGACAAACCCGTCCCTTCTGCTCTTTCCCCCTTCTTTTCTCGGGGTCCTTTTTGGCGGGGGAGGGGCGGGGTAGTGGGCAGCGGGGGAGTGGAGGTACAGTAGCAAGAATAGAGGTGCATACCGGAGACCCTTTTGGCGGCTTTTACCATATTTGATACAGATAGCGAGCTGTGTGTTTTCCTTGCCGTAGCACACAGCATCTTGGTCGAGTTACGTTGGCATTTGCAAAGTCGCTACCGCCGGCACGGAAATAAATGGGGACCACCTAGGGCCTAAGAACGGGACGTGTCCCAACAGTATCAAACGTTTCTCGCCCTGGCACCGAATACGACGGTCCGTGCGACCTTGAGATACATGATCCTGATACTCGTGGCTGGGCATTGGAATTGGTAACACAACGGCCAAGAAGGAAAAAAGGGGGGGCAAGGGTTGCTGGGACTGGGAAATGTTCTAGAACTGGTGTCCTAAAATCGTAACGATCGCAGAGCTTAATGATAAAAGGTAGTATGGTCCTCGTTTAGGTCTTGAGGATGAATGGTCTGGTGAAGAAGGGGGCCAGGGCCAATGAGAATTGAGGAATTGAGGATTTGCAATGCAATCAACAAATCAGGGGTACTCTGTAGGAGAGAGCTGCATCGAAACCACCGATGGTTGGGTCTTCTGAATGGATATCGCAACGAAACTAAGCCTCATGGATCGTGGTAAACGGGAGGATAGCGAATTATGCGCAGGTAGCAAACTGGCTGATGATGGTCGGCCATAGTCGGCCCAAGATTGTTTGCATTGGTTTGTCCACGTGACCTCGCATATCTTCAGACTTTCGAGCTACTGGGATGACGTAATGGCGTCTCAAGGCCGAAGCTTCAAAATCTCCTTTTCGTCCTGGTCACCTCGAAAGGCCTCCGACCTGGGCCATCACCAATTAGCACCAAGTACGGACGAAACAATCTTCAATTCAATTCCCTGGGTAGCTAATTTGTTAAGTTGCCCATACCCCTCGCACCTCCGGCGACCCTCGACGACAATGCTCTGCCGGCTTTGCTTCCGTGCCGGGTTGAGGAAGCCCTCTGCGCCGCCCTCCATCTACCCGGCAATTACCCCACCCCGATCTTCCGTACCGCAACGCCTGTTGTCGAGGACGTCGACGTTGTTGCCTCCCTCTATAGAGCTTCGCAGCACGGTGCTAAGAATGCCCTCCTCGCGCACACCCCCGACCTCCGCCACCACTGCTCCCTTCCGATCTAGACGCTGTTTCTCCTCGCCGGCAGAATCACTAGCGACCGAGCCCGCGCAGCAGCAAGACGCGCCTCGCCTCGAGAAGCCGGACTTCCTAAACGATGCAGAATCAGTTATTTGGGACCGTCTGGTAGTAGAGTTCGCACCCACTGAGCTTCTCGTCCAGGACATCTCTGGAGGGTGCGGATCCATGTACGGCATCGAAGTCTCATCCGAAAAGTTCCGCGGGGCGAACATGCTAAAGCAGCAGAGGATGGTCAACTCTATACTGGGAGACTTGATGAAGGACTGGCATGGCGTACAGCTGAAAACGAGGGTGCCGTGACACCCTTTAAGCAGCGGCTTAGCTGTTAGACTTGCCAGCCTAACGCCACATCCGGCAGCTCTAACACTTCGCCTCGTGTAGTACGGCGGAATTGGGTTGGGGTTTGGGCTCACTACCATAGAAGGTGTGAATCTCTACGTTATCCTTCCCTCACACTGTCTCCGTCTTCCTGTGCTTTTTTTTCTTTTGCACTGCTCGCACTTGCCTTATCCCGGGCGCAGTCGCTTGCAAGTCGCCGTGACAACACAGCATAGCCGCCCTGCCGCAACAGCTTTGGCACATGCCTCCCGGCATGGCGCTATCGAGACCGAGCCCTTACAGGAATAGGTGTAATGGATGTCGACACATATTAGACGTTTAGCTGTTGCTGTGTCCCACTCCACAGTCGCGGCGATTCGTTCGGTTGCCCTGTGCGTTGTTGATAAGGGCACTTACCTCCCTGTCCCACCAAGTCAGCCTGTCTATATATATGACTGGGTTCTATGGTGAATTCTTTCATCTCTTGTTTGTTGCTAATATTGTTTACGTGTAATTATGTCCTGTGCTAGAAGTGAATACATGCGGACCCATTTTCTTCGGCCACCAACCACCAAACCCCGGCCACGCACGATGGGCGACGGGCGACGCGTCTCGGATAATCTCGCTTGAAAAGAGGACATGACGTTTGGTTAACATTTCAAAATTTAATCAACTCTGCTCCCTACTAAGTCGGCCGGCCGGCCAGCCCAGAGCAAGAAAAGAATTCATGGGGCAGTGGGCAGGCGCAGACATGAAGACGTCCTGAAAGGGTTAGACACAGAATCACACAGCTGGCCAAACCATCCCACGTGGGGCAAATGCAACATGGTCCGAGGGTGCGGTGAAGCCCAATCTAATCTACCGAGGCAGCAACTCTGTGCCTTTCTCCACGGTCACAAGGGATTTCTCCTGGCCTCTTTCCACGGCTTCTCACCTCTCAAGTCAGGTCGGCCCCACAATGACGGAACTCGGAACGGCCCAGACGGCCGGCGCCTGCCTCGTGGCTCTGGTCCTTTGGTACTCCATCTCCGCTGCGCTAGCTTGGCGTCGACTCCGCACCTTTAACGGCCCCGCGCTGGCCTCATTTTCTTACATCTGGATCGCCCGAACCTCCCTTAGCGGTCGGATGTGGGAGATCTACCGCGATACGAGCGCAAAATACGGATCTGTCGCCCGCATTGGTCCTAATGAGCTTGTCACGGATGACCCGGATATCGTCAGGCGTCTCTCTGCCGCGCGGTCACAGTACACGCGATCGTCGTGGTATGCCTTGAACCGCCTAGACCCGTACGAGGACAGCATGTTCAGCCTTCTTAATACGTCGGCTCACGACAAGCTCAAAGCCAAGACCGCGGCTGCGTATGGCGGGAAGGAAAACCCGGCCCTCGAGGCGGAGATTGATAGCGTTCTTATCGCGATGATTGACAAGATTAGAACGAAGTATATACCCGCGTCGGGCGCGTTGGTTCCCCTTGATCTCGCCCGTATGACCCAGTACTTCACCTTAGACTCAATCACAAAGATCGCATTTGGGGAGGAGTTTGGGTTTCTGCGCAACGAGCATGACATGCACGGATACCTCAAGATCATTGAAGACGTTGCTCCTATCATGCATATTTCAGCCGAGGTCCCGATGATTGCGAAGATTATGTCGTCGCGCTTCGTACTCGGCCTTGCCGGGCCTAAACATACAGACACAAAGGGTATGGGAAAGCTCATGGGGTAAGCAACATTACAGCGTCGCACTAGACACACCGGAAACGTGAAGCTGATGGCCAATAGGCTCTCTAGGGACATCGTTGCGAAAAGGTTTGGGCCGGACGCGCCTGATCAAAGAGACATGCTAGTAAGGGCTAACCCATTGAGTTCGAGCTACGCACTAGTGGGAGTTCCTAACGTGGAATGCATTTGTATAGGGAGCTTTCATTCGGCATGGCCTTAGCCAGCGACAGTGCGAAACGGAAGCCATCTTCCAAGTTATCGCAGGCTCAGACACCACTGCCACCGGCATCCGGGCGACAATGCTGTACATCATGACAACACCAAGGGTACACAACAAACTCCTGCATGAGATTGACAAGGCGGTCCAAGGAGGGAAGGTATCCAAGCCGATAACTAGCGCCGAAGGAGAGAGGCTTCCATATTTACAGGCAAGTTAACTTACATCTGATAGGTATCATAACAGATATTGGTACCGATATTGACAATACCGCAGGCGGTTATCTTCGAGGGCCTGCGCATCCACCCGCCCTTTGTAGGTCTGCCTCTTAAGGAGGTCCCGGCAGAAGGCGACATCATCGATGGCAAATTCGTTCCTGGAGGCGTGCGCATTGCGCCAAGTAGCTGGGCTATAACCCGCAAGAAGTCCATATTCGGCCAGGATGCTGAGCTGTTCCGGCCCGAACGATGGCTCGAAGCCGACCAAGCAAAATCGGCGGAAATGCGGAGAACTGTCGAACTTGTCTTCGGATACGGCCGGTGGGCTTGTGCAGGGAAGCCAATTGCCTTCTTGGAACTAAACAAAATATTCTTCGAGGTAAGCGCATTGTTACGCCCCTTTATTTCCCCCTCGCCATGGTTGCGGCGGCATCCCCTGAAACTCTAGCTAACATGGCTGTTTCCTTTAGCTGTGGAGATACTTCGAGTTCCAGCTTGTGTATCCAACTAAACCTTGGCAAAGCGTTAACCATAACTTGTTTCTACAAAAAGAAATGTGGGTGAGTGTCACGGAGCGGGTGTCGTGATTCTCTGGTGCATACATATATTTGGGGATGGGTTGTGTTCATTTAGTCTTGATACTCTCAAATTCGAATGTAGTATGCTTACATTCCGTGCCTGATGCTGTATCAACCCCTGTGCCCTAAGAGCTTAGCTGGGCTGGGGCGAGAAAGTGCACTGACACTGGCGCCCTTTCACATTTTCAGTGGTCTCTGGCGACATAAGCAACACAGGACCTGTTCCTTGGACTCTCGTTGCGCGAGATAAACTCGGGTATTAAATTAACCGTACTCTACTCCTCACTCCTCCACTAGTCCCTATATGAGGGCCCAAGACTTGCCCGGCGATGGTATTGGACGGTACTTCTTTATTCCGGTACGCTCTGCCTCCTCTGCCTCTGCATCAGCAATGGCATTTGCTCTTTTGACAATAGGGCTCTGGAATTGAGAGAAGAAGGTGCTGATCTTGGACTTTTTCTTGGGCTGTGTCGAAGGGTTGGGTTTCGTCTGGACGTAGTAGACGAATTCTGGAGGGCTCTGCTGATTCTCCCCCCCAGCGGTCGTGGCTTCCGAGAGCTTTGACTCTGGACAATTCATGCCGACGATAATAAGTAGATTATAGAAGGAGATCCGGGTTCGAATCTGAAGGCGCTTTTCAAGGCTGCGGTCTTGTTTCTTCAGTGGTTTTAAGCTCCCTTAACTATGTCGCGGAGGAGGCCGGTGTGGGGGATTTGCAGTACTTATACCTTGTCGGCATCTTGCTTTCACATATAACTCTACGAACATAAGAGGTACTGCCTCGATACATTAATTCGAAGTGAGGCTGGGCGTTCCTGTAAGCATAGCCCGTTTAGTTAGCTGGTGAACTCTTCACTTTCTTGACCCTGAGAAAAGCTGCTGCGCCACTGTATTGTTGGATAGCATTTAGGCTATTATCCTCTGTAGAAACTCATGACCGGGCAGTGCGCCTCCATAGAAATTCGAATGGTGTTTTTGCAGGACTTTGGCCGCCGCACCCACCATGAAATCTCAATTTTGGGGATTTCTGTTTGCTGAAACAAAATCTTTATGGCAGGGTACCGATAAAACGGTATAGTGGGTTTGTAGCTCTTAAAAAACCGGAAGTTCAAGGGTTGTTCTTAAATATTGGCTCTCCACCGAACTGGACATCTAGCACCGCCCCTTGGTCCTCCAATTTGTTCCGCAAGCTGTGTAAGGGACATCTTGCATAGCCACACCTTTCCAAGTCTCAATATCAGTGGCGCTACCACAGGCCTGTCCTAACGAGTAGAACTAGTGTTTTAGTCTCACTCCTCCTAATGCCTGGGGGCTAGCAAACTTGTTGACAATCGGTAACCTCACGGAGAGCATACGCGTCGAAAAAAAAGGATGACTGGGGTGGTAATGGAGGATTAGGGGGCCCATATTCTCACCATTTCCAACTTGCAAATAACCCAGGCACGTTCCCGGCGATAAGATCCGTCGCCTCCCACCTAAGAACGCGGGCACGGTACGCAATCCCGAGTGGCGGCCATCGGTGTCCATATTTTTGAAGGCAAATCTTTCGTTATGCACCCGACCCCCACGGAGGATCCCTAGTCCTCTGCGGGTGTTAATCGGCTGGCTCGGTGAAAAGGATCGAGTCCGTGGGATCGTCAGTAAGGGGAAGCGGATAATAACATGATTGTAGGTATAAATCACCTTCTCCTGCGCTTATTCCCGAAGGGTTTAAGGGAGATCCCGTACTAGACAACTCTCTATTAATCCCTCGTTGGCATGGGGCGCTTGAAGAACAGGCATAGGTTCCTTACCTAGGCCGCCGCAGGTACTGTAGGGTAGGCTGCCGTACTATTGACGCAGCATTTGGGGGCTGAAGTTTTCGTGACGGGGTGGTAGTGATAAGAAACGTGACTTGCTTCATGCGACATGGTATTGATACACGAACGCATTTTCCCCTGCAGGACGCCCTTGTTTTATGAAAACATTAAGCGGCTTACTGACGACCACGGGGTTAACGGCTGCGATTTCTTCCGCCACACGTAATATTGTTGCCGGATTTGGAATCTTCGTTGAGATTGGGCGCAAGGATTTCATGGACGGCGCACTAATGCCTTCTAGTTTCTTGCTTCGGAATATTACGTTTGCATACTTGGGCCTCGCGCTGGTTATTGAGAACCACAAGTGGCGAGACGTTTGCTTCGGGATGTTGTGCACCTTTGCGGCTGCGGGGTCATAACGTTGACGACATTGCCCATCTCAGAGACAGAACCAAACTGGAAAACCGAGATCCTCGAGATGCTCAACTTCGCCGTTACCAACCCTAGTGGATACGGTAACGTCAGCGGCAGCACTTGCTCGGTCTGCATGGTACCTAGCGGCAATAAGCTTGGCCTGGGAGATGCCCCCTAGATATCCATCGCCGGTTGGCCATCTGGTTCGCCGCCAAGCCGCCCTAGGGCCGGGAGTGCGTCCGCGGACGTGGTCCGGCCGCTCACTGGCGCGACTAACCTCGACAACGCCGCCGAGATTATATGCGGGGCCATCTTGTAGCAGCTTGGTGAGCTTATTACCACTCACACAGAGGCTCTGTGTGGAGTGCGGAGCCTTGACAGCTACGAATTGGACTCCCTGGTTGCAGTGCAGTTACGTAACTGGATCGGGCTTTACCTCTTGGCCAATGCGCAGTTGATGGTGTTCAGGGGAACAGGAAGCACCCGGGAGCTGGCTAATATTGTTACAAGAGAATAGAGGTTGCTTCGTTTTAGGCTTCCCTCAGTTGGTTTAAGTTTATTCGTTTCATGAATTATTCTTCTCTCCTATGTATCTGGGTGCTTTTGATGAGAAGGAGATCTTTCATTTATAACCTGGTCTGCGTAATCAACTATTGTTAATGAACATGGTATATGATAATTGTAATTGTTGGACAGTCTTAATCATGAAACCTGCAAATGCTTCTTTCCCCGTTCCACCGGACTAACGCCAGCCCGAAGTTCATTGCTCGCCGTACAGTGCTATTAAAGCATTACCGAGACACTACGTCCGTCGAAGTCATGCCATTTAGATTGGCCCAGCTAAAACTTTGGAACCGGCACCGTGCTTCCCTGACATGCTTATTCTTGGCCGTGGACCGCGTGAAGTTCTGGCCACATGTCTTGCATACAAAACGCTTCGCGCTTCCACTCTTCTCGCGGATGTGGCGCACGTAGTTGCCAAGCGAGGAGAACCGTCGCCCCCCGCAGCCGTGCTGGAAGCACTGAATATGAGTTTTGGAGAAATGCTGAGGCGATGCGTAGTTAAGGACTGGATCCTCCATCATCGACCTCTGTGCTGTTGTTGGTATTGTTGTTGTTGCTGCTGCTGTTGTTGTTGTTGATGTTGTGGTTAATGTTCTGAATGGTGCTGTCAACTTCTGCTTAGCTGATACTTTCTACGAAGTGAGACACCATAGGCATACCAGTGCATTGGGTATGCGGGAGTGGATGCGAGGCCCGAGGATTGCTCGGGCTGGGTGTACTGGGCTGGAACGGATATGTATGGAGAAATGGAAGGGTGCCTGGGATGTCTGTGAGACCGTCTTGTAGTTGGTCGACTAATGCAGGCCTGCTGGTAGACAATTGCAATGCCATCGAGGGACTGTATCGGCTTGAATCCCTGTCGGTGTTCCAAAAAAGATATTCGAAGAATGGTAGCTCAGGAGCCCATGGATTATAGCCCGAGCTGCTGTTCTGTCCACAGGTATTTGAGGCGGAATTTCTGAAATCTATGGAAATCAATGAAGCTTCGGACCCGATCGCGGAGTGCACGCCATATTGCGTGCCGGAGTTGAACATCTCCATGGACGGCATCGATCGGGAGAGGGACAAAGCAGCTTCGGCGGATCAAGAGCTTAGCGCAAGGGGAGTAGAAGGCAGGATTTTCCAGTTAAACATCGGGCGTCTGGGTTTCCTGCCATGAATAAGAGCAGACGCAAATTCTGAGTTACTTCTGGCACAACGCAGCCCCGCGAGTTGTTTTTCTGGGCATTGAGTGGCATCCATTCCGCCGGCCTTCGACAGCTGGACTGACCATGGGGATCGACGATGCCACTCCACTGCGTTTGCTAGACCGCCAGTCCGTTGGACGTGCCACTTGTCTATCGCCGGACTATGGCGTTCTTGGGGCCGCATAGTAGATTATCAGCTCCCTGGGCATCAACCCTCTGGGTCCCTAACGACGGTGTTGCAGGGTCAAATTGGACGTGCCACTTGGGATCAGCGGTGACAATACAACACCATACGCGTGCCGTTCGCCGTGGCCCTAGAGGCTGATTTTGACAGAGCGTAGCCAGACCATGCGCCAACTCTGGGTAACGATTCGGTCCGAACGACCGCGCTGGGATCACCGAAACACGGCACCGAATCTCCTGTCGAAATCCCCAATATCACCTGAGCTCCACCACCAAGGCCGATCCCGCAGATCTGCCAAGGGAGTGCGAATCTGGGTGCTGTCATTTTCTGCACGGCCCGACCCGAAAATAGCTAGCCAATTTTTAGGCCTTTGCAACGCGAGGTATGAACAAGCCTATTGGTGGTATTGGGTAGGGGGTTTAGTACCGCCCCGAGAGACACGACACAAGTGCGCAGGCGCCGCCAGCCCTGTTCGCGGATCATTGCCAATTTGTTTCCGCGAACCTGGCCTCTGTGGGCTGCGCTGAGAGCAAATGGCTTATTAACTTAGACTCAGGATTGAGCAGTTATCGACAGTATCGATCACCGCCAATCCATGCCCTTTAGTTTTCCTACGTGGGCTTTCTGCAGCTCTATCTAGCCTAAGTACTGCACGTAAGTGCCGGGCATGATGATCGCGGCAAGATGATCGCGGCAGATCTATAGCCTCCTTCGGCTGCTCTACCTCCAAGCTCTAGCCCTTCCCTGCCAGCCAGCCTCCAAAAAGGGGCATTCCGGAAGGCGGTCGGGGGGCCCGATTGGACTCAATGGCAGCGTGGATTTGGTGGCCAAAAACGTCCATGTCGGCCTCGAGTAGACTAATTTTAATTTTTGCATTCAACTATACCTCGATCCTTACATGCTGTCTCATGGGGGCATCATCGACACACTTTTAAGGTTTGATGAGTACACCGAACAGCACAAGTGCATATTTTACCTCCTCTACCTTGGTATCAACTAACTATCGACAGCGAAATACCCACGAACATGACGCTGAAGACGAAAAAAAGCCTAGCGGTGTCCCGGCACCTGGACTGCCTTGGGCAGCAGTCAGGCCAAGCCCAAAACAGCCGAGGACGATATCGGGATAATATGTGCCGATGTCCTGGGTCGGCCGACCCCGAAGCTCATGGTGCACAAGTCCTTCCTCGCTCAAAGCGGCAGCTCTCTGCCTACGATCAAGTTGATGGGTCGCTGTTGTGAGACTGGACATGTCATGACCATATCAGACATCCTCTAAACCAACAGCATCAGCGAACTCCGCAGGCGCCCAAAGCGGCAGGAGACCAGCACTCAGGACTAAATGACCAAAGGTCCAACGCCACGCCCTGGTTGAATGAGCAAGCGACCTTACCTGCCGGGAAAATGACGGCGACACGGTAGTTGTACATCTCCACTGGTGCTGTGCGAACTAAGCTGTTTCTCATCACGGAAATTGTTCTTGTCGCCGCTTTGAAGGAGGCTGTGAACCAGCATCCGATGTTACGAGCTTGCCTGGCCATATTTAACGGGAACGGTTAGGAACACAAGGCTCATAATTCCAGAACTTTGACTACCTTACTTTTCCCTGCGACTTTTAACGGCAGAAAGGAGGATGGCCTTTTCATCCCACCGGAAGATGTAAGTCCTGGTCAATTACGCTAGCAAGTACCAACAGCTATCACAACCGAGCTCACGCTTCGATATACAGACACTTGTTGGCGACGGCACTTTGCTAGTTGGTGAGTGCATACAGCGTCCATCAATATTCGGCATCGAGGTCTCCGCACGAAAAAATATGCTGCATATCACCTTCCAGCCATATGTGACGCTAAGACAACACGATTGGCAGCGTAACCACCAACCCGCTGGCTGTCAACACACACGGCTACGTCTATTTCGGCGACTAGTTATACGCGATGGCCGAAGCCAAACCTTGTTACACATGATAATGTTTTACTGCTGAACAACCTTTACCAGTAGTTATCCTTATGCTTCAACGATTTAGAGGCTAATGTATATAGTAATTTCTCAATGAGAGACTCAAAACCGGCAAATGTACGTTGCAACAGAAGTGGGATAGAAATATATCTTGTTTCATCCATAACAAAGTGTGAAAGAGACTGGCAGATATTTCATTCTTAAGAGTTCAATCACCATGGCAACGCTAGGCTGGTGACATTATTAGGTGGGCTTCACTCCATTACACCAACATAGAGTGTAAAATCCAAACATATTTGCAGTTCGCACATACCTTTACTTACCTGCTGATGTACCCACCTATGTATAATTGAAATCGATACTCGAGCTCATCGGATGATTAAGTTAGATGATTACGACCGTGGCACTTGGGAAATGCCTATGCCATCGCCGTCCAAACAACCTCGTTTGTCTATTAAACTCTATGCTTCGAATGTTAGGATCTTACCGTACTTATATCTCTGTTTTATGGGCTGTGTCTGCAGCATGCTTCAGGGACGCCGTTGGGGAGATTAGTGAAAGACTGGAGGTAGTTTAGTCCATTCATTAACGCTCGATCGTCGTCAGTCGACACCCCACGTCTCCATTTTGGGCGAACCAGCGCACATTACTCAATGTGTGTGCAACGTGTGGACTTTCGCGGAAACCGTGAGAGGCGGCGAGCTCTATATTTTTAAATTTTGGATATATGGGCGCTGAGAGTCGCGCCCGGCGGTGTGTGCTTACTTCTCAGACTCGGAGACTTTGTTGCATGGTTACGAG
>Ga0164242_10002177_pt1 | contig 22767 bp, 26 predicted proteins | sample OricomgcompostMG_FD_108783 | JGI IMG/M metagenome (GOLD analysis project Ga0164242, IMG submission 108783) | Miracle-Growth compost microbial communities from Emeryville, California, USA - Original compost - Miracle growth compost (MG) ... | reverse complement strand
TTGGTGCGCTCGTCGATCTCGCGGGCAAGCGTCTGCAAGTCGATTTCGTACTCGATCTCGTGGAACTGCTTCAGCGTCTGTGCGATGAATGCGTCATAGCTCGCTGCAACGCGAGGGTTGCCCGGATCGTGGTGCATCGCGCCGTAGGTGTTCGCGGCTTCCCAGTCGTCGAGTGCGATGTCTAGCGGTGTCGACGTGTCAATCGACCGGATTTCGATGGTCATGATGTGTCCTTCTGGTAGAGGTGATCGGGTCCGTGTGTTGGATGATCTGCGATCAGCCTACATAGTGAACCTCAGTTTTGTGTAAGGGAAAGCTCAAGATTGTGTAAGGAAATGCGAGTTACAGTTGCAAATGACTGTAATCTGGTGTTTAACCCCCGTATTTACAGTCGTTTGACTGAAGATTTACAGTCGTAAATGACTAATTGAAAGAAAAAGCCCTGATCAGAGCCAATTAGTCACATGACTGAAAAAGCGGGGGTATATGATGGTGCTTCACAGTCACCTCATATCGACCTGAATTGCATTGCTTCCTCGCGCTGGCGGCGCTCGTTGCAATGATCCATACAAGCAAGCTGGCAATGTCTGAGACATGGTGTGAGCGGTCAGAATGCAATCGGTACAGCTACAGCTACAGATTCACCCAGGTCACCCACACTTGATGACGCACGCAGCGTCACGATGACTTTTTCCGCCAACTCGCTTGAACGCGTGTTGACGACGAATACGAAATTACGCAGTCGACGACGACGACGACTTCGGGCACTTGATACCGATTTGGCTTTCTGAAATTCTCGGCACGGCCAAAAGGCCCGCGGTTGCCCGCGAGCCCTTGGCACTGTGTCGGTCATGGTCACTCACTCACTTCAACCGATCCGTCGAGAACCTCGATGCCGCCCTGTGCGTAGTAGTTCTCGCTGAACTCGCTGAGGTCGATGCCGATCTCGTCGAGCGTCAGATCGCCCTCGTTGTACCGGCGCAGGTCGCGGCGGCTGACGCTGAAGGTGCGGCTGTAGTCCTGTGTCGCCTGCCAGTTGATCGTGACCGTCGTCTCGCCGGTCGTGCGCTCGCGATTGAACTCATCGCAGAACTGGTCATACACCGTGCACCAGTTCTGCTCTTCCGACTTGTCGTCGAGTTCGTCCCAGAGCTCTTCGATCTTCACGTCTGCGGCGTCTTCGTCGAGTCGCACGCGGATCTCGACCTGAGGCTCATCGGTGCCAGAGTTCCACGTCGTCAGGTTTGCCAGTTCCTCGCGGCCCAGGTAGCGCGTCGCTGCCGTCAGGCGAGGTGAGACGATGTTCACGCTGCGGCGCACCGCGATGCTGAGATAGCTGTGCTCCTGCGCGAACTCGTCGAGCAGATCAACCCAGCCCTGTTCGCTCGCGTACTTGAAGAGCAACTCCCACATGCGGGTCAGCGTGCCGACGCTGGTCGAGGTGTCGACCGGCTGAGACTTGGACTCAAGGTCCGCCAGCGCCCGCTCGAACAGGTCGCGCCGCGTGCCGCCGATGCCGAACTCGCCGGGGTAGCCCGCGATGAGGAACGTGTAGCGGTCATCGGCCCACGTCTGGGTCTCGTACGGGTAGGCCCACTGCCCGAACTCGCGCCCGTCCTCATCGCGCGCCAGCACCAGCGCGTCGCCGCGGTCGTCGTCCTGCGCGATACCAAAAACTGAAGCTTGCATGGTGAAACATTCCTTACGTTGGTTGGTTGTGGGCAACTCGCCCAGAACTGAATCTGCCAGGTGGCAGTTGTCGTCGACTTTCGGCACTTGATTCCGCGCCAGCGCCGAAGCGCGCGCTTACGCGCCATGCACCTCCAATCTGAGATCGAGCATCTCGATGAGGTTCTCGTAGTCCGCGTCGCTGGCGGTCATGAGTTCGGCGTACACAGCCGACCGCTCAGGGTCGGATGCCCATGCCCACACGCGCGCCTCGCGCCGCTCGAACGTGGCCTGTGCGATGCCGCGCATCACGATCAGCACAGAGCCGACCATGCTTCCGCTGATCGTCAATGCGATCAGTCCCATGCCCATGAGTTCCATGACTGCCTTCCTGCCGCGGGCTCTCCGCTGACATGAATCAGTCAAACGATGTTGTCCGATTGCCACGAAAATGAGATTGATCGGTCGTACTATGGCCTCATGACTGACACCGCTGCAAACTCTGCCCCCAAGCGCACGACGCGCAAGCGGAGCACCACGCCCAAGGCCACCGACGCAACTGCCGCGGCGACCGCAGACCAGCCCGACGCGGCTGAGCCCCAGTACTTCGCCACCCGCCGCAACCACTTCGGCGTGCAGCTTCTCGACATCGGCCCTGTCGGCTGGATCGGCCCGGTGCCGCTGAGTGTGCCGGTGGATCGGGTGCCGGATCTGATCAAGACGCTCCAGGCCGCGATCAAGCTCGACGAGCCCGAGGTCGACACGGGGGTTTCCGGCGTCGCAGCCCCCGGCACGGACGGCACCACGAAGCCGCTCAACTCGGGCAGCGACGACAGCGAGACCACGGTCACGACCGCGGACTCGAAGTAGCGACTTTCGAGGAATCGACTCAGCGCAAACTCCAAACTCCTGCTAGGTTGGGACGCATCCGGGGAATCCCGGCCCAACCCAGCAGGAGTTTTTCATGAGCGCATTGACAACCGACGACGACTTCCGTGCAGCGCGCACGCTGATCCAGGACTACCTCGACAAGTACGGCAGCTACGTCCCGCACTTCCCCGAAGAAAGCCGCGCCGTCGACATCCTCGTAGAACTCGGCGCGCGGCTTCACGCCGAGGGCAAGCACGCCCAGGCCGAAGAGAGCACCGCGGAGATCCGGCGCATCCAGCAGATGTACTCGCAGCGCGCCAAGGACAGTTACGAGACCGGCTTCCGCGACGGCGAACTCAAGGCCCTCGGGGAAGAGAAGAAGGTCGAAGAGGCGCTGAACGAGATCGCCGTCGAGCGCAGCATCCGCGACAACTACGCCGAGGCAAGCTCCGGCGAGAAGGTCGCCTCTGAGCCCAACGAAGACAGCGCCGACGACAGCGGCCAGGTCCCGTTCTCCGACAGCTACCCGTCGAGCAGCGAGTACCGGGAGCAGTGGCAGCGCGGGCTCGACCTTCAGACCGCGGAGATCCTGGTGAAGCTCGTCAACCCCGGCGAACTCACGCGCATCGTCCCGACCCCCGGCGAGGCGGGCGCGATCTTCGACCGCATCTTCGAACTCACGGGAGTCAAGTACCAGCGGAACGAGGTGGCATGACCGATCTCGTGGAACTCGGCTCGCCTTACGGATACCTGCTGAAGCTCACGGGCCTGACGCAGCAAGACTTCTGTCGGCGGGCCGGGTTCTCGCGCACCACGCTCCAGTACCTGCTCGCCGGTCAGATGAACAAGATCAGCGCGACGCAGATTCAGGCGCTGTCGGATGCGTGCGTCGAGACGGGGGTCGACGCCCCCGGCGAACTCGAAGCCGCCTACGGCACGCCGAGCCTGCGCGTCGCCTACGACACCTGGAAGCGGGCGCGGCGCGCGAGCCTTCAGACGATCCTCGACTACGAGCCGGAGAAGGGCGAAGGCTGGCTGTCGCCGTTCCGCAAGATGGTGATCGCCACCTCGACCGGCGAGAACGCCTTCAGCCGCGCGCTCATGGTGCCGCAGCCGCGGGTGCTCGACTACGCGGGCGGCAAAGTGAAGCGGATGCCGCAGTCGATCCGCAACGCCCTGAAGGCGCTGGGATATCCTTACCTCGAACTGCTCGACGCGTATCAGACACAGTGGCGCTACGAGCGCGAGAAGCGGGAGGCGAGCCGTGGCTAGGAAGCTGGTCGGGCAGGTAAACGTCGAATTCGACGACACGCTTCCCGAGGGGCATCAGATTCAGGCGACCGTGCGGCATATCGTCGTGGACGGCCAGACGCTCCCGACCTCGGGCTGGCGCACGGTCTTCGACCAACTGGCGAACTACTTCCATATCAAGGGCGAGATCGACGGTGACGATGAGTAGCGGCGTAGGGTTCGAGCTAGACGAGGGCGAGGTCGTTGTCCGTACTCCGGGCAGCGGCTTCGCCCGCGTCGAGGTTCCGGCAGGCATCCGCCCTGCGACCTTCCGCAACGCGCTCGCGACGGTCGACATCCTGTGGCGGGAGAACGGCGAGTTCCCGACCGTCACGGACCTTGAAGAGCGGTGGCCGCAGATCCCGCGTCGGACGTGGGCGCGACTCATGCTCGACGACGCCTTCCTCGACGCGCTGGAGAAGCGCGGCATCCGCGTGCCGGGAGACGCAGGTCTCACCGAGCAGCAGAACCTCGCCCTGCTCGCGCTTGCCACGACCGGCGACCGGCGAAGCGAGGCGGCGAAGCTCAAAGAGATCGGCATCCCGTGGTCGCAGTACACGGCCTGGATGAAAGACCCGCTGTTCTCCGCGGCCCGGATGAAGCTCGCCAAGAACGCCTTCGAGGCTGCGAAGCCGATGCTCGTGCAGCGGGTCATCACCGAGGCTGAGTCCGGGAAGGTTGACGCGCTGAAGCTCGGCTTGGAGATGGCCGGGATCTACAGCCCGAATGAGAAGCAGGCCCGCGACTTCGAGCGGCTCACCATGATCCTCGTCGAGTCGATCATCAAGCACACCACGCCGGAGGTTCGCGACGCGATCCTCTCCGACATGCGCGCGGCGGGCGCTATGATCGACGTGTCCACGCCCCGAGCCCTGGAGGCATAGTGCCGGTTTATACGCCATTCCTGCACCTGGCGAAGCCAGGCGGCGGCTCCAGTGGGACGATTCCCGACGAGACCGCGGACATCGACGTTCTCAACGGGAACTTCGACGCCATCGACACCTGGGCGCAGGGGATGAACGGCGTCTGGCAGGCGTGGACTCCGAGCATCGGCGCATCGGGTACCGCCCCGACGCTGGGCACGGGAGCCACGCAGATCGGGCGCTACGTCAAGTTCGGCACGACCGTCATCGCGCAGGCCGAGGTCATCTTCGGAACCTCGGGTGTCGCCGCAGGGTCGGGCAACTACGCCTTCTCATTCCCGGTTCCCCCGAGCCCCAACGGCGGCACGCTCCCGATGGGAGAGGTCTTCGCCGCGCAGTCAGGCGGAAACGTCCAGGGTCCGTATGCCCTCACGCTCTCGGGCGATCACATGGTCGGCAACGTCACCTTCACGGGAACGGCGGTCGGCAACTCCAACCCGTTCGTCCCCGCGGCAAGTAGCCGGTATGCGTGGAAGATGATCTACGAGAGCGCCAGCTAGGAGAGCAATGCCTTCACTCGGACTTGACTTCGCAGACGCCCGACCGGGCGGCGCGGCACTGAAGTCGCACGGCGTCGTCGGCGTCGGGCGCTACCTGTCGACCGCGGCCAAGGGCCTGACCTCCAGCGAGGTCTCGGACTACAAGGCGCATGGCGTCGGCATCTGGGTCGTCTACGAGGGTGCAACTCGCGGGATGCTCGGCGGCAAGGCGCAGGGTGTCACGGATGCCCACGCCGCTCTTACGCGCGCAAACGCGCTGGGACTCGGCAACTGCGTCATCTACTGGGCTGCGGACTACGACATCGGCCCCGGCTACTCGGAGATCGCCGCGACGGATGCCTACGTCGAGGGATGGAACACCGTCATCCCGCCTGGTCGCCGCGGTGGCTACGGGGGCCTCTGGTACCTCCAGCACATCGGCGCGGCCATCGAGCACCGCTGGGAGTGCGGCTCGACCAGCTTCCGCCACGGCGTCGACCCGAACAAGTTCCCGGTCGACATCCGCCAGACGACGATCACGCCGCCCATCGCGGACACGGATCACAACTACGTCTATGCGACGGGCTCATTCGTGGGCCAGACTGGCAGTACCCCTACCTCGACTCCAACCTCATCGGAAGGCGATGACATGGCTCTCTCAGCCACCGATCTGAGCACCATCTCAGACATGCTCCAGCGCGCGACGCGCTACCGGGTCTACTACAACGAGAAGACCAAGAAGTACTTCGCGGTCAACTGGAACATGCCCTCGGGCGACGCGGGCAAGATCATCTACGCCAATGCCGGTCCCGGCCAAGTGAACTCCTGGCACAACATGGAGATCACCGGGGACACCATCGCCCAGGCTATCCACACGGACGGCAAGAACCAGCCGACGCAGGTCGAGATCACCAACCTGGCTCACGCCAAGGACACCGCAGACACGGAGAAGAAGTAATGGCTACGCCGACCACCAAGATCAACGCCCACCCGAAGGTCTTCTACGGATGGGTCGCCGCGGGCATCGTCTCGATCCTCGGCTTCATCGCCGCGGCAGCGACCCCGGAGGCGTTCGCCCCGCTCGGCACCCTGGCGGTGCCGCTGTCGATGCTCGTCGTCGCCGTCGCTCAGGGCCTCATCGCCTGGCTGAAGCGCAGCGAGCCGAAGGTCGAGAAGAAGCTCCCCGAGACCGTGAGCGTTCCGCTTCCCGCGGCGGCGGCTCCGGTTGTGGAGCCCGCGCTGGCCGACACCCCGGTTGCCGAGGTCGTCACCAGCCCGTCGCCCTCTCCCAAGCCGCGCGCTTCTCGCGCCAAGGCAACGACGAACTGATGGTCTCCACCGGGGGAGGCATGGGAGAGCAGGTCGGGGACACCTCGACCAAGAATTTTCCGAGCCCTGAAGACGTGCTCAACATCCACATGAACTCGGATGTCGACGGGTCGACTTTCGCCCAGCACCACACGCTCGGGCCGAACGCAAACCAGGCTTCCCCCGGCGACCACGCCCACGACGGCTCTTCGAGCAACTATCTCTTCGACCCGGACGTGGACATCGCCGCAGGCGACATCTCCACGACCGCAGGGTTGCACACCGCTATGCGCGCGGTGCTCAACGCGATGAAGAAGATCGGGCTCCAGGACACCACCACGAACTGATGGCTCAGGACAAGCGGGTCGACCTTCTCGCTCTGCTGAAAGACGAACTCGGGAAGTCCCTCGGCAAGAGCAACATCCTCGGCTACAACCCGGATCTCTACCCGAAGCAGACCGAGGTCTTCAAGTGCCAGGCCCAGGGCCGGTACGTTGCAGGTGGCAACCGCGCGGGCAAGTCCGACACGCTGGTCCTCGACATGATCTGGACCGCGACCAACACGCACCCGTTCCGCCCGCGGCCCGAACACTGGGGCGATGGTCCGGTGGAGCTTCGCTGCGTCGTCGTCGACATCGTGAAGGGCGTCGAGGGCATCATCCTGCCGAAGCTCAAGCGGTGGGTCGCCCGGTCGATGCTCAAGGACGGCGACTGGATGAAGTCGTGGGACCAGCGCACGCTGACCTTCACCTTCGAGAACGGCTCGACCATCGAGTTCCTGACGCACGGCATGGACCTCGACAAGCACGGCGGTCAGCCGAAGCACGCGCTCTACTTCGACGAGGTGCCACCGCAGGACATCTTCATCGAGAACCTGATGCGACTCGTCGACTACCGGGGCTTTTGGCTCATCGCGGCCACCTCGACACAGGGCATCGGCTGGGAGTATGAAGAGCTTGTCGAGCCGGGTCTCACGGACCCCGACTGGCCGATCAAGTCGTTCACGCTCAGCCAGCTAGACAACCCGTTCCTCGACACCCCGAAGAACGAACGCGACTTCTACTTCATCGGGGCCTCGAAAGAGGACCGGAAGATCCGCGAAGAGGGCGAGTTCACTGCGCGCCAGGGCTTCATCTTCCCGAACATGCGCGAGCATCCCGAGAAGTACGTCCTCGACCATCACATCGCCGCGCCGAAATCGTGGCAGTGGTACTCGTCCGTGGACTTCGGCTTCTCGAACCAGACAGCATGGCTCTGGCACGCGGTCTCCCCGAACGGCGCGATCTACACCTTCGCAGAGCATTGCGCCTCGGGCCTCAACGTGAACCAGCACAGCGAGATCGTGCACGAGATGGAGCGCGCATGGGGCATGGAGCCCTACGTGCGCGTCGGTGACCCTGCGGGCAAGCAGAACTACGGCACGACCGGCACGAGCTACGTCTCTGAGTACGCCAAGAACGGCATCTACATCAACGTCGAGACGATCACGAATAACGTGCCCATCGGCGTCGACAAGATGCACCAGTATCTCCAGATCCTGCCCGTCTCGCCGTGGGGCACGGACATGCCGACCTGGCGGATCTCGCCCCACTGCCCGACGCTGATCAAGCAGATGCAGATGCTCCGGTGGGACACCGCGGAGAGCCAGAAGGTTGCCTACCGCACCAACCCGCGCGAGGGCATCTACAAGAAGAACGATCACGCCCCCGACTCGGCGCGGTACTTCTTGACGCTGATGCCGGATCTGAAGCCGGTTCGCGAGATCGACCCTCTGCCAACTCCAGACAACCCGCGTACAGTGAGCTTCGTCGAGATGATGTCACGCATCTCGGCGAACCCGAACGAGCATCTGGTCACAGATAGCTCGGTTACCCAATGGAGAGAAGTCGACGACTTCCCTGAGCTTAGGATGCTGGGATGACCTACAAGCTGGTAGACACTGCCACGGAAGCACCGGGGCTGTGCTTCATCACCCGGACGAGCGTCGGCCCGTTCATCGACACCGGCAAGAAGGTGTGGACTCTGCGGCCCGAGATCGGGACCAAGGTCTACGAGCACGTCTACATCGCCGTCTCGACCTTGCTGGAGATCGCGCAGGAGGCCGGTATCCTGTCGGCCAAGGATGTCGAGCTTTCTCGGCAATACGGAGAGGGCTATGCGGACGCCCTGAAGGAGAACATCGGTGGAGACCTCAACAGCCTCGCAGACACTCTCGGCTTCATCTCTGAGCGGCTGGATTCTATCCGCAGTGCTCTTGGCGGTGCTGATTCTGGCAGCTATCTTCGTGTTGAAGGTGCTGAAGCGCCTGGAGACGATGAGGATTCGCGAGAGGACGCAGAACGCGGAGATTCGGAAGACGGAGATCGAGGGGATGAATCGCCTACTCTCGAAGGCGTTGACGCTTATCTCGACCTCCGACCCGCTCGCGTATCAGGCCGTCGAGGCAATGGAAAGCCGCTCGCAGACCTATAGTGGGTACGATCCCTCGGATGAGGCTGAGATCCAGCGGCTCACCGATCTAGGCCGTGAGGAACGAGAGGAACCCCTGAATGGCTCAGACTACGACATCCTCAGCGATCTCGGCGTCCTCTAGCGACTCGCAGAACCGGGCCGGAGCCCCTGTCACGCCGCTCAGCGATGAGCAGGTCGTCGACATCCGCAAGTTCCGGCTGACCAAGGATGCCCAAGAGCTTTCGGCGTGGGTCAAGAAAGAGTACACGAGCGCCCGAGCGGCCCGTTCCTCGAAGCAGCAGCAGTGGGTTCTGAACCTCAGCATGTTCTACGGGAGGCAGTGGCTGGAGGCTACCTCGAAGCTCCTGCCCGGTGGGTACGACAATAAGCTCTTCGTCCCGCGCAAGCCCAACTACTCGCGCCGCATCACGGTCAACAAGACCCGCTCGTTCATCCGCCGCGAGATCAGCAAGTTCATCTCGCAGTCGCCCGATGCAACGGTCGTCCCGGCCTCGGGCGAGGACCAGGATGTCGCCGCGGCCTATGCAGGCGAGCAGGTGTGGGACTCGCTCTCGTCGAGCAAGCACTACGAGCAGAAGTTCGCGCGCGCCGTCTGGTGGATGTGCCTTACCGGCAACGGCTTCATCAAGACGCAGTGGGACCCGGCTCTCGTCAACCCAATGAACCCTGCCGACCAGGGCAACATCGCCTTCGGCCCGGTGACCCCGTTCCACCTCTTCGTCCCGGATCTGCGCGAGGAAGAGATCGAGGACCAGCCCTACGTCATCCACGCCTACACCAAGCCGGTCGGCTGGGTGCGGCAGTACTTCGCCCAGGAGCTTGAAGGCGTCGAGATCAAGCCCTCGACCACGAGCGCCCAGGACATCGTGCAGGCGGGCTACCTGAACCTCACCACGAGCAAAGAGCCCGACTCCTGCGTGGTATACGAGATGTGGGTGAAGCCCGGTGGGCACAAGCTCCTGCCGAACGGCGGGGTCATTATCCAGGTCGACGACACGCTGGTCTCGGTGCTGATCGACGGGATGCCCTACGAGCACTGCCAGTACCCGTTCGCGCACCTGAAGCACGTCCCCTCGGGCACGTTCTACGCCGACAGCCCGCTGGTGGACACGAACCAGCTTCAGAAAGAGTACAACTCCATCCGCAGCGAGATCAGCGAGGCCGGTCGCCGCATGGCGCGCCCTCAGTTGATCGCGATGGAGGGCTCCATCGACCCCTCGAAGATGACCAACGAGCCGGGTTCGATCATCACCTACCGACCTGGCACCGCGGCTCCGCAGCCGATTCCGCTCTCGCCGCTGCCGCAGTACTACGTCGAGCAGCAGGAGACGATTCAAGCCGACTGGGAGGACATCACCGGCCAGCACGATGCCTCGACCGGCGACGCTCCCGCGGGCCTTTCTGCAGGCACGGCGATCAACTATCTCCAGGAGCAGGACAACCAGTTCCTCACGCCGCAGTACAAGAGCGTCGAGTACGCGGTGGAGAAGATCGCCAAGCAGGCGCTCACGCTGTTCTGCCAGTACGTCGATGTGCCGCGGAAGATCCAGACGGTCGGTGCGGACGAGTCGTTCAACACCTCGATGCTGGTCGGCTCGGACCTCAAGAACGGCCTCGACATCCGCATCGAGCCGGGAACCTCGGTCGCCAAGTCCCAGGCCGCGAAGTCGGCTCAGGTCATGCAGTGGTTCACGGTCGGGCTCATCCAGCAGGACGTGGCGCTGGAGCTTCTGGAGATCGGCGGTCCCCAGCGGGTCATCGACTACGTGAGCGCGGCCAAGCGCAAGGCGCAGCGCGAGAACATCAAGATGAAGATGCTCGACCCGATGAGCATCCAGCAGCTTCAGATGCAGCAGCAGATGGAACTCCAGATGCAGCCGCCGCAGCCGAATGCGAACGGCCAGCTTGTGGGCGACGGCCAGGACCCGAGTGCCCTCGTGCTGTCGAGCATGACGCAGCCCGGTCAGCCGGGGCAGGCTCCCGCGCAGCTTCCGATCATCCCGGTCGACGACTTCGACGAGCACGCCGTCCACGTACAGGCGCACACGGCGTTCATGATGAGCCAGGAGTACGAGATGCTGCCCTACGAGGTCAAGCAGCAGTTCGTCCTGCACCGCAACTTGCATGTGCAGGCCATGACGCAGGTCTCGCTTCAGAACTTCCTCTCGTCGATGCCGTCAGACGGCTCGACCGGGGATGCCCCGCCGTCGAACGCCGTGCCGACGCCGCAGGCGCAGGCCACCTCGCCGGGTGCTAGCATGGCAGCGAATGGAGCCGCACCTCAGCAGGTTCCCGACGAGACTGGAGCCTCAAATGGCTGATGCGGACACCCGCTACGACTACCAGCCCGTTCTCCCGACTCACGGGGACCGCGGCCCTTCCATCGCCCAGTTGAAGGCGACCATCAGTGGCTCGGGAGTCGCGTCCAAGTACCCGGCGTCGTACCTCTTGCAGTGCACGAGGAACGACCTGCTCAACATCATCCGTGTCGAGGGGCTCTCGCAGACGGGTGACTGAACCCCTTTCGGGTTGGGGGAAACAAGGCCCCGGTGTTCTCCGTTGCACCGGGGCCTTTCCGCGTGTCGGGAATGTTTCTCTGTGCATAGACGCATCAATGACCCTATGATGTGAGCATCAGGGCACCAGGGCCGCGAGGTACAGTGCTGATCGCCAGGACCGCAGATGCGGCACAGCAAAGAAAGATGGTCAGATGTCTGACGAGCAAACCGATCCTGTAGTCGACGCCCCGGAAACCGGAGCAGAGGAAGCAGAGTCGGGGGGTGATTCATTCAACCCCGCTTGGCAGGGCATCAGGGACCGACTGCCCAACGAAGCTTTCTTCGAGGCGGTCAAGCCGGAACTGCAAAAGTGGGACCAGAACTTCCAGAAGTCGGTCGAGAAGCAGGTTCAGCAGAGGTTCGAAACGGACTTCGGCTGGGTCAAGGACATCGCCGCGCAGGGCATCACGCCCGAGCGGGTCACTGGTGGCCTGAACCTTCTCCAGCAACTCGACGCGGACCCCGTTGGCACGTACCAGCGGATGGGGGAGTTCCTCCGTCAGAACGGGCATCTGCCCGAGACCGACGAAGAGGTTCAGCAGGTCGAGGACGCCGGGAATGACGACCTCTTCCCTGACCAGGACCCGCGCGATCAGCAGATCGCAACTCTTCAGGCGCAGTTGGAGCAGCTTCAGGGCGGCTTCCAGCAGTACACCGAAGAGCAGCAGTGGAACCAGGAAGTCCAGCAGGCCGAGGTCGCCCTCGACCAGCAGCTTTCCACGCTGAAGCAGGCTCACCCGGAACTGACCGACGACGACATCGAGGACATCCTCAACCGGGCAGCTTGGAAGGCTCAGCAGTACCAGAACGCGAACGACCCGAGGGTTCCGACTCTCGACGAGGCGTTCCAGGAGTTCGATGCCTTCCGCAACCGCATCCTCAGCACTCCCCGTGCATCGGCGCAAGCTCCCCGCCTTCTGCCTACGGGTGGTGGCGTTCCGTCCCCACAGGTCGACCGCCCCAGCCTCGGCAAGCTCTCCAGCGGCCAGACTCAGGATCTGGTGGCTGAGTGGATCTCGAAGGGCCACTAGCTTCGCCTAGCCGCAACTAGGTCAAGAAAGGACCGGCAATGGCTACCACCCTCGCGAGCCTCGACCCCATCATGAAAGAGGTCTACGCTCCGCGCATCACCGAGCAGTTGAACGAAGAGACGACTGCCCTGAAGCGGATCACCAAGTCCAACTCCGGCGTCACGCAGGACGTGGGCGGCAAGTACGTGGTCCTCCCGATCCACACTCGCCGCAACGCCGGTATCGGCTCGCGCCTTGAGTCGGAGCCGCTGCCCCAGCCGGGTCAGCAGGGCTACGCGGCCAGCCGTGTCGCCCTCAAGTACGGCTACGGCTCGGTGCAGCTTACCGGCCAGGCCATCGCCCTCTCCGACTCAGACAGCAAGAGCTTCGCTCGCGCGCTCGACCAGGAGATGACGGGTGTCAAGAACGACATCCTCAAGGACATGAACCGCCAGGTCTACGGCGTCGGCAACGGTGCCATCGGCACGGTGTCCACCGCGGGCACGTCGAGCACCACGATCACGGTCTCGGACGCGCGGCTCTTCCAGGTGGGCGAGATCGTCGACCTCGTGACCCTCCCGGCCACGGTCGCGACGGCGGGCCTCACGGTTACCGCGGTCAACGTCTCCGCGGGTACCATCACCGTCTCCAGCGCGGTCACCTCGGCGGTCGGCCAGATCCTGGTCCGCACCGGCTCGGGTCCGTCCGCGTCGGCCAACCGTGAACTGACGGGCTTCTCGGCCATCGTCAACAACACGGGCGCGCTGTTCAACATCGACCCTGCGGTCGAGCCCGAGTGGACCGCCACGGTCAACTCGAACGGCGGCACGGGCCGTGCACTCACCGAGGCCCTGATGATCAACGTCGTCGACACCATCCGCACGCGCGGTGGCTCGACCACCCTGATCCTCACCAGCCTGGGTGTGCGCCGCGCCTACTTCAACCTGCTGTCGCAGACCCGCTCCACGGTCAACACGCAGGACTTCACGGGCGGCTTCAAGGGCCTCGCCTTCACCACCGACAAGGGCGACATCCCGTTCATCGCGGATGTCGACGCGCCGCTGGGCAAGGCGTGGTTCCTCAACGAAGACACCTTCACGTACTACCACGACGAGGACTGGCACTGGCTGGACCGCTCCGGCAACATGTGGGAGCGCAAGGTCGACAGCAACGGCACCTACGACGCCTGGTACGCGAACCTCGTCGAGTACCACGAGTTGGGCGTCGACCGCCGCAACTCGAACGGTCTGCTCGCAGACATCACCGAGGCGTAGTACGCTGAAGGTCTCCTAAGGCACACGGGGGGTCAGGGTTTCGGCCCTGGCCCCCTTCTTCGTGAGAGGATGTGCTCGTGCAAGGTGAGTACGAGTTCTTCAAGAAGCGGTCGACGCTGGGCGACGGGTACTCGCTGGGCGACTACCAGACGGACTACTGGGCTCGCCAGGCCGGTCTCGTCGGCGCGACCGCCAACCAGGATGACGCCGAGCGCGCATTCCTGCTCACCGTGTTCCCCGGCTCGAATGGGACGGTGGATGACCTCAACCTGCTCTACTGGAAGAACGTCGCGCCGGTAGGGCTCCCCGCGGGCCTCGCGACGGACGACTACAAGTGGGCTGCCATCCAGGCCGATCTCGCGCTTGGATCGGGCGGCTCGACTCCGACGACCACCATCGGCAAGGCGCTCGCAGCATCGAAGGCTGGTACCGCGCAGACGCGGATGCTCGTCTTGGGCGACTCGCTCACCGAGGGCGAGGGCGCAGATGCTCGCTCGAAGCGGTGGGTCGACATGCTCGTGTCGAAGCTCCGTACTGATCTCGGAATCAGCGGCTCGGGGGTCGGACTCACCCCTGCCGCGTACATGACTTATCTCAACGTCTCCGCGCCCTGGCGCACGCAGGGTACCACTTCGGGAACCGTGCAGGCCCCGCCGTGGTTCATGACGCAAGGCAACAAGGGTGTGAACATCGCCTCGGGCGCATCGGTGACGTGGACCGTGACAGGTGACAGCGCCGATCTGGTGTACTGCGGCACCGAGACTGGAGTCGGCTTCGGCTCATTCACGATCTCTGTCGACGGCACCAACGTCGTCACGCACGACGCCACAGCGGACGGCTACACGCCAGGCAAGATCATCCATTTCTCGCTGGGTACGGCGGGCTCTCACACCGTCAAGGTGACGGCATCGGGTGGATACGCGCTCATCGATGGCCTTGTGGTCTACAACGGCGACTACACCTCCGGCATCACCTACTGGGACTGCTCGCACACGGGGTACACGGCGGCGCAGTTCTCCAGCACGGACGACGGCTCAGGCGACGACAACGAGGACTACCGCCTTGGCTGGCAGAACTACCAGCCGCATCTGGTGATCGACGCGCAGTACGGCATCAACGATTTCTTCAACAACACCGGCACTCCGTCGCAGGTGGCAGCGAATCTCACCGAGCGGTTCGCGTCGTATAACGCGCTGGCCTCCAAGCCGACCGTCATCTTCGCCATTCCTCCGATCAGCCAGGACGACCTCGATACGACGTGGGGCAGCTACCACATCGACGACTACGTGAACGCCTGCATCACTGCTGCGCAGGCCGCGGGGGCGACGATCTTCGACTCGCGTACCGCGATGGGAGAGCCCCTTCCGGCTACTGACTTCGCCCCTGAGGACTCGGGCGGCGGGCATGTTCACCCGAACGACACTGGTCAGGCGCTATTCGCTAGTGCACTTGCCGAGACTCTCGAATAGTAGGATGCATCCATGCATCAGGCACTGAGCGCGTTCGGCGCGGGCACATGGTCGAGTGAGCACGGCGAGTTCATCTCCGACGCCCACCGGCAGCTTGCAGAGGTCGTCAACGACTACAACCCGAACCTCTACGTCGCCCACGTTCCGCGCGAGCAGGGCGGAGCGATGGAGCAGTTCCCGTTCGCGATCATCGAGCATCGATCCGGCCAGGAGCCGGAGGTCATCCGCTACATCACGACCGAGCAGATGATGGAGCCGCAGAAGATCCTCGCGTGGATCTTCGAGGGCGATCTCATCCGACATTCTCCACTTACGGTTCTCGCGCGCATGGAGGCTGAGGACCGCGCCAAGGAACTCCTGAAGCTCAAGGCGTGGGAGGAAGAGCAGGCCGACCGCGAAGAGCAGGTCGCCTTCTTCGCCACCGGGGGCCGCGAGAAGCACCACACGATCCGGCACAACGGGAAGAAGTTCGAGCGATGAGTTTCTCAGGCGCATGGGCACCGCCGTCGAGGACGTGCGCGCAGGTCGGAACCTACGTGAAGCGCCAGTTCGGTGACGAGTCGGGGGTGCAGATCCAGGACAGCGACATCATCAACTGGGTGAACCAGGCTCAGGACGAGATCAACAACGCCAACCGTGTGCTGACCACCTACTTCGAGACTCCTACCGTCCCCGGCCAGGCTGAGTACGACTTCCCGGATGACAGCATCTTGGAGGTCGACAGCCTCGCCATCGACGGTCGCGTGCTGCCGAACGTGCCGTTCAATACGGCGCAGGACCGGCTTGCGGGCATGGACCCGAAGCTGGAGTTTCAGGGCCGTCCGCAGTTCTGGTACGCCTGGGGCGGCAAGCTCACCATCTGGCCGATCCCGCAGTCTGCTGATCACACCATCCGCATCTACGCAGTGCGCCGCCCGGTCTTGATCACGGCCACGGATCAGGTGCTCGACCTGCCCGACAAGTACTTCAGCGCCATCTGCCAGTTCGTCATGACGCAGGCATACGAGATGGATGAGAACTTCCCCGCAGCCCAGCAGAAGTCGTCGCAGTACCACGAAGAGACGATGCGGCTGATCGACGAAGAGCGCCAAGCCCAGAACCAGACCTACCCGGTCATTCAGGTTCAAGAGGGCGAAGGTCTCGGATACTACTGGTGGTGAGATGAGCGGCCAGGCCGTCAATGTCGGTCCCTTCAAAGGGGGCCTCAACACCTTCAGCGACCCCAGCGCGATCCAGGACGACGAGCTTGTTGTCTGTGACAACTTCGAGGTGGATCTCGACGGCTCGCTGAAGTCGCGTCCGCCGATGCTGCCGACGACGCTGAGCATCCCGCTCCAGGCCACCGGACAGGTGAACCCGCTCGGGCAGTACACGGATGCCTCGGGCAACCAGCACCTGATCGTCACAGATGGCAACTCGAAGACCTACGACGTGAGCGACGCGGGTGGGACGAAGGTCATCTCGTCGACCACTGCGTTCGGCGCGATGTGCCAGTACAACGGGCTCGCTCACCTCTTTCCGAGCCCCTCGCAGGGCGGCTCAGGCGGGACGTGGAACGGCACCACCTTCACTGCGGTCTCGAACATGCCGAAGGCCACAACCGCCGTGCAGCAGAAAGACCGGATCTGGACCGCGGGGGATACCGCGAACCCGACGCGCGTCGTCTACTCGAACCTCATCACGGCGACGACGTTCTGGCCCGCCACACAGAACTTCTTCGAGGTCGGCAAGGGCGACGGTCAGAAGGTCATGGCGCTCTACTGGTACTTCGGCAACCTGCTGATCTTCCGCGACAAGAGCGTGTGGAACTTCTCGTTCTCCGGTGACCCCGCCCAGGGCGTTCTGTCGGTGCTTCTGCCGACCATCGGCCTTCAGGACGAGCGGTGTCTTGCCGCGAGCGAGAGCTACCTGTACTTCATGTACCAGAACCGGCTCTACGAGTTCCTGAACAACCGCGCCTTCCAGGCCAACATCCAAGTGCCCTTCACTGGGAACTTCTCGGTCGACCTGAACATCCCGCTCTCGGTCAGCGAGTTCAACAAGCGGATCATCGTCAACTTCTACGGCACGGTATACGTCTACGGGCGCAACACGAAGACGTGGACCACCTGGTCGTCGACCCTCGCAGACATGGCGCTCTTCTACCCGAAGTACGACGTGGCCTACAATCCGATTTCGGCCTGGGTCTTCGGCGCGCAGAACGGTTCCAGCGGCTCGACGCCGATCTACCAGATGCAGGACGGCTTCTCGATCACGGATGCCGAGACCTTCACCTGCCAGATGACCACGAAGAACTTCAGCTACTCGAACTCGGCGCGCTTCAAGCGGCTGTTCTGGTGGGGTGTCGACTGTGTGTTCCACGGCGTCATGCGCACACAGGTCCAGCAGATCACGCAGAGCTTCGCAACGACGTGGGGCCGCGTCGGGCAGGAGACGTGGGGCTTCTTCCTCGGTCACACCTGGGGCCACCTGTTCGACTCTGCGCCGAACGTGCAGGACATGGTGGATACCTCGGGGCAGGCCATCAGCCGACGCCTCGTGAAGCTCCAGCACCCGCTGCGCTTCCGCCAAGTCGCCTACCACGTCGAGTGCGACACAGATGGAACCACCCTTACCGGCCCCGTTCGGCTGTTCGGCCTCGTGTCGTTCGTGCTCGAACACGAGAAGGTCGTCGACCAGATCAGCTAGCGAGAGGTAGCATTCGAGCATGGCGTTCAATCCGCTCCGCAAGGCGATGCAGGCCGTAGGGCCGCAGGCGACCGCCCCCGGTATGCCCGTGCAGCCTGGCGGGGGCTATCAGGCCGGTGCTGCCGGTGCCAAGGTCTACGAGGGCGGCGGCATGGCCCCGAATGTCGGGCAGAACGGCAGCAGCGTAGGCTACGCCATGCGCGACCGTCAGGCGGCGGCGCGCAGGCAGGCAATCATGAACCGAGCGGCAGGACTTCGATAATGGCAAAGCTCACCACGGCAGAGCGCAAGGCGCTTCCCGACTCGGCGTTCGCCGGTCCTAACCGCACCTATCCGGTCAACGACGCCTCGCACGCCGCCAATGCCAAGGCCCGCGCCGCGCAGAACGCCTCGCCCGCCGAAGAGAAGAAGATCGACGCCAAGGCGAACAAGAAGCTCGGGAAGTCGAGCGACTCGTCGTCGACTCCGGCCAAGAAGGGCTCTGTGCCCGCAGGGCTCGCCAAGTGGCAGGCCGAGCACAAGAAGAAGCGCACTCCGGGCGATGCGGCCCGAGAGGCACTGGTGCGCCGCGCAAGCAAAAAGAAGACGAAGGCTGACGATGGCCGGTAGACTTCCGATCCAGAAGGGCAACAACGAGGCCATCGTTGCCGCCATCGAGAAAGACCGCCCCGCTGGAAAGGGGCACCACACCTCGCACCAGACGCAGGCCATCCTCAACTGGCTGAAGAAGCGCGAGGCAGAAAAGAAGGGCAGTAGCTGATGGCATTCCGTATGCAGATCGGTGGGTCTACCGGTGGCGCATCGCCGTCTACGGCCAAGCTCACCACGAACTCGCCGTACAAGGGTGGAGACAACACCACCAAGGGCGCGGTCGTCCAGAACACCTCGACCTCGCGCCCGGTTCCGGTCTCCCCGGCTCCGGCTGTCAACGTGTTCTCCACCCAGCAGAACCCTTCAGGGAGTGGTGCGGTCGGGGGTAGTTCTGGCAGTAGCGGTGCTACTAGCACTCCTGCGGCGACTCCTGCGCCCGCGGCACCGGACTTCAGCAGCTTCCTCAAGAGCTACGGACCATACCTGACGCAGATGGCGACGTTCGCCAAGGCGCTCTCGGACTACACCACGTCGGAGAACAACCAGGCGAGCCAGTACGACCAGCAGTACAACCAGGGACTGAAGAACCTCGGCTGGGATGCCAGCACGAAGTCGTGGATCAAGGACACCGATCCGCGGTACCAGGAGACGGCGTTCGGCAACTCGACGAACTCGAACGACAACAGCTTCGCCTCGCGCGGGCTTCTTCAGTCGAGCGCCTTCCAGCAGGCCGCTCAGAACCTGCTCGACCAGTACAACAACCAGAAGTCGCAGGCCGACACGGGCGACCAGACCGAACACACGAACGTCAACCAGGCCATCCAGGCGTACAAGAACCAGTACGGCACGAGCGGCACGCAGACGCAGCAGGCCAAGCAGAATGCCGCGCAGGCATATGCCTCGCAGTACGGCGTTACCGCTCCCAAGGTGTAAGGACAGCCCGTGGCTAACTTCTGGGACTACCTCGCAGGCAAGAGCCGCGGGGTTCAGAAAGACATCACTCAGTTCGCGAACAACGCCTCGAAGAATACGAAGCAAATCGCTGACGACAAGAGCAACAACCCGCTGGTGCGCTTCGGCGCGGAACTGGGCCACATCGCCTCGCAGCCGCTTGTTGCTGAGTCGAACGTCACGGGCAGCGTCCAGAACGGCGAGGACGCGCTCATGGGCTTCCTCAACGGCCTAGGCAAGCAGACCCCCGCGACTCCGGCGACTCCTACGGTCCCGCAGGCATCTACCCCTGCGACGACCACCACGACGACGCCTACGGCCAGCGACCCGGACTTCCTCTCGTGGGCGCTCCAGTCCGGTCTTCTGGGCTCGAACGAAGAGCCTGACACCTCGGGCCTCGACGCGAGCTATCAGACGATCAAGAACGACACGTCGCAGGAGTACCAGCAGGCCGCAGCCGCTCAGCAGGCGATCTACAACCAGCTTGCGCAGATGAACTCCGGCGACGCCGCAGCGCAGCAGAAGCTCACGAACGGCCAGGTGGCTGAGGATCAGGCCGTCAACAAGTCGACCGCGGCCAACATCAACGCGGGCTACGACAGCGCCAACGCGAACGAGGATGCCGTCAACGCGCGCCTGGGCCTCGCCCCGAGCGCCGCGGCCACGCAGTCGAACGAAGAGAACCGCGCCAACGACGTGTCGAACGCCGCGACGACCGCGGGCAACGCCGAGCAGGCGCTCAACAGCAACGGCGCAAACCAGGCCGATTTCCTCCAGGCCCTGCCGAGCGCCAACCGCGCCTACGGTGCGAACACCGCATCGCAGACCATCGCGGGACTGCCTGCCGCCCTGGCCGCTGTCGACGCCGCGCAGCAGAGTGCCGACCTCCAGTACCAGTCGGCCAACTATCAGAGCCCGCTCGACCAGTTGACTGCGCTTCTGCCTTTCTACCAGCAGCAGTACGGCACGCCGCAGACGCAGGAGCAGATGGCCTACGACCAGGCTCAGCTTCAGAACTCCGAGAACACGGCGACCAACAACCAGGCCAAGATCACGCAGCAGTCGCAGACGGACACGCTGAACACCTTGGCGAAGCTCATGGCGATCAAGAACCCGTCTCAGCAGGTGCAGGACACGATCTCTGCACTGTTGCAGCAGGCGATGGGAACCAGTTCGCAGTAGTATCTGAGGCATGTCGAGCTTCAGCGATCAGGTAGCTGCCGCGTTCGCTACCCCGGCGAAGGCACCAGCGGCTACCCCCGCGAAGAAGACCACGACAGGGCTCGATCTCTCGAAGGCTCTTGCCGACAGCACGGACCCGACGAAGAACGGCCACAGCGTCGGGGTCATCGGACACATCTTCGACCTGCTCTCGCGTCCGCTCTACGGCGTGACGAACGTCATCGACACCGGGGCTCACGCGGTCCACGACCTGATGACGCCGGGGAGCCGGGGGACGGGTGCCAAGGAAGCCGTCGAGGCGGGCACGCTTATCGAGCCGTTCCTCCAGGGCCTCGGCGGCGGTGTCGACGACACGCACCACAAGACGACTGCCCAGACCATCGACGACATCGAGAAGCTCTCCGGGCGCGACCCGTCGAAAGACTCGACCGGCGTGCGCATCGCCAAGGCCATCGGCGGGCTCGGCGGCGACATCGCCCTCGACCCGCTGACCTACGTTCCCGGCCCTGACATCATCGAGTGGGCCAAGGACGCCTTCCGCGGCGGCAAGTCCATCGGGGAAGCTGTCACGGGAGCCAAAGACGTTGCGACCGCAGCCAAGGATGTCGGGAGTGCAGTTGCCACCACCCCGGCGACGACGCGCGTTGCGACGGATGCCACGGCTGAGGTTCCGAACATCAAGATTGGGAGCATCCCGCTCCAGAACCTCGTCAGCATGGCGCGCGGCACTAGCGGCCCCGAGCAGGCCACCGCGCTCCGTCTGCTCCAGAAGCACGCCTACGATCTCGCCCCGGATGACGTGAAGGGCGCTATCGACGACCTCGACGCGGGCAGGCAGATCCGCCCGATGGGGACTGCCGAGCAGCAGGCCGTGGCTCGCCCCGGTGGCCGCGCGCTGCCCGAGGGCTCGTCGATCCGCGTCTTCCCGAAGAAGACGATCATGGGCGCGTTCAAGGAAGGCTCGCAGGCCGCAGACGACTTCGCCGCGGTCGGCGGCAAGATCGGCCAGAAGCGCGAGATCACGCGCCTGGTCAGCCGCACGCTGAAGAGCACCAACACGCACGAGCTTCTACATCCGGCCATCGAGGCGGGCATCCGCTCGCGCGCCGCTGGCGACCGCACGGCTAATGCCGCAGCGAAGCGGTTCGCAGACGAGGCCAAGGCTCCGCGCCTGTCCGACCAGATCATCCGCGTCGGCAAGCCGCAGAAGGTTGCCAAGGACACCGAAGCGGTGCCAGTCGAGGCCGAGTCCGTCGATGCGACCCCGGATGTCGAGGCGGATACTCCCGAAGAGGAAGCAACCGCTGAGACTCAAGCCGCGATGCCCGACGACCCGGACCAGGCGAACCTCAACGACCAGATCGTTGCCAAGCAGGTCTCCGGCGACCCGCTTCTGGCTCGCGATGCCGAGCAGACCGCGTTCTGGTCAGGCAAGGGCGCGATGAACGAGGACGGGCTCAACAGTCTGCGCAAGGCGTCGGCCTCGCTCCAGTCGTTCGTCCAGCGCGCCAACGACGCGGGCGAGGAAGCCGCCAGGGCTGCACTGAAGCCGAGCGCCGCGCTGGGATCGAAGGCATGGCTCGCGGCCCTGCGCAGCGTTCCGGCACAGCAGGCGTCGAAGATCCCGGCAGAGATCGCCGCGGACCTCGGCCTCGACGACGGCGCGACCATCCGCGATCTGCTCCAGGGTCTCAGCACTGCCAAGCCGGGGTCGAAGGCGCGCCAGGAGTACACCGATGCTCTCCAGGCGACTTACCGTGCCTACAAGAAGGCCAACGAGACGCCTCACATCGGCAAGCTCGACGCCGCAGGCAATGCGATGGACCCCGATGGCGAGCTTGAGAAGGCCGTTCAGACGGCGCGGCTCAACGGGCGGGTAGAAGCGGCCAAGGGAATGCTCGCGCAGCGTGCCAACGACGCACAGGGCCTGGCGGACGGTCTTCCCGAGGGCTCTCCCTTGCGCAATCTGCTCTCCGACATCTTCGAGCACGGCTCTCCGACCGCTCAGGAGAAGGCATTCACCGACCTGACCCG
>Ga0164242_10002176_pt1 | contig 22768 bp, 18 predicted proteins | sample OricomgcompostMG_FD_108783 | JGI IMG/M metagenome (GOLD analysis project Ga0164242, IMG submission 108783) | Miracle-Growth compost microbial communities from Emeryville, California, USA - Original compost - Miracle growth compost (MG) ... | reverse complement strand
GCCATCGTGCTGTCCAACCACGGCGGCCGCCAGCTCGACCGCGCGCCGATCCCCTTCCACCTGCTGCCCTCCGTAGTGCGCGAGGTCGGCGGGGATGTCGAGGTCATGGTCGACACGGGCATCATGAACGGCGCCGACATCGTGGCCTCCATCGCCCTCGGTGCCACATTCACCCTGATCGGACGTGCCTACCTCTACGGCCTCATGGCCGGCGGCCGCGCCGGCGTGGACCGCACGATCCAGATCCTCTCGGATCAGGTCGTGCGCACCATGAAGCTGCTCCAGGTCTCCACTCTCGAGGAGCTCACGCCCGCGCACGTGACGCAGCTGCGCCGCCTCGCACCGGTCCCGAACGTCGGAGCGGAGGTTGCGGCAAAATCGTGAGAAAGCGCTTTCTCGCATAGGATCGGGGCATGACCACCGAACTCGCGGTCAAAGCCGACCGCGTGCGAGGCCTGCTCGAACGACGCAGCCTGCCCGCCCTGACCCTGACCTCTCGAGAGAGCCTCGCCTGGCTCACCGGCGGTGCGCGCGTGACCGTGCCCACCAACGGCGACCCCGTGCTGAGCGCCCGCGTGACGCCCGACTCGCTGACCTTCTTCGCCTACGCGAACGAGGCCGAGCGGCTCCGCTCGGAAGAGCTCGCGCCGCTCGGCGGCATCGACCTGGTCGAGGTGCCGTGGCATGAGCCGCTCCCGGGTCTGGGCGACGAGGCGCCGTTCGCCGCCGAGCTGCGGGCGCTGCGCGCGCCCCTGCTGCCCCAGGAGCTCGAGCGCTACCGCGTGCTCGGAGCCGAGGTCGCGACCGCCGTGACCGCCGTGGCGCGGCGGCTGCGCCCCGGCAACACGGAGCGCGAGGCCGCAGCATCCCTCGCCCGCGCCGTCGTCTCGCTCGGCGCCGAGCCGATCGTGCTGCTCGTCGCCGGCGAATCGCGCCTCGCGCTGCGCCACCCGCTGCCGACCGCTGCCCCGCTCGGCAAGCGCGCGATGCTCGTCGTCGGCGCGCGCCGCGGCGGCCTCGTCGTCAACCTGACCCGCTGGGTCGGCGAGCCGAACGAGGGCGATGCGGATGCCCGGCTGCTCGAGGTGGAGGCGGACGCCTTCGCCGCCACCCGGCCGGGGCGCTCGCTCGCCGAGGTGCTCGCGGACATCCGCGCCGCATACCCCGCCCGCGGCTTCGCCGTCGACGAGTGGGAGCGCCACCATCAGGGCGGCGCCGCCGGCTACGCGGGCCGCGACCCGCGCGCCACCCCCGCTGCCGCCGACGTCGTGGTCGACGGGCAGGCCTTCGCCTGGAACCCCAGCGTGCCCGGCGGCAAGGTCGAGGACACCGTCGTCATCGCGGGCGGCGCCGTCGAGGTGCTCACCGCGGACCCCGAGTGGCCTGCCGTCGCCGTGCGCGGCGTCGCGCGCCCGACCGAACTCCCCTACGTCTAGAACGGCACGAACATGAGCGACCTCTCCTTCCTGCGCGTCCAGGGCTCCGACCTCGTCGACGAGTCGGGCGCCGTCGTCCGCATGGCCGGCGTCGGCCTCGGCGGCTGGATGAACATGGAGAACTTCATCTCCGGCTACCCCGGCAACGAGGAGAACATCCGCCGGGCGATGCGCGCGGCCATGGGCCAGGAGGCCTACGAGGCGTTCTTCGACGAGTACCTCGACGGGTTCATCGCCGACGAGGATGCCGCCTTCCTCGCCGGGATCGGCATCGACAGCGTGCGCATCCCGTTCAACTACCGCCACTTCGAGGACGACGCGCGCCCCTTCCAGCTCAAGGAGGAAGGCTTCGCGCGGCTCGAGCGCGCCGTCGACACGCTCGGGCGGCACGGCATCCGCTCGATCCTCGACCTGCACGCGCTGCCGGGTCGCCAGAACCAGCACTGGCACAGCGACAACCCGACGCACGTGGCCGAGTTCTGGAACCACCCGCACTTCCAAGACCGCGTCGTGCATCTGTGGGAGGCGCTCGCCGACCGTTTCAAGGACCGCCCCGAGGTCGCGGGCTACAACCCGATCAACGAGCCGGCCGACCCGAGCGGCGAGGTGCTGCCCGTGTTCTACGAGCGCCTCGAGAAGGCGATCCGCCAGATCGACCCGAAGCACGTCCTGTTCCTCGACGGCAACAAGTACTCGACCGACTTCAGCGCCTTCGACGGGCGCCCCGCTCTGCCGAACGTCGTCTACACCGCCCACGACTACGCGCTGCCCGGCATCACGAGCGCGACCGAGTACCCCGGCACGACCCGCGGCGAGTACTTCGACAAGTCGGTGCTCGAGCAGACCTTCCTGCGCCGCACCGAGTACATGCGCCTGACCGGCACCCCGATCTGGGTCGGCGAGTTCGGGCCCGTCTACCCGAACGGCACGACGCAGGAATGGCGGCTGCAGCTGCTGCGCGACCAGCTCGACATCTACCGAGACCACGGCGCGAGCTGGGCGCTGTGGACCTTCAAGGACATCGGGCTGCAGGGCCTGCTCACCGTTCGCCCCGACGCCGACTATCTGAAGCTGATCGCGCCCGAGCTCGAGACGAAGCAGACGCTCGGCGTCGACTCGTGGGGCGGCTCGGATGCCGGCGTGCGAGACATCCTGGACCCGATCGATGCCGTCTTCGACCGCGAGTTCCCCGATTTCCAGCCCTTCCCGTGGGGCCGCAAGCCGCACATCGCGGTGCTCGTGCGGCACATCCTGCTGGCCGAGCCGCTCGCCGAGCGCTTCGCGTCGCGCTTCGCGGGACTGAGCGCTGCGGATGCCGCGCGCCTGGCATCCGCATTCAGGTTCGCCAACACCGAGGTGCGCACCCCGCTCACCGAGCTGCTGCGGGAGTACCTGGCCGGCTGATGCCGCACCGCTGCTACGGCTGCCGGTTGATGCCCTCGTAGCGCGGGCGCCAGCCGGGGCCGAAGCCCGGGGTCTCGCCGGAGCCCTCGAAGCCCGCCGCCATCAGGCCCGTCGCGAGCAGCAGGCCGCCGTTGCCGGGCAGGTAGATGGGCAGCGAGTCGTTCTGGCGGTTGTGGCCGTTGCGCAGATAGGTGTTCTTCGGGACATCGAGCAGCAGCGCGTCGACCGCGAGCCCGGGCTCGCCGAGGCGAGTCGCGGTCATCGCGGCCATCGGGAAGTCCCAGCCCCAGGCGCTCGGCCAGTCCCAGTCGGCGAGCGCGTCGCGCAGGGTCGCGAGCATCGTCGGGCGGTCGATGAGGGATGTCTCGGGCACGATGCCGAGCGCGCCGAGCATGCTCGGGTGGTCGTGGCGGTTCAGGTACGGAGGGGTCGAGAGCGCGACGTACTTGCCGTCACGGACCGGGAGCGGCGACATCCCCCGCGCGACCTCGCGCCAGCGCGCGGGTGCCGTGCGCCCGAGCCGCTCGACCCAGGCGGCCGCCGTCTCGAGCGCCCACGCCCAGTAGGCGAGCTCGAAGGTCGGGTTCCTGTTGCTCGCCCGCAGCTCGTCGTAGGACTCCTGCGCGGGGATGATCGGCGAGCCGAGCTCGAGCCCGTGCGGGCCCGGTGCCGGGAACGAGGCCATGAACTCGGCGGTCTCGGTGACGACCTCGAGCCAGCGCTCGAGCGTCTCGCGCGCCCCGGTGGCGCGGTAGACCAGCTCGGCGAGATGGATCGGGTGCGGCTGCTGCCAGACCAGGAACGGCCCGATGGGGCTCGGCGCCTCGACGCCGTCCGGGCCGATCTGCTTGGGCCAGCGGGCGCCGCGCAGTCCCTGGCCGCGGGCGGTCTCGCGCGCGAGCGGCAGCACCGTCGGGTACCAGGCGAGCGACTTCTCGAGCAGCTCGGGGCGGCCCCACTGCGGCAGCCAGCCGTGGTGCCACCAGTGCATCTCGAGGTGGAACTTGCCGCGCCACGAGTTGAGCATGAGGCCGGTCTCGGCGGGCGGCAGCGAGCCGGCGGACAGCGCCGTGAGGTACTGCGAGAGGACGACGCGGCGCTCCAGCTCGAGAGCCCGCGGGTCGTCGGAGTCGGCCAGCTCCAGAGCCCCGCCGGACGACCAGAACTCACGCCAGTGCGCGGCGGCGGCGGCGAAGACGGGGGCGGCGGCGAGCGGCCCGGCCGCGGCATCCGCATCATGCACCCACTCGATGACGGGCGCCCAGGTGCCCGCACCCGACGGGGCGTGCAGGACGAACTCGTGCGGGCCGACGCGCTCCAGGCGCGATTCCGGCGCGGAGATCTCGACGACGTACGCGGCCTCGGACAGTCGGCGGCGGATGCGCCAGCCGCCCGCCGTCTGCTCGGCCTCCGAGCTGTGCGACTCGGGTCGCGACCAGTCCGCGGCATTGCCCCAGGCCTCGGACCCGGCGGGGAAGGCGAGGCGGAGTCCGAATTCCCCCTCCCCCGCGATCTGGAGGGCGAGCGCGTCGCGCGCGGGCGCGACCGCCGTGCGGGTCGCGAAGCGGCGGCCGCCGAGCGAGAAGCGGCTCGCGATCGTGCCGGTCGCCAGATCGAGGCGCTGGTCGACATCGCCGAGTGCGGATGCCTCGAGCGGGGCGCCGGGCACCCACAGCCCCACGCGCCCGAGGTCGAGGCGGTGCGGGTTGTTGCGGAGCCACTCCTCTTCGACGGTCTGCCCGGACGCGGCATCCGCACCGAACGACCCGCCGAGATCGGCGTACAGCGCCGGCCCGTGCGGGGTGTCGTAGGAGTGCAGGTGGTCGGCGAGCTCGACGCGGCCGGGGCTCGAATCCCAGCCCCAGTGGCTCATGGTGCCGAGCAGCGTGCCCGGCTCGTCGCCGTAGCGGGCGGCGACGGGGTAGGCCTCCGGGAAGGTCTGGAGGCCGGTGACGTCGACGGTGACGGAGAACTCGCCGTTGCCGACGGAAAGCGGTTCCTCGGAACGCAGCCGGTCGAGCAGCACGGCGTGCCGCTCGACCAGCGCGAACCTGTCGATCACTGAGCGGATGCGAGGTCCTGGGTCAGCTCATCGACGAACTTCTTCGAGGCGTCGGACGACTTCTGCTTCTTGAACAGCACGTCGGACTCGAGGCGCTGCGAGAGCTGCGTCGCGTTCTCGGCGCCGGCGGGCTGGATCGGGGCGACGACGCCCGTCTTGAGCACGTCCTGGATGTACTTCGCGCCGAGGGCGTCGGTCGGAGCCAGCAGCGGCTCGGTGACCTTGAGCATGTCCTCGTTGAAGGTCAGGCCGCGGTCGGCGAGGATCAGCTTCGCGCCGTCCGCGTCGTTCTCCATGTAGTTGACGAAGAGCGCGGCCTGGGCCGGGTACTTCGTGGCGCCGCTGATCGCCCAGAACTGCGAGGGCAGGACCGAGACGCCCGAGTTGTCGGTGTCCGACGGCGGGCTGACGAGCTCGACCTCGGCGCCGTTCAGACCCTGCGAGTAGGTCGCGATCTGGTTCGAGTAGGCGAAGGTGATGGCCGCCTTGCCGGTGCCGAACAGGGTGCGGTCCGGGGTCACGTTCTGGTTCTGCACGATGACCGACGGGTCGGGGAGGCCGCCGCCCTGGACGAGCGAGGACTCCATGTCGAACCACTTCTGGATCGTGTCGGGCTTGACCGCGACCTTGCCGTCCTTGCCGTAGAGGCCCACGTTGTTCTCCTGGGCGGCGAAGGTGCCGAGGATGTCCTGGATGCGGAGGTCGAGGCCGACGATCTTCTTCGACTTCTCGGCGTCCGAGATCTTGTCGGCGGCGGTCACGAGGTCGTCCCACGTCCACTTGCCGTCGGGCAGGTCGACGCCGGCGTCCTTGAAGATGTCCTCGTTGATCAGCATGCCGATCGCGTTGCCGCCGGTCGGCACGGCGTAGAGCTTGCCGTCGACCTTGCCGCTCGCGAGCGAGAAGTCCGGGAACTTCGAGGTCGGGAGGTACTTCGAGACGGTCGACAGGTCGAGCAGTGCGCCCTGCGTGCCGTAGTCCTGCGGCTTCGAGCCGCCGAGCGCGAACACGTCGGCCGCGGTGCCCGAGGCGAAGTCGGTCGCGAGGCGGTTGAACTCGTCGTCGGGCGAGCCCACCGGCTGCGCGGTGACCGTGATGTTCGGGTACTTGGTCTGGAAGCCGTCGATGACCTTGGTCATGATCGCGGTGCGGGTGTCGGAACCCCACCACGTGACGTTCAGGGCGACCTTCTGCTTGGCGTCGTACTTGACGCCCGAGTCGTTGCCCGAGGTCGAGCCGCTGCCGCCGGAGCAGCCGGTCAGTGCGAGGGAAACTGCGACGATACCCGCCGCTGCGGCACCGAGAACGGTGCGGGATTTACGCGTCATTGCGCCTCTCCTTGGTGAGATCGCGGCCAAGAAACCGCTTTCACGGAAAGTAGCAGCGAGAAAAAACGTTGTCAAACGCTTCAGGACTTTCGTGATTTTTCGAGATCTACGGCTCAGCCGCGGGGCGCGGCCGTGGACCCGCGCACCTCGAGACGCGGCTGGAACATCACGTCGAATGCGCGGTTCTCACCCGCGATCAGGGAGTTCAGGCGGGTCCATGCCTCGGAGCCGAGCTCGACGTGCGGCACCGAGGCCGTCGTGAGCGACGGGGTGAAGAAGCGCGCGAACGGGATGTCGTCGAAGCCGGTGATCGAGACATCCACCGGCACGCTCACGCCCAGCTCGGTCAGGCCGTTGATCAGACCGACCGCGACGAGGTCGTTGAACGCGATCACGGCCGTGGCTCCGGTCGCGCGCACCTCGGCGGCGACGGCGAAGCCGCTCTCGATCGTCGCCCCGGCGCGCACGCGGTCGATGCGGACGTCGGCGGCCGAGCGCCGGAACTCGTCGAGACCGCGGACGCGGTAGGAGTTCGAGGCGCTCTCCTCCGGGCCCTCGGCGAACACGATGTGCCGGTGGCCGAGCTCGTAGAGATGGCCCGCGAGGTTCTGGATGCCCGACTGGTAGTCGATGGACAGCGAGGGCGCGGTGATGCGGGCGGAGGTGCGGTTGATCAGCACGAGCGGCTGCAGCTCGGCGGCGAGCTTCACGAGCTCGGCCTCGGCCATGCGCGGCGCGCACAGCACGACGGCGTCGCAGCGGCTGCGGATCTCCGCGGCGAGCGCGGCCTCGTCGGCCACGGACTCGGCCGAGTCGGCGACGAGGGCGCGGTACCCGTCGCGCGCTGCGGCCTTGCTGAAGCCCGACAGCATCTCCTGGAAGGTGGGGTTCGCGAGGTCGGGGACGAGGAAGGCCACGGCCTTGGTCCTGCCGAGCGCGAGCGAGCGCGCCAGGTGGTTGGGCGAGTAGGACAGCTCGCGTGCCGAGGCCCGGACGCGCTCCGCCACGGCGGGCTCGCCCACGAATCGACCGTTCATGACGCGGGACACGGTCGCCGGTGACACTCCCGCGCGCTCCGCCACTTCGGCGATCGTCGCCGAACCGGTTCGCTTGCTCATGGTTTGACATTCGCACGAAGCGTCGTGACAATCAATCGAACGCGAGAAACCGCTTTCTCAGAACTTCGGAGAGCGGCCCCGCACAAGAGGGACAAGGAGGTCTCCCGTGAGCAGTCTCGGCGAACTGCGGAAAGTGGCGCTCAATGCGCGCTCGCACGCCGGTGTGAAGATCAAGGCGCGCTTCCCCGACAACAAGGCGGGCTACGCGTTCCTGGCCCCCTGGCTGGTCGGCATCGGCGTGTTCACCATCGGCCCCATGCTGTACTCGCTGTACCTGGCGTTCACGAACTACAACCTGCTGCAGCCGCCGCGCTGGGCCGGCCTCGCGAACTTCACCCAGATGTTCCAGGACGAGCGCCTGTGGAACTCGCTGCGGGTCACCTTCACCTACGTGATCATCGGCGTTCCGCTGCAGCTCGCGGTGGCGCTCGCCCTCGCGATCGTGCTCGACCGCGGCATGCGCGGGCTCTCGGTCTACCGCTCGATCTTCTACCTGCCGTCGCTGCTCGGCGGCTCGGTCGCGGTCGCGATCCTGTGGACGCAGATCTTCGGCAAGGACGGCATCATCAACGCCCTGCTCTCGGTGTTCGGCATCGACGGCCCGGGCTGGGTGTCCGACCCGAACACGGCGCTCGGAACGCTGATCATCCTGCACATCTGGACCTTCGGCTCGCCGATGGTGATCTTCCTCGCGGGCCTGCGCCAGATCCCCGACATGTACTACGAGGCGGCGCAGATGGACGGCGCGAGCAAGACCCGCCGCTTCTTCTCCATCACGTTCCCGCTGCTGACGCCGATCATCTTCTTCAACCTCGTGCTGCAGGTGATCTTCGCCTTCCAGTCCTTCACGCAGGCGTACATCGTCTCGGGCGGCACCGGCGGCCCGTCGGACTCGACGATGTTCTTCACGCTGTACCTCTACCAGCAGGCGTTCACGCAGCTGCACATGGGCTACGCCTCGGCGATGGCCTGGCTCCTGCTGGTCATCATCGCGGCCTTCACCGCCATCAACTTCTGGCTCTCGAAGTATTGGGTGCACTATGACGACTGAACGACTCCCCCTCGCCGTCGGCTCCGAGCCGTGGCGCCGCCGCTCGGTGGCGCGCCGCCGCACCGGCGCGACGCTCAAGCACGCAGGCCTCATCGCGCTCTCGATCGTGATGATCTACCCGCTGATCTGGCTGACCGTCTCGTCGTTCAAGCCCAACAGCGAGATCTTCACCGACCTCAGCATCTTCACGAGCAACCTGACGCTCGAGAACTATGTGAAGGGCTGGACCTCGCAGGGCCTCCCCTTCCAGGTCTTCCTGCTGAACTCGTCGATCCTCGTGGTCGGCGCGATCGTCGGCAATCTGATCTCGTGCTCGCTCGCGGCCTATGCCTTCGCGCGGCTCAAGTTCCGGCTCCGCAACCTCTACTTCGTGATGATGCTGGGCTCGGTCATGCTGCCGATCCACGTCGTGCTCGTGCCGCAGTTCATCATCTTCAAGGACCTCGGCTGGCTCGGCACCTTCCTGCCGCTGATCGTCCCCAAGTTTCTCGCGACGGACGCGTTCTTCGTCTTCCTGATGGTGCAGTTCATCCGCGCCCTGCCGCAGGAGCTCTTCGAGGCGGCGCTCATCGACGGCGCGGGCCACATCCGCTCGTTCCTGCAGATCACTGTCCCCCTGATGGTGCCGGCGCTCGCGACGACCGCGATCTTCACCTTCATCTGGACCTGGGGCGACTTCTTCGGCCCGCTGATCTATCTGCGGACGCAGCCGATGTTCCCGGTCTCCATCGCCCTCAAGGGCTTCGTGGATGCGCAGTCCCAATCGAACTACGGCGGCATGTTCGCCATGTCCGTGATCTCGCTCATCCCCCTCTTCATCGCGTTCCTCTTCGGCCAGCGCTGGCTCGTCAAGGGCATCGCGACCACCGGCGGCAAGTAGTTCCTCTCGATAGGAAGGTCTGACATGACATCCCGCACCCGCTACGCCATCGTCGGCACGGGTTCACGCGCCCAGATGTACCTCGACGCCATCGCCGGCCCCCACGCCGACGTCGCCGAGCTCGTCGCCTGGACGGACACCAACCAGGGCCGCCTCGACTTCCACGAGGCGCGGCTCGCCGCGAAGGGCGTCGCCGCGCCGCTGCGCTTCGCCCCCGCGGACCTCGCCGAGACGGTGCGGGCGCACGGCATCGGGAAGGTGATCGTCACCTCCCCCGACTTCACGCACGCGGACTACATCGTCACGGCGCTCGAGGCCGGCGCCGACGCGATCACCGAGAAGCCGCTCACCACCTCGGAGGAGGGCGTGCGCAAGATCGCCGAGGCCGCCGAGCGCACGGGCCGCTCGGTCACGATCACGTTCAACTACCGCTATTCGCCGCGCAACACCGCGCTCAAGCAGGTCATCGCCTCGGGTGAGATCGGCGAGGTCACCTCCGTGCACTTCGAGTGGGTGCTCGACACCGCGCACGGCGCCGACTACTTCCGCCGCTGGCACCGCCAGAAGTCCAACTCGGGCGGCCTGCTCATCCACAAGGCGAGCCACCACTTCGACCTCGTCAACTGGTGGCTTGCGGATGCCCCGGCGCGGGTCTTCGCGAGCGGGGGCCTGCGCTTCTACGGCGCCGACAACGCCGCCGCCCGCGGGCTCGGCGAGCGCACCGAGCGCGGCTCGATCGACTCGCCGCTGCGCGACGCGTTCAGTCTCGACCTGCGCGAGGACCCGCAGCTCAAGGCGCTCTACTACGACAACGAGAAGTACGACGGCTACCTGCGCGACCGCGACGTCTTCGACCCGGGCATCACCATCGAGGACAACCTGCAGCTCGTCGTCGACTACGCGCGCGGCGCCTCGATGTCCTACGGCCTCAACGCGCACTCCCCGTGGGAGGGCTACACGGTCTACGTCAACGGCACGAAGGGCCGTGCCGAGCTGACCGTGATCGAGCGCGGCGCCGTCATCATCAGCGAGGAGACCGGCCGCCCGGTCGTCGACCCCTCGGCCCACCCCGAGCTCGTCGTGCACGAGGGGGCTCGCCCGGTCGGCGAGCGCCTGGTCGTGCAGAAGCACTTCGAGCTCGCGCGCGAGGTCGAGATCCCCGAGGGCGAAGGCGGGCACGGCGGCGGCGACGCGCGCCTGCTGCGCGACGTCTTCATCGGCGTCGGCGAGGACCCGTACGGCCACGCGGCGACCTGGCACGACGGCATCCGCTCGGTCGCCGTCGGGCTCGCGGGCAACCGCTCGCTGCAGACAGGCGATGCGGTACGCGTCTCCGAGCTCGGCCTGGGGGTCGAACTGTGAGCCGCTACCTCGTCACGGGCGGCGCGGGCCGGCTCGGGCGCAGCGTCGTGGGCGTGCTCGCGGATGCCGGGCACGAGGTCATCTCGGTCGACCGCGTCGCCGTGCCCGGGCTGCCCGCCCTGCAGGTCGTGCGCGAGCTCGGCGGCCCCGAGACCCTGGTCGACGTGCTGCGCGACCACAGGGTCGACGCGATCGTGCACCTCGCAGCGATCGCGGTGCCGTTCAGCGCACCCGACGACGTGATCTTCCGCACCAACACCTCGCTCGCGTTCGCGGTGCTCGACGCCGCGAAGCAGGCGGGCGTCGGCGCGGTGCTCATCTCGAGCAGCCCGACGGTCATCGGCTACAACGCCCCGACCGGCTGGGCGCCGTCCGCGCTGCCCCTCACCGAGGAGCACCCGCGCGCACCGTGGAACGCCTACGCCCTCGCGAAGGTCTCCATCGAGGACCTCATCGCCTCGGAGGTGCGCGCCGCCACCCCCCTGCGCCTGGGCGCGTTCCGCCCCTGCTACGTCATCGCCCCCGAGGAATGGGAGGGCGCGCCGACCCAGCAGGGCCACACGATCGCCGAGCGCCTCGACGACCCGAAGCTCGCCGCGGTGTCGCTGTTCAACTACCTCGACGCGCGCGACGCGGGCGAGTTCGTGCTGGCCTGGCTGACGCAGCCGGATGCCGCGCCGAACGGCTCGGTGTTCTTCATCGGCGCCGCCGACTCCATGGTGCGCGCGGCCGTCCCGGCCTCGCTCGCCGAATACGTGCCCGAGACCGCCGAGCTCGCGGGCTCGCTCGGCCCGACCTCGCCCGTGTTCTCGAGCGGGCTCGCCGAGCGCCTGCTCGGCTGGAAGGCGACGCGCAGCTGGCGCACCGAGCTCGCCGACGCCGCACCGACCGAACAGGAGCTCACCGCATGACCGCGTTCACCTTCGCCGACGGCGTCCTGTTCTTCCCCGTGACGCCCTTCGACGCGGGCGACTGCATCGACCGCGACGCGCTCGCCGCGCACGTCGCGGGCGGCGTGGATGCCGGCGCCGCCGGCGTCTTCGCCGCGTGCGGCACCGGCGAGTTCCACGCGCTCTCGGCGTCCGAGGCGGCGGCCGCGGTGAAGACCTCGGTCGACGCCGTCGCAGGGCGCGTGCCGGTGCTCGCCGGCGCCGGCGGACCGCTCGGCCATGCCCGCGAGGTCGCAGCGGCCGCGGCGGATGCCGGCGCCGCCGGCCTGCTCGTCATGCCGCCGTACCTGGTGCAGGGCTCGCAGCACGGGGTCGCCTCGTACATCGAGGCCGTCGCCGAGGCATCCGCACTGCCCGTCATCGCCTACCACCGCGCGAACGCCGCACTCACCGAGGCGACCGTCGAGCGGCTGCTGCAGCACGAGCTCGTCGCCGGCATCAAGGACGGCGTCGGGGATGTCGCGCTCATGCAGCGCTTCGTGCTCGCCGCCGCGCGCGCCGGCCGCGACGTGCAGTTCTTCAACGGGCTGCTGACCGCCGAGCTCAGCCAGGCGGCCTACCGTGCCATCGGGGTGCCGCTGTACTCCTCGGCCGTGTTCGCCATGGCTCCCGACATCGCGAACGCGTTCTACGCCGCGTACCGCGACGGCGACGAGGCCCGCCAGCGGCTGTTCCTCGACAGGTTCTACGTGCCGCTCGTGCGCCTGCGCGACGAGACGCCGGGCTTCGCCGTGGCGCTCGTCAAGGCCGGCGTGCGCCTGACGGGCCTGGCGGCGGGCGGGGTGCGCACGCCGCTGACCGACCCGACGCCCGAGCAGACCGCGCGTCTCGAAGCGCTGCTGGCCGCGGCGCGCGAGCTGCTGTGAGCGCCGTGATCTCGGGCATCCGCACCCGCCTGATCCGCATCCCGCTGCTGCGGCCGTGGGGGCCCGACGTCACCGAGCTGTCGGTCGTCGAGGTCGTCGTGACCGCGTCGGACGGCGCCTCGGGGCACGGGTTCTCGTGGACGCCGTCGATCGGCGCGACCGCGGTGAAGGCGCTGCTGGATGCCGAGATCTCGGCGTTCGCGATCGGGCGGGCTGCGGATGCCGCGCTCTGGGATTCCCTGTGGAAGCACCTGCACGAGGCCGGGGGCGGCGGCATCACGACCATCGCGATGGCCGGGCTCGACACCGCCCTGTGGGACCTCGCCGCGCGCCGGGCGGGCGTCGGCCTGCCCGAGTTCCTGGGGCGCCGGCACGAGTCGCTCGAGGCCTACGGCTCGGGGGTGAACCTGCACTACCCGCTCGACGAGCTCGTCGCGCAGGCGCAGCGCTGGGTCGACGCGGGCTTCGACGGGGTGAAGGTGAAGGTCGGCAAGCCCTCGCTGGCGGAGGACGTCGACCGCCTGCAGGCCGTGCGCGCTGTCATCGGCCCCGACCGCCGGCTCATGGTCGACGCGAACCAGCGCTGGGATCTGGAGCGCGCGGTTTCCGCCGTTTCCGCGTTCTCGTCCGTCGGCATCGCCTGGCTCGAAGAGCCCCTGCGCGCCGACGACCTGCTCGGCCACGTCGCGCTCAAGCGCGAGACCGGCGTGCGCATCGCCGTCGGCGAGAACCTACACACCGAGTACCGCTTCGGCGAGTTCCTCGAGGCCGGAGCCGCGGACGTGCTGCAGCCCAACGTCATCCGCGTCGGCGGGATCACCCCCGCTCTGCGCATCGCGAAGCGGGTGCAGGATGCCGGAGCCGAGCTCGCCCTGCATCTGCTGCCCGAGCTCTCGGCCCAGCTCGCCTTCGCCCTGCCCGTCGCAACGCGCATCGAGCACGTGGAGTCGGCCGCGTTCGCGGAGCTCGGCGCGCTCGTCGAGCCGTCGGGGGTCGAGTTCGGCGGCGGCCGCGTTTTCGGCGGGCCGGACCTGGGGCTCGGCATCCGGTTCAGCTGAGACCGTCGGCGCGTTCGGCGGCGGGTCGTGAGATCTGTTGCCCGTGCTGCGCCCAGGTGTGAGTTCGGGTGGCTCCCGTCACGAAGGAGCAGCCCGAACTCACACTTGGGGGGCCTCGCACGCGGCACGAGACTCGGCAAACTCGGCAAACGTGGCAAACGCGGCAGGATCGAAGGCATGGCCGCACCGCGCATCGTCATCACCGGAATCGGCGGCTACGGCCGCGTGCACCTCGAGAACGCGCGACGGCTGGAGGCCGAGGGCCGGCTCACGATCGCCGCCCTCGTCGACCCGGCCGTCCCCGACGCCTATGACACCCTCGACGACGCCCTCGCGCTCGGGGGCATCGACGTGGTGGTCGTGGCCACTCCCCTGCACACGCACTCCGACCTGGCCGAGCGGGCGATGCTCGCCGGCGCCGACGTGCTGCTCGAGAAGCCGCCCATGCCGACCCTCGCCGAGTTCGAGCACCTGCTCGAGGTCGAGGCGCGCGCCGGGCGCGCGGTGCAGGTCGGCTTCCAGAGCCTCGGCTCGGCCGCCGTCGGCGCGCTGCGTGCGGATGCCCTGGGCCTCGGCCCCGTGGAACGCGTCGCGGCCCACGGGCTCTGGAGCCGCGACCTCGCCTACTGGGCCCGCGCGCGCTGGGCCGGCCGCCGCAGCCTCGACGGGCATCCCGTCGTCGACGGCGTCGCGACGAACCCGCTCGCGCATTCGATCGCGACCGCCCTGCGCATCGCGGGCTACGACGATGCGGCCTGCGTCGCCGACATCGAGATCGACGCGTACCGCGTGAACGACATCGAGGCCGACGACACGACCTCGCTGCGGATCACCGGGGCGGGCCTGCCGACCGTGACCGCGGCGCTGACGCTGTGCGCGCCGCCCGAGCTGGTCCGGGCCGACGACCGCGCGGCCGTCGTCACGGTCCACGGCGGCGCGGCATCCGCATCGCTCTCGTACACGACCGACGTCGTGACCTCAGGCGGCGAGCAGCGCGCCTACGACCGCCGCGACCTGCTCGAGAATCTGCTCGACCACCGCGCCGACGGCGCCGAGCTGATCGTGCCCCTGCGCTCGACGGGCGCGTTCATGCGCGTCGTCGAGGCGATGCGGCTCGCTGCGGATGCCACGCCGATCGGTCCCGAGCACGTCACCTGGCAGGGCGAGGGCCCGGCCCGGTATCCGCTGCTGGACGGCATCGTGCCCACGGTGCTCGACTGCGCGGAACGCGGGCTGCTGTTCCGCGAGTCGGGCGCACCGTGGGCGCGGGTCTGACGGCCGCTACTTGATGCCCGTGGTCGCGATGCCGCGGATCAGGAAGCGCTGGCCGATCACGAAGCCGAGGAAGATCGGGATCAGCGAGACCACCGACATCGCGAACAGCTGACCCCAGTTGCCGCCGGTCTGACTGTCGATGAACTGACCCAGCGCGAGCTGCACCGTGAAGTTCTGCGGCTGCGTCAGGTAGACGATCGGGGCGAAGAACTCGTTCCACATCCAGATGAACGTGAAGATCGTCGTCGTCGCCAGCGCCGGCGTCATCAGCGGCACGATCACGCGCAGGAAGATCCGCGGATGCCCGCAGCCGTCGATGCGCGCCGCCTCGTCGAGCTCCTTCGGGATGCCGCGGATGAACTGCACCATCAGGAAGATGAAGAACGAGTCCGTGCCGAGGATCTTCGGCAGGATCAGCGGCCACACCGTGTTCAGCAGGTGCACCCACGAGAACATGATGTACTGCGGCACCAGCGTGACCTGGAACGGCAGCATGATCGTCAGCAGCATGATCGTGAAGGCCACGCGCTTGAATCTGAACTCGAGCCGCGCGAACGCGTACGCCGCGAGCGTGCACGCGAACAGGTTGCCCAGGATCGCGCCGATCACGATGACCGCCGAGTTGATCAGATAGCGGCCGAACGGCGTCGTCAACGCGACCCAGCCGTTCGTGTAGTTCGACCACTGGAAGTGGTCCGGGATGATCCCCGCGTTCGTGAAGATCTCGTTGTTCGGGCGCAGCGAGCTGACGACCATCCACACGAGCGGATACAGCATCAGCACGACGAACGCGAGCATGACGACGTGCTTGAGGATGCCGCGCGCCGCGCGCCACAGCGTCACCCGACTCAGCCACGGCTTGGAGCGCACGGTCGCGAGATGGATTCGTTCAGTTGTCATAGAACACCCAGTACTTCGAGGTGAGGAACGTCACGCCCGACAGCGCGGCGATGATGATGAAGAGCAGCCAGGCCATCGCCGAGGCGTAGCCCATGTTGAACTGCGCAAAGCCCTGCTGATACAGGTACAGCGAATAGAACATCGTCGAGTCCGACGGGCCGCCCGTGCCGCCCGAGACGATGAACGCCTGCGTGAACGACTGGAACGCCCCGATCAGCTGCAGCAGCACATTGAAGAAGAAGATCGGGCTCAACAGCGGCAGCGTCACCTTCCATAGCTGCGTCCACCGGCCTGCGCCGTCGATGGCCGCCGCCTCGTAGTACATCGTCGGGATCTGCCGCAGCCCCGCGAGGAAGATGATCATAGGCGCCCCGAACGTCCACACGTTCAACAAGATGATCGTGCCCAGCGCCCAATGCGGGTCCGAGATCCACCCCGGCAGATCATGGAAGCCGACCTTGCCGAGCAACTGGTTGAACAAGCCCGACTGGCCGAACACCTGCCGCCACAGAATCGCCACCGCCACCGACGAGCCCAGCAACGACGGCAGATAGAACACCGAACGGTAGAACGGCAACGCCCGCATACCCTTGTCCAGCACGATCGCCGCAACCAACGCCACCACGAGCTGGATCGGCACCGACACGAACACATACGTGAACGTCACCCGCAACGAGTTCAACAACCGCGGATCCTGGAACATCCGCACATAATTGTGCCCGCCGATGAAGCTCGGAGCCTGCAACAGGTTGTAATTCGTGAACGACAGCACGAGCGAGGCGATCATCGGCCCCGCCGTGATCAACAGCAGACCGAGCAACCACGGCAGCAGGAACCAGAAAGCCGCCTTGTTCTCGCGTTTGCCGGTCGCGGCGCTCTTCCTAGTGGAACGGAGTTCCTCGAAAACGCTCACGCCACCCCCTTGTAGTCGTCGTTGAATACGGGTCGTCGACTGAGCTGCGCGGGGTTCACGGTCTTCGGGAAACCGCTTACTCAGTGGCCTGGCTTGCCACCATATCCGCGGGCGAGGAGCAGCGTCAACACGGTCTTACAGCGTTGGAATCGCAGTCTTGCAAAGGCTGTGGCAACTGTTGACAGCTTTCGGAATCGGCCCGCACAATGTCGGCAGCGGTCTGGGAAAGCGCTTTCGCCGGACCCGATGTCACAGCATGGCAAGGAGGCCATATGTCACAGCAGATGACCCGCCGTCAGTTCGGTCTGGCGGTCACGGGGATCGGCGCCACGTTCCTGCTCGCGGCCTGCGGAACCTCCGCAACGCCGGGCGCCGACAAGGGGGCGTCCGCCGCCGACAAGTTCAAGAAGGCCTCGCTGACCTTCGCCTGGTGGGGCAACCCCGTGCGCAACGCATACACCGACCAGATCATCAAGACGTACACGAGCGCCCACGACACGATCACCGTCGCCCAGCAGCCCGGCGAATGGGCGACCTATTGGACGAAGCTGTCCACGCAGGTCGCCGGCGGCACCGCGCCCGACATCATCCAGATGGACCAGGCCTACATCGCCGAGTACGGCGGCCGCGGCGCTCTCGCCGACCTGTCCACGATCAAGTCGATCGACACCGCTCCCCTCAAGGACACGCTGGCCGCGGGCACGCTGAACGGCAAGCTCTACGGCATCCCCACCGGCAACAACGCCGTCACCGTCGCGATCAACACGACGCTGTTCGACCAGGCCGGCGTCGCCGTGCCCGACGACAAGACCTGGACGTGGGACCAGTACCTCGACATCGCCCACCAGCTCACCCAGGGCTCGGGCGGCAAGTTCCGCGGGACGACGTGGTTCGGCGGCGACCAGGAGCTCAAGATCTACCTGTTCCAGAAGGGCGAGCTGCTCTACACGGAGAAGGGGAAGTTCGGAGCCTCCGAGGGCGCGCTCACCGACTACTTCACCTTCATCCAGAAGCTGTTCAAGTCGGGCGACGGCCCCACGAAGGACGAGTACACGACCGACATCGCCGCCTCCGTCGAGCAGACGCTCTTCGGAACCGGGAAGACCGCCATGAGCTTCATGTGGTCGAACCAGGTGACCGCCTTCCAGCAGGCGAACGGCGGCAAGCTCGCGCTGCTGCGCGCTCCGAGCCTGGACGGCGCCGCCGACAAGAACGGCGTCTACTTCAAGCCGTCGATGTACTGGTCGATCTCGTCCCGGTCGAAGGCGCCGGCCCAGGCCGGCGGGCTCATCAACCAGTTCCTCAACACGACCGAGGCGGGCGAGCTGCAGCTGGCCGAGCGCGGTGTGCCGGCGAACCCCGAGGTGCTCGCGGTCGTCAAGCCGAAGCTCTCGCCCACCGACCAGCTCGCCGTCGACTACCTCGAGGCGATCAAGCCCGAGGTCAAGAACGTGCCGCCGGTGCCGCCGAAGGGCACCAGCACGACCGCGACCGTCGCCCAGCGCCACATCCAGGACCTGATCTTCGACCGGGCCACCCCGGCGGCGGCGGCCAAGGCGTTCAAGAGCGAGATCGAGGGCCTCATCAGCTCCGCCGCCTAGCGCCGCAGGGCGCCCGGCCCCCGAGAGCCAGCCATGATGGACTCATGGCTGGCTCTCGTGGTGTCGCGCACCTCTCACGCGACCTGGTCAACAAGCTCGTCGGCATCGTGACGGACCCGCGCATGACGCCGCACCGCAAGCTGGATCAGGCTTCCGCCACCATCGACCGGCTGATCGCGGATGCCGAGTCGCCGGCATCCGCAGCGCGCCACACCGTCGTCGCCGCCCTGGACGACGCCATCAGCACCGCCTCCGAGCTGGCCGCGACGGTCTCGCGCGCCGAGCTCGAGAAGCGCATCCGCGCCAAGCTCGTCGAGGCGCTGCGCGACGCCCCCGGCCTCACGGTCGAGGGCGCGCGCTAGCCGCTACTTCTGCTGCTCGAGCGCCTGCTGCAGGCGGTCCTGCGCCTGGCCGTAGGCCGTCCAGTCGCCGTTCTTGAGCGCGGTCTGCGCATCGTCGAAGGCCTGCTGCGCGTCCTTGATCGCCTGCTCCTGCGCGGCGTTGCCGGTGTCGTCGCCCGCCGGCGCGGTCGGCGTCGGGGTCGAGGTCGGCGTGGAGCCGCCGTCGCCCTGGCCGCCGTCGCCGGGCGGAGTGGTCGGCGGGGTCGTCGGCGACGTGTTCTCATCACCGGTGACAGCGCCCGAGTCGCCGCTGAACAGGTCGTCGAGCGCGGCGTCGAGCGTCGGCTCCATGAAGATCTTCGTGCCGAACGACACGATGACCTCCTGCAGCAGCGGGTAGCTCGTCGACCCCGTCGACTTCACGTACACGGGCTCGACGTAGAGCATGCCGCCGCCGACCGGGATGGTCAGCAGGTTGCCGTACAGCACGCTCGTCGAGCCGCCGATGCGCAGGGTGTTGAGCTTCGTCGACACGCTCGGGTCCGATTCGACCGTCGCCTGCACCTGGCCCGGGCCCCAGACGTTGTCGTCCGTCGGGATCGTCAGCAGGGTGAACTTGCCGTAGTCCGGCGAGACCTTGCCGGCCGTCGCCCCCGCGTCCGAATCGACGGCGAGATAGCCCTTCAGGATGCTGCGGCTGTCGGACAGGTTCGAGGCGGGGATGTACGACGTGTACAGCGTGTACGCCGCCTTGTCCTCCTTCGGCAGCTTCATCGTCAGGTAGTACGGCGGCTGCAGCGAGTCGCCCGTCTTGGCCGGGTCCGGCGGCGTCTTCCACGCGTCCTCGGCACTGAAGAACGAGCCCGGATCGGTCACGTGGTAGTTCGCGAGCACCTCGCGCTGCACCTTGAACAGGTCCTCGGGGTAGCGCACGTGGCTCATCAGCTGGGCGCTCATGTCGGCGACCGGCTTGATGTCCAGCGGCAGGATCTTCTGCCACGTCTTGAGCACCGGGTCGCTCGGGTCCCAGGCGTAGAGCGTGACCTTGCCCGTGTAGGCGTCGACCGTGGCCTTCACCGAGTTGCGGATGTAGTTGATGTTGTCGGTCGGGTACGGCGAGACATCCGTGCGCGAATCGGCGATCGAGTTGGACAGCGACTCGCTCTGCGAATACGGGTACTCGTTGCTCGTCGTGTAGCCGTCGATGATCCAGTCGATGTGGCCGTCGACGACCGAGGGGTACGGGTCGGAGTCGAGCGTCAGGAACGGGGCGACCTTCTCGACGCGCTTGACCGGGTCGCGGTCGTAGAGGATCTGCGAGCTCGAACCGCCCTGGTCGGAGAGCACGATCTGCTCGTCCTGGAACTTGAGGGCGTAGAGCAGGCGGATGAAGGCGTTCGAGAGCACGGGCCCGCCGTTGCCCGAGTACGTGTTGTACGTCGCGGGGCCGTCACCGTTGGCCGGGAAGTCGAGCTCGACCGACTTGCCGTTCTGCGGGTCGCCGACGATCGAGTAGGTCGGCGACTTCTCGCCGAAGTAGATCCGGGGCTCGTACTTGCCGAGGTTCTCGGAGGTGGGGATGCCGGACTCGACGAAATCGGGCGCGCCGTCGTTCGAGCGGGTGTTGCCGCCCGCCGCCACGAGGCCGTAGCCGTGCGTGTAGACGAAGGTGTTGTTGAACCAGTTCTGGGCTGCCGCGTCGCCGAGGCCGCTCTGGTCGAGCTCGCGGACGGCGAGCACCGTGTCCTGCGTGCTGTCGCCCATCTCGTAGCGGTCGACGTCGAGCACGGGCTCGAAGGAGTAGTACTGGCGGAACTGCTGCAGCTGCTGGAAGGCGGGGCTGACGATCGTCGGGTCCATGATGCGGATGTTCGCCGTCGTCTCGGCATCCTGCCGCAGCGCGCCCTTGGGGGTGTCGGAGGTGACGTTGTAAGTCTCGCCCTCGACCGAGCCCACGCCGTACGCGGCGCGGGTCGCGTCGATCGATTTCGAGACGTACGCCGTCTCCTTCGGCTTCTCGCTCGGGCCGACCTGGAACTTCTGCACGCCCCACGGGTAGAGCGTGCCGATGACGAGGGCGCTCACGATGAGCAGGGCGAGGCCGACGAGCGGGAAGCGCCACCGCCCCGTGAACGCCGTGACGATGAACAGGATCGCGACGATGACCGCGATGCCGGCGAGGATCGTGCGCGCCGGGATCGTCGCGTGCACGTCGGTGTAGGCGGCGCCCGTGATCTTGCCCGAGACGTTGGAGTCCGTGAGCGTGTCAAAGCGGTCGAGCCAGACGCTCGCGCCCTGCACGAGCAGGTAGACGCCGGCGATCACGGCGATCTGCACGCGCGCCGGGCGCGAGATGCGCAGCTCGCGGCCGCTGACGCGGATCGAGCCGTAGAGGTAGGCCGTGGCGAGCGTCGCGAGGAAGCAGATGATCAGCACCGCCGACGAGAACGAGGCGACGGCGTGGAAGAACGGCAGCTGGAACGTGTAGAACGAGATGTCCAGGTGGAACTGCGGGTCCGTCGTGCCGAACGGCGTCGAGTGCAGCCATTCCGCGGCGAGCTGCCAGCGGCTCGCGGTCGCGAGACCCGAGAACAGGCCGAAGACGATGGGGATGCCCCAGACCGCGAGCCGGCGCAGCGGCTCCACCACCTGCTGGTAGCGGTCGAGCTGGGTGTTCAGCTTCGCGTAGACCGGGCGCAGCCGGTACGAGAGCTGCAGCGCCGCCCACAGCGGGACGGCCATGCCGAGGAAGCCGACGGCGAACATCGACAGGCCCCACCACCACTGCGTCGCGAAGACGCCGAGGTAGCCGAGCTGGTCGAACCAGAGCGCGTCGGTGAAGATCCTCGCGAAGATGAAGAACACGATGATCAGCGCGATGATCGCGCCGACCGTGATCCACGCAGCGGCCCGCCTGCGGCGGTCCATCGGCGGCCGGGCGGGGGCGGGTGCAGCGGCTGAGCTCACCTCGTCAGCCTAGCGATGGCAGGTCGCGAGGCTCCCGGTGTCGCCTCCGTCTGAGACGGTTTTCAGCACGTTCAAGGAGTCCTTCAGGGTCTTCACGGCATAGACGTGCAGGCCGTCGGGGACGTGGCCGACGACCTCGTCGCAGTTCGAGTCGGGCGCGAGGAACACGGTGGCTCCGGCTGCGCGCGCGCCGAACATCTTCTGGCGGATGCCGCCGATGGCCCCGACGTCGCCCTCGGCGTCGATCGTGCCGGTGCCCGCGACCTTCTTGCCGCCGTTCAGGTAGCCCGGCGTGAGCTTGTCGATGATGCCGAGCGCGAACATCTGGCCGGCGCTCGGGCCGCCGATGTCGGTGAGCTGGAAGTCGATGGTGACCGGCATGGTGCCGTACTGCTGCCCGGCGAAGACGCCGAGGGTCCACGCGCCGCTCGACTTGAAGGGCGTCACCTCGATCTGCTGGGTTGCGCCGCCGCGCTCGATCGTGAGCTCGACCGGGCCGCCCTTGTCGAGCTGCACCGCGTCGCGCAGATCCTGCACGGTCTGGATCGCCTTGCCGTCGACCGCGGTGATCCGGTCGTCGGCCTTGAGCTTGCCGTCGGCGGGCGAGCCCTTCTCGACGCTGGCGACCACGACGTGCTGGTCGATGTGGTAGCCGAGCGCGGTGAGAGCCGCCGCGGTGGCATCCTGCTGCGAGCTCGACATGAGCTGCGCGTTCTGCTGGTTCGCCTCGTTCGCGGTCTGGCCGCGGGGGAACTCGACCTCGACCGGCACGACGGACTTCGAACGCTGGAACCACGCCGTCGCGACCTGGAACCAGTTCGGCAGCTGCTGGGGGTTGCCGACCACGTTCACCGTGAGCAGGTCGAGCGAGCCGCTCGTCGGGTAGGTGGTGCGGTCGGCGACCGTGAGCACCGGCTTCGCGTCGGCGCGCTTGGCCTGGCCGACCGCGGTGTCGACGCCGAGAGTGTTGAAGACCGGGCCCGGCTGCTCGATCACATACGGGCTCGGCGCGAAGCCCATGATCAGGATGCCGACCACGGCTGCGAGGAGCAGGCCGTAGCCGATGCGCTTCGCACGCGGCATCCGTTCGCGCACAGCGTTTTCAGGCTGGCCTTCGTAAAAGGTCATCGCGTTTCTTTCCGGGTTAGCGTGGACAGGCGCGCCTGAATGGTACCCGCGCAAACTATGACGAGAGGGTTGCACGGATGTCGGACGAGGACGACAAGTCTCCCGAGGACGCCCTGCGCGACATGCTG
>Ga0164242_10002175_pt1 | contig 22770 bp, 19 predicted proteins | sample OricomgcompostMG_FD_108783 | JGI IMG/M metagenome (GOLD analysis project Ga0164242, IMG submission 108783) | Miracle-Growth compost microbial communities from Emeryville, California, USA - Original compost - Miracle growth compost (MG) ... | reverse complement strand
TAAGGCGCGCCGTATTCCTTGCGCCGGATCACCGCCTCGACGTCGCCGACCTGCCGGCCGGCGGCGGTCACGGTGACGGCGGCCCAGGCGGGCTGGCCGTGTTCCTCGATCTTGCCGATCCACACCGCCTTGCCGGTCTGCGCATCGGCGATGACGAGCGGTTGGGGATCGGCAGCGGTGACAGTTGCCCAGATGCCCTCGCCGACGCGGATGCCGACGCTGTTCTCCGCGTAGCCGACCTTGTCTGCCCAGTTCACCTTGCGCCACTGGTTGTTCACGTAAGCCTGCATCACCGAGTTCGCCTGGCCGGTGAGGCAGGCGGCGTCACAGGCCTTGGGCTGCGGCGCGTAGTGCGGCGGGGTCGAGACGCCTTCGCGGAACGGGTTGGGCATGAAATACGGCACGTAAGTGAACACCGCCTCGATGCGGGCGATCTTGCCGTCGCGGATGCGGAAGGCCTCGAGCAGGGTGATCGAGTTGGGCCACTTGAGCGCGGTCTTCATCTCGCGCCCGTTGGTCAGCAGGTAATGGTCGAACTCGTTGGCGTGGTCGAAGAAGCCGCGGGCGACGGCGACGCCGCGCTCTTCGTCGACGATGAAGAAGTCGCGGCGGACGCGCTTGTTGATCTTGTAGAGGCCGAGCTTGAACTGGTTCTCGCACCCGGCGGCGATCTGCGCCGCGCTTCCGGCCTCGCCCGGCCGCGGGGCGGTGGTGCTGATGCCGTTCTCGAGCCGGGCGCAATCGTCGGTGAACTGGGTCAGCACCTGGCCGTCGTTCAATTCGACGGTGCTGAAATAGCCGTCGGCGATGGAGAGCATGCGCTCGCGCGGGCGGCGCTGCTCGGGCGGGAGGATCTGGGCGAACTCGGGATCATGGACCATCCGGGTCACGTCGCCGAAGGGCGCGGGCAGGGCGGTCTTGCGGTGGACCACGGCCTCGATCTCGTCGATCGCGCCGGCACCGTTCACATGGACGCGCGCCGCGTAGATCGCCGGCTGGCCGTTCTCCCTTACCGAACCGAACCAGGCGGCGTTGCCGGTCAGCGGATCGGCGGCGGTGAGGCCGGTGGCGTCGACGGCGGTGATCGTGCGCCACAGGCCCTGGCCGACGGGCAGCAGCACGTCGTTTTCGGCATAGCGCACGTTTTTGGCCAGCTTGAGCTGCGAAGGGTCGCGCGCCGCGAGGGCCTTCATGTGGGCTTCGACGGTGCGGATCAGGCAATCGTGATCGCATTTCGGCGCGACGACGGCGCTGGCCTCGCCAGCGGCCTGGGCGAGCGCGGGAGTGGGGAGCGAGGCGGCCAATAGCGCCGCGACAGTCCAGATAAACCGCATTCTCAATCCCCTCTCCCTTCTTCGTCATCCCGGACTTGTTCCGGGATCCAGCTTCCCTTCCGCCGCGCTTCGACAAAGCGGGACCCCGGATCAAGTCCGGGGTGACGGTTGCAGGGACGGTTGTGCTTTAGCGACCCATCATTTCCCCTTCGCCGCCGCGTCCTGCCAGTCTTCGTTGCCGCGCGCGATCAGGTAGGCGTGGATCGCTTCGACATCGCCCGGCGAGAGCTGCCCGGCGAAGCTGGCCATGCCCTTGTCGGCGCGAATGCCCTTGAGGACGATGTCGGCGAACTGGGCGTGGGTTTCGGCTGTCATGAAGCGCAAGTCCTTGACCCCGCCCGTGGCGTTGTCGCCGTGGCAGCGGCTGCAGTTCTCGGCGTAGAGCGTGCGGCCTTGCGCCACTTGCGCCTCGGGCGCGCGCAGCGGCGGCGGGTGTGGCAGGGCGGTGGAGCGCACCGGCATCGGCGGCAGCTTGGCCTTGCCGCCGAGCTTGAACACCAGCAGCTTGGCGGTGGCGGTCTGGAACGGACCCAGGTTCAGCACCGGCGAGCCGCCCCAGCCGGCATTGATGGCGATGTATTGCTCGCCGTCGATCATGTACGTGATCGCGCCCGCGATCGGTGCCTGGTCGATGTTCATCTCCCACAGCTTGGCCCCGGTGTCGGCGCGGTAGATTGCCAGCGTCTTGTTAATGGTGCCCTGGACGAGGAGGTTGCCGGCGGTGGCCAGCACGCCGCCCGAGCCGGGGTGCGGATAGGGCACGCGCCACTTCTCGGTCTGCGTCTTCGGGTCCCAGGCGAGGAGGTAGCCTTTCTCGGTGGCGGCGGCTTCGGCTTGCAGCTTCTTGCGCAGCTCCGGCTCGTTGCCGTAATCCTCGCCGCTGTTGGTACGCCCCGGCCCGGGGACATACTTGTACTTGCCGTCGGGCAGGCGGGCGTAGATCGAGCCCTGCTCCTGCGCGCTGAGATAGACGAGCCCGGTCTTGGGCGAATAGCTCATCGGGTGCCAGGTGTGCGCCGCCATCCACGATGGCATCATCAGGTGCGGCGTGGTGGTGTTGTGCGCGCCGGGCTGGAGCACCGGGCGGCCGGTCTTCATGTCGATGCGGCTCGCCCAGGTGTTGTGCGAAACGTAGCTCTTCGCGCTGATGAGCCTCCCGTTGGTGCGGTCGATCACGTAGAAGAAGCCGTTCTTCGGCGCCTGCATCGCCACCTTGCGCAGCTTGCCGTCGATCTTGAGGTCGGCAAGGATGATCGGCTGGGTGCAGGTGTAGTCCCAGTCTTCCTCCGGCACCATCTGGTAATGCCACTTGTAGTGCCCGGTGTCGGCATCGACCGCGAGCATCGAGCACAGGAACAGGTTGTCCCCCTTGCCCCCGCTGCGGAAGTGCCACATGTGCGGGGATCCGTTGCCGGTGCCGATGATGACCGTCTTCGTCTCGGGATCGTAGGCGAAGCTGTCCCACGCGTTGCCGCCGCCGCCCGCTTCCCAGAACTTGCCGGACCAGGTCTTGGTGGCCATTGGCATGACGCTATCGGAGGCTTCGTGGTCGGGTCCCGCCGCCGGATCGGTCGGCACGATGTAGAACTTCCAGACCTTCTTGCCGGTCTCGGCGTCCCAGGCGGAGACGAACCCGCGCGAACCATAGTCGGCGCCGCCGTTGCCGATCACCACCTTGCCGTCATAGACCCGCGGCGCGCCGGTGATCGAATAAGGCGCCTTGGATGCGTCGAAGGTGTGGACGCTCCACGCTTCCTTGCCGGTCCTGGCGTCGATGGCGATCAGCCGCCCATCGAGCGCGCCGATGTAGAGCTTGCCTTTCCACGCGGCGATCCCGCGCGCCGAGGGGCCGCAGCAGGCGAGGCGGGCCCATTCGCTGCCGACCTTGGGGTCGTAGGTCCACAGCTTGCGGCCCGTCTTGCCGTCGTAGGCGGTGACGACGTTGTAGATGCTCTCGTTATACAGCACCCCGTCGATCACCAGCGGACTGGCCTGGACGCCGCGATAGGTCTGCAGGTCGTCGTACCAGGCGAGGCCGAGCTGGCTGACGGTCTTGTCGTTGATCTGCGCCAGCGGGCTGTAGCGCTGCTCGCTCCACCCGCGGCTGTAGCTCATCCAGTCGCCGACGTTGCCGGGTGCGTCGATGGTGCGCATCGAGCGGCTGTCGACCACCGTCGGCGCGTCGGCTGCCTTGGGCGGCGCCTTGGCGTTTCCCGCGACCAGGGCGGCCAACAGCAGCGGTGCAGTCCAAAGAGCGTGCCTCAGCCCGAACGCCATACAAATCCCTCCCGCTCTTCCAAGAGCTTCTGGTAACCTTGGCGTGTCGCAGCGCGGTTGTGAAGGCAAAGTAACGACCGTGACAGTTTTTGCAGCCGCGGGGCCTTGGGGTCTTTCGCCCGGGAAAAGCGCTGCCTATGGTGCCTATGCCGCTGGAGAGGGCGGACGGTCCGAGGGAGGGCAACGATGCGCATCGGTAAGCTTCAGCTTGGGTTCGCGCTGGGCGCGGCACTGGCTGCGACGGCCGGTGCGAAAGCGCCGCCCGCCAGTGTCACGATCGAAGGCAGCCGGGTCTTTCCCGAAAGCCTGACCTCGGACGCCGCCGGAAACCTTTACAACGGCAGCAACAACGGCACGATCTACCGCGCGCTCAAAGGCGCGAAGACGGCCCAGCCGTGGATCGTGCCCGATGCGCAGAACGGTTTGCGCTCGCTGTTCGGCGTCTTCGCCGACGATGCGCACGGATTATTGTGGGCGTGCGACAACCCCAATATCTTCAAGCGCGAGACCGGCATCTCGACGCTTCGCGCGTTTGACCTGAAGACCGGCCGGCTTTCGGTCAAATACGATTTCCCGGCGGACGGCCTGGCCGCCTGCAACGACATCGCCATCGGCAAGGACGGCACCGTCTGGGCGAGCGAGACGAGCGGCGGCCGCATCTTCGTGCTGCGTCCGCATGCCAATGCGCTGGCGCTCTACGCCAAGAGCGCCGATCTCGTCGGCATCGACGGGATCGCGATCGCCGGAGACGGGGCGGTTTATATCAACAACGTGCGCAAGCAGCTCTTCCAGCGGGTCGAGCGCAAGGCTGACGGGTCGTTCGACCGGCTGACCACGATCGCCACCTCGCTGCCGCTCAACGGCCCGGACGGTCTGCGTTCGCTCGGCGGCAACCGCTTCATTCAGGCCGAGGGACCCGGCGGGCGCGTGACGCTGGTGGACGTGAAGGGCAACACGGCGGCGATCACCCCGATCGCCACCGGGCTCGACAGCTCCGTAGGGGTCACGGTCGTCGGCCGCACCGCTTACGTCGTCGAAGGCAAGATCGAATACATGTTCGATGCGACGCTCAAGGATAAGAGCCCCGATCCGTTCGTGATCCGGGCCTTCCCGCTGCCGGCCGGCAAATGAGGGCATTTGCGGTCATCGCTGCGGTGGCGCTAGTCTTGCCGGCTCCGGCGATGGCCGACGTGAATTCCGAGATCGACGCGCTGACCCTGCGCGTGCAGAAGCTCGAAGGCGTGCGCGCGGTCAAGAATCTCCAGCGTGCCTTCGGCTATTACGTCGATCGCGGGCTATGGGGCGAGGCGGCCGACTTGTTCGCCGACGATGGCACGATCGAGATCGGCCTCGATGGGGTTTACGTCGGCAAGGCGCGGATTCGCGAATACCTGAAGCGGCTCCACGGCGGGCAGGAGGGGCTGGTTTACGGCCAGCTCAACGAATGGGTCACGCTGCAGCCGGCGATCCGCATGGCCGCCGACGGGCGCAGCGCGACCGGCCGCTGGCGCGATCTTGGCATGCTCGGCCAGTACAAGAAGCACGCCGAATGGCGCGACGGGACTTACGAAAACACCTACGAGAGGGGTGCGGACGGGATCTGGCGGATCAAGACGCTGCACCTCTACGTCAACTTCGTCGTGCCTTACGAAAAGGGCTGGGCCCGCCTGAAGCCAGGAGTGGGGCTCGTGCGCAGCCAGACGAGCGTGGACTTCCCGCCCGACCGGCCGCCGACGGTGACGTACAAGCCGTTCCCCGACACCTTCGTGCCGCCCTTCCAGGCGCCGAACCCGGTGACCGGGCGAAAGGTGGTGACCGCGAAATGAGAGAAAGGTGGCTCGCGCATTTTGCCCTCTCCCCTTGCGGGAGAGGGAGGAGCGCCGTCAGGCGCGGAGGGAGAGGGGTCCGCCGCGCCAGCGGCTGCTGCTGCCGCCGACCCCTCTCCCAACCCTCTCCCGCAAGGGGAGAGGGCTTCAAATGGCAGTTCCTGCTCCCGCTTCTCGCGCTCACCGTCGCCGTCCCCGCCCGAGCCCAGTCCGTCGAACAGCGCATCGCCATCTACAAGCACCGCGTCTCCCTGCTCGAGGACCAGAACGCCATCGAGGACTTGCAGGCGACCTACGGCTATTATTTCGACAAGGGGTTGTGGGATCAGGCCGCCGCGTTGTTCGCGCCCGACGGCAGCTTCGAATACGGCCAGCGCGGTGTTTACATCGGGCCGGCGCATATCCAGCGGGCCATGCTGCTGTTCGGGCCGCAGGGCCTCGCCGCCGGCCATCTCAACAATCACATGATGCTGCAGGCGGTGATCACCGTGGCCGATGACGGCATGAGCGCCAAGGCGCGCTGGCAGGGCATGATCATGCTGGCGCAGCCGGGGCAGAACGGCGTGTGGGGCGTCGGCGTCTACGAGAACGAATACGTCAAGCAGAAGGGCGTGTGGAAGATCGCCAAGCTGCACTTCTACGTCACCGCCGAGACCGATTACGATCTCGGTTGGACCAAGTCGGCGATCCCGATGGAAGGGCCGAGCGCGCTTTTCCCGCCCGACAAGCCGCCGACCGAGGTCTATCGCGCCTATCCCGGCGTCTACATCCCGCCGTTCGACTTCAAGCATCCGGTGACGGGGAAATCGCTGGCTGACATTCCCGAGCCGCCGGACGACGTGGTGGGGAGGAAGTGATGAAGCGTGCGCTCCTCATCGTGCTGGCGCTAGCGGCCGCGCCCGCCTCCGCCCAAGACAAGACCCCCGAACAGCGCCTCGACGAACTCGACAAGCGCATCACCCGTCTGGAAGATCTGAACCAGGTCGAGAAGGTCCAGCGCGTTTACGGCTATTTCGTCGACAAGGGTCAGTGGACCCAGCTCAGCGAGCTCTTCGCCGACGACGCCACGCTGGAGATCGGCGGCAAGGGCCTGTTCCTCGGCAAGAAACGCGTGCTCGAATACATGCAGACCGCGTTCGGCAAGGACGGCCCGAAGGAAGGTCTCCTCGCCAACCACATGCAGTTCCAGCCGATCGTCGACATTGCGCCCGACGGCAAGACCGCCTGGATCCGCAGCCGCGCCTTCGTGATGAGCGTCGGCGGCTGGGGTCTGCCGCTCTACGAGGACGAGTTCGTCAAGGAAGACGGGGTCTGGAAGTTCAAGCGCGAGAGCGGCCCGTTCACGATGTACTCGAGCTGGAAGGGCTGGGGCACGACGCGCTCAACAATACCTGGCCCGACAAGTTCGACCCGCCGCCGGACCTGCCGCCGAGCACGGTCTATCTGACTTATCCCGCTTACTGGATCGTGCCGTTCCATTACCCGAACCCGGTGACCGGCAAGCCCTTCCCGGTCGAGCCGGTCGGCGCCTACCAGGCCCCGCCGGGCACACCCGAGCAGGAAGCCTCGCTCAAGATCGGCCGTCTGGCCGATGGAACCCAGCCGATCGCGCAGCCGCCAAAGGATTGAGATGCATTTCAGAAATCCCGTCGCGTTGATCGGCGCCCTGGCGCTGGTGCTCGTCGCCACCATCGCCGCCGAAAATGGCGGCGCCGATCCGCGCCTTGCTCATCCGGCGCCGGGCGAATGGCCGAGCGACGGGCGCGACTATACCGCGCAGCGCTACAGCCCGCTGACGCAGATCAACGCTTCGAATGTCAGCCGGCTCGGGCTCGCCTGGTACGACGATCTCGACACTTATCGGGGGGTCGAGGCCACGCCGATCTACGCCGACGGCGTGCTCTACAACTCGCTGCCGTTCAACGTGATCAAGGCTTATGACGCCAAGAGCGGACGTGTGCTGTGGACTTACGATCCCAAGGTCCCGCGCGAGATGGCCCGCTACGCCTGCTGCGAGCCGGACAGCCGCGGGCTCGCCATGTGGCACGGCCTGATTATCATCGCCACGCTCGATGGCCGCCTGATCGGCCTCGACAAGGCGAGCGGCGAGCCGGTGTGGACCACGCAAGTGTTCGGCAAGGAGATGCCGTGGACCATCACCGGCGCCCCGCGGGTGTTCGGCGACAAGGTAGTGATCGGCAACTCCGGCGGCGATCTCGGCGTGCGCGGCTTCGTCGCGGCGTTCGATGCCGCGACCGGCAAGAAGCTCTGGAAGTTCTTCCTGACGCCTAATCCGGAAGGGAAACCCGATCACGAAGCCTCCGATCCGATTATGCCGATGATCCGCAAGACCTGGTCGGACGAGGGGATGTGGAAGCAGCTCGGCGGCGGCGCCAACCCATGGGATTCGATCGCCTACGACCCCGAGCTCAAGCTGATCTACGTCGGCACCGGCAATTCCAGCCCGCACACGCAGTTCTATCGCAGCCCCGGCGGCGGCGACAACCTGTTCGTCTGCTCGATCGTCGCGCTTCATGCCGAGGACGGCAGCTATGCCTGGCATTACCAGATGGTCCCGGGCGAGGAGTGGGATTACACCTGCACCAGCTCGATCGTCAGCGCGGACCTCAGCATGGGCGGCAAGCTCCGCAAGGTCATCATGCAGGCGCCGAAGGATGGGTTTTTCTATGTCCTCGACCGCAAGACCGGCAAGCTGATCGGCGCCAAGCCTTATGTGAAGATCAACTGGACGCTGGGGCTGGACAAGAACGGCCGCCCGATTCCGAACCCGGCGGCGCGCTACAGCGAAGAGCCGGCGCTGGTTTATCCGGGGCCGGGCGGGGCGCACAACTGGTTCCCGATGGCTTACAGCCCGCGCACGAAGCTGGCCTATTTCCCGGCCTACCAGTCCGGCTTCGTCTATGCCCGTGAGCCGAACTGGAAGCCGCAACCGTTCCGTTCGAACAGCGGTTGGGGCGGCTATAGCGGCGAGGCGCTGAAGAAGCGCATGGCCTTGCAGAAGCAGGGGGACGCGGACGAAAAGGCGATGCTGGTCGCCTACGATCCGGTGAAGCAGGCGATCGCCTGGCAAGTCCCGCTGCCGCGTCACGGCAATGGCGGCGTGTTTGTGACCGCGAGCGACCTGGTCTTCGAAGGCACGACCAAGCAGACCTTCGCCGCGTTCGACGCGAAGACAGGCAAGCAATTGTGGGAATTCCCCACGCAAAGCGCGCCGGTCGCCGGCGGCATCACCTACACGGTCGACGGCGAGCAATACGTCGCGATCAACGCGGGCTGGGGCGGCGGCGCGGCGCAAGTCGAGCGCGGCGCGGGCACCGAATTGCCGCGCGCGCCGGCCCGGCTGCTGGTCTTTAAGCTCGGTGGCACCAAAACACTGCCGCCGCTCGCCAAGGCAGAGCCGATCCCGCAGCCCCCGCCGCTCCGCGCCAGCGAGGCCGACATCCAGGCCGGGGCCCAGCTCTTCGCCGACACCTGCTCCGGCTGCCATGGGCGCGAGGCAGTCGGCGGGGTCAAGGACTTGCGCCATATGACCGCGGAGACCCACGCCAAGTTCAAGGACATCGTCCTCGGCGGGATTTACACCGACAAGGGCATGGCGAGCTTCAAGGACATCATCAGCGACAAACAGGCCGAGCAGATCCACGACTACCTGATCGCCCGGGCGAACGAGGATTGGGGGCAATAGGTTCAGGCCAGGCCCTGCCCCCGCGCCCATTCGGCGCTCGTCGCGTTCACCGCGTCCGGAGCATCCTGCTGTACCCAGTGCGAAATCCCCGGCAGGCGCCGCACGGTGAGATTCGTCACGACTTCCTCGTTGCCGGAGGCGAGCTCGGGGCTGAGGTAGGCGTCATCCTCACCCCAGATCAGCAGCGTGGGTACATCGATCTTCGCGATATCGGCCGGAGCTTGCCGCATGCGCAGGATGTTGGCGCGGTAGTAGTTGAGCATCGCCGTCGCCGCTCCGGGCAGGGTCACGTTGCGGCGCATCGTCCTGAGAAGCTCGGGCGGGAAATGGCGGCTTTGCCGTTCCAGGCCGCGCACCAGCGCTTCACCGTCGCGCCAGGTCAGCATCGCTTCGGGCAGCCACGGCAGCAGGAAAAAAGCCATGTACCACGAGCGGCGGCGCTGGTCCCAGGTTTTCAGCTCTTGCCGGAAGCGCGCCGGATGCGGCGCGTTGAGAATGACCAGGCCGTCGAGCGGCACGCCTTGCAGGGCAGCGTGCCAGGCGATCGCACCGCCCCAGTCATGGCCGATAAGCACGCGCCGTTTCGCGCCCAGCGCCTCGAACAGGGCGGCTACATCCTCGACCAGCCGCTCGATGCGATAGGCTGGCTTGCCGAGCGGGCGAGAGCTTTCGCCATAGCCGCGAAGGTCGGGCGCGACGGCTCGCCAGCCCAGGGAGGCAAGAGCGGGGAGCTGCCGCCGCCAGCTCAGCCGACTCTCGGGAAAGCCGTGCAGCAGCAAGGCGACCGTATCGCCGGCGCCCGCGCAATCGGCGATAAAGGCAAGGCCGTTCGCGTCCACAGAGCGGGTTTCGATCGCCATGCTGTCCTCGCCCGCAAGACTTGTTGAAGCGGCCGCCGCGGTAAAGCCACATTTATTCCTTTAGACTATCATTCTCGCACCGGCAGGGATCGCCGGGGGGATTCGTTTTGTTGGGGGTCGATTTGGGTTTCAAAAGGTCGCTGCTCGCGGTCTGTTCGGGCGCACTCATTCTATCTCCGGTCCAATCCATCGGAGCCGTCGCTGCCGCAAGCGAGGCGCGGCGACCCTCGACGCATGCGATCGTGGCCATCATCGACAGCGGCATCGCGCGCACGCCGGAGATCGGCAGTGCCCTCGTCGCCGAATACGACATGGCGGTGAAGCCGGGCCGGCCGGCGTTTCATCCGCGCTACGATCACGGCACGATGGTGGCGACGATCCTGCTGCGCGAGGCGGAAGAGCCAATCGACATCGTCTCTTTCCGCATCGACGATCTGGAAGGCTGCCCCGAGGGAGCGCACCCGCCGTGCCAGCGCGATGTCGGGCCGATCGTCGAAGCCATCCGCAAGGCCACCGGGCTCGGCGTTTCGGTGATCAACATTTCGCTCAACCTGAAGGACGATCCGCGCATCGTCGAGGCAGTCAAGGCCGCGGCGAAGCGCGGGATCGCGGTGGTCCTGGCGGCCGGCAACGATGGGGCCGACCGCCCGGGCAACCTCGGCATGGCCAAGGCCGGTTTTCCCAACGCCGTCCTGGTCGGTGCGCTCGACGCCGCCGGGCAGCCGTGGAAGGGGACCAACCGGCCCGAGGCGGGCGATCCCGGCTATCGTTACGTCTGGCAGCGCGGGGTCGAGGTTCCGACCGAGCTGGCCGACGGCTCGCAAGTCGTCGCCACCGGCACTTCGTTCGCGGCTCCGATCGAAACCGCGCGCCTGCTCGCGGCGAAGCAGATCTAGCCAGTTCCCAAAACGAGAAGGGGCGCGATCCTCGCGGACCGCGCCCCTTCTCGTTTGGGCTCTCAAGCCTGGTCGATCAGAAGATCGCCACGCTGAGCACCGCGCCGCTGATGAACGCTGCGGCAACGGCCGAGGCAACGCGGGTGAGAATGGTAGTCATCGGTATTTCCCCTGCTTTTCAAAACAGCGACTTAGCTGCTGACGGGGCGCAAATGGTGCATCGCAACAAATTGTGCAATTGCGAAGAATTCAGTATCTGTTGCAGGAAGCGCAACGTAACAGGCGAACTCTGATGCACGCTTTGCATCGGCGGTAATAAAAAAAAAGGGCGCCGGATCGCTCCAGCGCCCCTTTGGTTTGGGTTAAGCCGCAATCAGAAGATGCGCGCGGCGCTCTCCGCCGGGGCATCGAGCAGCGCTTCGAGCTCGTCGTCGAGGCGCAGGATGGTCAGCGAGGCGCCAGCCATCTCGAGGCTCGTGCAGTATTCGCCGACGTAATTGCGCACGACGGTGTAGCCGGCTTTCTCGGCCAGTTCGTGAGCCTTGGCGTAAATCACGTAAAGCTCGGTGATCGGGGTGCCGCCGAGGCCGTTGACCATGATCGCCACACGGTCGCCCGAGTTGAACGGGATGTCCTGCGCGACCGCCTCGAACAGCTCTTCGGTGATCGCGTCGGCGGGCTTGATCTTCTCGCGCCGGCGGCCCGGCTCGCCGTGGATGCCGACGCCGACTTCCATCTCGTCATCGCCGATGTCGAAGATGGGCGTGCCCTTGGCCGGCGGGATGCAGCTGGTCAGTGCCACGCCCATCGTGCGGACGTTGTTGTTGACCTTCTCGGCGATGGCATAGACTTCGTCGAGGCTCTTGCCCTGCTCGGCGGCGGCGCCGCAGGCCTTGATGACGAAGAAGTTGCCGGCCACGCCGCGGCGGCCGACGGTGTAGAGGCTGTCCTTCACCGCGACATCGTCGTTGATCCAGAACTGCCTGGCGTTGATCCCCTCGGCCGTGGCCATCTCGGTGGCCATGTCCCATGCCATCCGATCGCCCTGATAGTTGTTGACCAGCACCAGCACGCCGGCGTCGGACGCGCAGGCCTTGATCGTTTCGTAGCAGGCATCGACTGGCGGGGCGGCGAATACCGCACCCTGGCAGGCGCCGGTGAGCATGCCGGGGCCGACCGCCATCACGTGCGCCGGCTCATGGCCGGAGCCAGAGCCCTGGACGATCGAGACCTTGGAATTGCTGGGCCCGCTCTTGCGGGTGATCATCTGGAACTCGGGGGTGAAGCTGAGCAGGTCCGGGTTGGCGAGGGCGATGCCCTTCATGAACTCGGGCACGAACTGCGCGGGATCGTTGACGAACTTCTTCATGGGTAGGTCCTCTCCAATGACGTGATGATCAGGCGGTAGCTTTGGCGACTTCCGGGGCGCTTGGCGTGCGCTCGACGCCGCATTGCTTGCACCAGTCCTGCAGGATGGTGGCGATGGCGACGATGCCCGGATCGGGCGTGTTGGCGCTGCGATCGCCGACCTGGCTGGCGCGGCCGCGATGGGCGACGAGGTTGCGGGTCTCGTCGACGGCTTTGTCGGCCGCTTCCGCGCAGTCCTTCAGCGCGGCGCAGAGATCCGCGTCGCCCGCCGCGCTGTGTTTCTGCAGCGTTTCGTGGATCGGGATCAGCGCGTCGAGCAGCGTCTTGTCGCCGCGCTGCGCGCCGCCGCGGGCCTGGATGCCTTCGATCGCCGCGCCGACCATCTCGGTCAGCTCGGGCAGGGTCACTTCCGTCTTGCCGCGGGTGAGCATCGCCGCCTTCATGAAGCCGGTGCCCCAGATCGGGCCAGAGCTGCCGCCGACGTGCTTTGAAACGATCATCGAAATCTTCAGCAGCATCGCGCCGATATTGCTCTTGTCGATGCCGTCCCACTCGGTCTTGATCTGCTTGAAGCCGGTCGCCAGCGAGTTGCCGAAATCGCCGTCGCCGGCGAGTCCGTCGAGATCGCAGAAATAGAGCTCGTTCCGGATGACCGTGTCGGCGGTCGTCTGGATTGCTCTCTCGATCTTGTCCTGCGAAATATCGGCCATTCTTTCCTCTCTCCTCAGGCCGCCGCGTGTTCGGTGGCCAGCTCGCCCAGGTCGGCGAGCGTCACATTGATGTTGGGGGCGTCGCCGAGCTCGGGCACGACCCGGTCGGCTTCGCTGAAGTCTTCGTCCACCGTGTAGGTGCTGGTGGTGATCAGGCACGGCAGCCCGGCGCCCTTGGCGGCGAGGAGGCCGTTGCGGCTGTCCTCGATCACCATGCACTCTTCGACCGGCAGCTTGAGCGAGATCTTGGCGAGCTCGTAAATCTCCGGATCGGGCTTCTTGCGCGCTACGCAATCGCCGGCGTGGACGAAGGCGAACTTTTCCTTCCGCTCGGGCCCGAACAAGTCGAGCACGGCGTCGATGAAGCGCGGGTTCGACGTGGTGCAGACGCCGAGCTTGACGTCCGCCGCGATCGCTTCGTCGACGATGCGGCTTATCCCCGGGCGCAGCGGCAGCGCGCCTTCGCTGACGAGGCCGGCGGTGATCTCCGTCTTGGCCTTGTGCAGGTCCTTGATCAGCGCGTCCTTCGCTTCGTCGCTGTCGGCGCCGGCAGGCCAGCCGTACTCGTCGAAATAGGCACGCATGCGTTCCTTGCCGCCGGCCACCTGGAGCAGCTTGCCATAGAGCGGCACATCCCACTCGGCATCGATGCCGAACTGCTTGAACGCGCGATTGAAGCCGACGCGGTGGCCGTCACGCTCGGTGTCGACCAGGACTCCATCGCAATCGAAGATTATCGCCTTGAGCATCCCTCCCGCGGCTCCCTCAGGCAGCCTTGGCGAGGTAGGCGGGCGCGCGATCCTTGCCGCCGAACTTCTCGATGAAGCCGGAGAACATCGCCTTGCACGCCTTGTACTGGGCGTCGATCAGCCGCAGCGGCTCGTAATCGTTCGGCTTTTCCTCATGATACTTCACGAAGCTCTCGACGAAGACATGCTTGAGGTTGGTCGAAATGTTGACCTTCGCAGCGCCGCGCTCGATCGCCTTGGCGAAGGTTTCATCGGAAAGGCCGGTGCCGCCATGGAGAGCCATCGGCGTGCGGGTCAGCTCGTTGATCCGTTTGATGCGGTCGAAATCAACCACCGGCGTGCCCTTGTAATAGCCGTGCGCGGTGCCGACGGCGCAGGCAAAGGCGCTGAGGTCGAGCGCATTGCAAAAGCGCCTGGCGTCCTCGGGATCGGTCAGGATCGAATCCTCCTCGGCCACGTGCATGTCGTCCTCGACGCCCATGATCTGGCCGAGCTCGGCTTCCATGCCGACGCCGTACTTTTCGGCGATCTCGCGGACCTTCTTCGACAGCTCGAGGTTCTCATCGAACGGCAGCTCGGAAGCGTCGATCATGATCGAGGTCCAGCCGGCTTTCGCGCAGGCCTCGATCATCGCCAGGTCCTTGCAGTGATCGAGGTGCAGCACCACCGGCACCGACGAATCCTCGGCCACGGTGCGGACCCAGGAAACGATTTCCTTGTGGCTCCAGTACTGGATGGTCTTGGCGCTCGTCTGGCAGATGACCGGAGCGTTCAGCTCTTCGGCGGCAGCGACCATCGCCTTTGTCGTGCCGTAGTCCACCAGATTGAAGGCGGCGACGGCGTAGCCGTTATCCATCGCGTCGCGCAGCAACGGCTTCATATTGACCAGCGGCATTACAAGGCTCCTGTGTGCTTTCTGGCCCCGGCTGGCGGGGCGATTCGCTCCGGCGGCAGCCTAGACGAGCGAGTTTGTCCTGTCTTGTTTTCCGCGCGCCGTGAAAGCGCGTGCCGGCGTATCGGCCGGCCGACAAGCAGATGCCGCGGCCGCATGGGCCACGGCATCCACATGTCCGATCGGCTGCCCGCCCGAAGGCAGGGCGGCCGCTTACTGGCCGGCGCGCTTGGCGGCGGCTTCGACGGCTTCCGTGGTCGGGTTGCCGAGCGAGAGCTGGCGGCCGTCGGGGAAGCTGATTTCGGCGGCGCTGGCGCGGGTGTCGCCGTCGCGGGCCTGGAAGGCCTGGACGATGATCTTGGTGCCCGCCGGCAGCGAGTTTCTGTTCCAGCCACGGCGGAGAAGGGCGCTAGGGGCGCCGCCCTCGACGCGCCAGATCTTGCCGTCGGCGGTCTTGATGTGGATCCACGAGTGCGGGTTGACCCACTCGAACTTGACGACTTCGCCTTGCAGCTTGACCGGCTTGTCGCGGTCGAATTCGGCCGCGAACGAATGGTGGGCGAAAGCGGCGCCCGCCATGCTCACAGCCAGCACGGCGCCGAGGGCGCCCTTGTGCCAGGTCTTGATACGCATTGTCTTACTACTCCTTCGTGTCTCTGCTCAATTCAGCGAGGTTGCATCCTCTCATTTCTTATCCAGGCCGAGGCGCGCCTTGGCCGCCGCGTCCATCGTATCATAAAGATCGCCGTACAGGTGCATCTCGGCGAACGGCACGCACTTGAACTCGAGGATTTGAGCGTTCGGCTCTACGCGGCGATACAGCGTCATGTGCATCTTCCACGCCTTCGAATAGACCATCGGATCCTGGATCTCGACGTCGTAGCTCATGTGATCCTTGTCCTTGAGCGTGAACCGCTCGGTCACAGTGGCGCCGTTGGTCAGGTAATTGCCGGTGCGGTCGAGCCAGGTTTCGCCGTTCTGGGCGAGGGTGGTGACCACCAGGGTGTTGCCTTCCCACTTGCCGTAGGACGTGCCCATCCAGGTGTCGATCGGCGGAATGCCGACAGGGCCCATCGTGATGACACGATTCGCCGAATCGTATTCGTAGGCCATCAGGATGTCGCCGCCGCCCTGGATGATCTGGAACGGCAGGCCGAGCGCGTAAGTCGCGCGCGGGATACCCGGAAGATAGCAGTTCGCCTCCGGGTCCTTCGCTGGCCCAGCCTTGGCGTTCGCGTCGCGCGTCTGCTTGGCTTCCGGCAGATAGGGGATCGCGCCTTCGACGACGCCGAGGCTGGCCGGAACCGCGGCAAGCGCGCCCAGTTCACGCTCGCTCTTCGCCCCTGGCGAGGTTTCCGCCGAGTGGGGCTCAAGGCCGAAGTCGGCGCCGTTCATGGTCTGCCATACGCCGTTGATGTTCGGGTGACCGCCGATCGTCGCCGGGGCCGTCGTCGAAGCGCGCGCCGGAGCCTTGGCGGCGGCCTTCGCCGACGCCTGTTGCGCGATGACGCTGGTCCCGGCGATCAGGATCGCGGCTGCGGCCAGTTTACCGAATTTTCCCATCCCAAGATTCCCTCTTTCTGAACCGAAGTTGCCCTTATCAGCGAACCGCATAGGCGACAATCGTGCCACCCGCATTGATCGCCACATACTGCTTGCCGCTGCGCCCCCGATAGCTGATCGGGTTGGCATTGGCGCTGTTATTCAGTTGCGCTTCCCACAACTCCTTGCCGGTATCGGCGTCGAACGCGCGGAAGCGCTTGTCGTTGGTCGCGCCGACGAAGACCAGCCCACCGGCGGTGACAGTCGGCCCGGCGTTGCCGGCATTGCCGACCAGTTGCTTGCCTTGCGGCAAGGCATCGTTGATCCCCAGCGGCACCTGCCATTTGACCTTGCCGGTGTTGGCATCAACCGCAGTCAGCGTGTTCCACGGCGGCTTGTAGCACGGCGCCACCGGCCCGACGGGACGGCCGGTCTTCTCGTCGTATTTACCAGAGATCGGCGCCGAGAAGGAGAAGAATGGACCCTTTCCGTCCACGCTTGCACGGTCGTACGCCTGGTTGGTGTCGTTGGCGTCGAAGCTGTAGCTCTTGGTCGTGTTCTTGCGCTCGACCCAGCCCACCAGCGAGGTGTTCGACATGTTGGAATAGACGACGCCGGTGTTGGGGTTCACCGCCATGCCACCCCAATTGACGCCTCCGGTGCCACCCGGCAGTTGGATCGTCGAGCGCGGCGGTGTGCCGTCGACATGGAAGAAAAACGGCGTGAACGGGCCGTAGTTCAGGTAGCCGCCGGCTTTGTCCCACATCGCGTGGCAGGCGGCCGCGTGTTCTGGAGTGGTGTCATCCGCGGTCACGATGTCATCATAAGTGAGCGACATGCGGGCGAGCGGTGGCGTGATTCGCGGGAACGGCTGCGTCGGGCTGTACCATTCACCGGGCACATCACCCTTCGGCACCGGGCGCTCGTCGATCGGCAGCGCCGGCTTGCCCGTCGTGCGGTTGAGTTCGTAGAACAGGCCGGACTTCGGCACCTGAGCGATCACCGGCTCGAGCTTGCCGTTGCGCTTGGCGTTGAACAGCAGGCCGCCGTTCGGCATGTCGATATCCCACAGGTCGTGATGCGTGGTCTGGAAATGCCACAGATATTTGCCGGTGAGGGCATCGACAGCGACAATCGAATTGCCGAACAGGTTGTCGCCCGGACGATCGCCGCCGTAGTAGTTCGCCGCCGGATTGCCGATCGGCAGGTAGGCGATGCCCCGCGCCGCGTCGACGGGCACGGATGCGGCCCACAGGTTCGTGCCCGAGCGGCCTTTCCAGCCGTCGTTGCCCCAGGTGTCGCCGCCGAGCTGCCCCGGGTGCGGTACTGTCTGGAACTTCCACAGCATCTTGCCAGTGCGCACATCATAAGCGCGGGGATCGCCCGAGATGCCGATCGGGTTCTCCAGCGTTGCCGCGCCGATGATGGCTACGTTCTTGTAGATCGTCGGCGTGCCGCCATAGGACGGGTCGATCGCCACCGAACCGTCGGTGCCGAAACCTTCGGCCGGCTTGCCGGTTTTCACATCGATCGCCACCAAGCGGGGGCCGGCAATCACCAGCAGTCGCGGGCCAAGCGTACCATCGCCCGGCCAATAACCCAGGCCGCGCGCCGAGAAGCCGCCGGCACCGCGGCCGCCGCCCGGTCCGCCGTCGGGCTGCTTGGGGGCTTCGTAGACCCACAGTTCCTTGCCCGTGTCTGAGTCCAGCGCCACGATGCGATTGGCGACCGGGAAATACATCGTCCCGCCGATCACCAGCGGTGCGGCGGTGTTGAATCCCTTCATGGGATAAGACCACTTCAGCGCCAGCTGCTTCACGTTGGACTTGTTGATCTCGTCCAGCGGGGAATAGCGAGTCGCAGCGAGATCGCGATTGATCGTCAGCCAATCTCCAGCAGGCACCGCATCCTGCGCCAGCGCCGCTACCGGAACCGCAAAAGCAAGGAGAACCGCGAATCTCAGCTTTCGTGCCCCGCGCATCCTGTTCCCCCTCGGTTCGTTATATGACACAGCGCAGCTCTTGCCGCGCTCGGATTGACTTTGTCCCGTTTAGGCAGGATCGGCGGCTTTGACAACGGTTTGTCGCCTGCGATCGCCATATTCCGGTTGAGGAGCGCCCATCATCGGCGATTGACGCGGCTTGCCGTTACTGTTTTCGACCTTTCGTTCGCTTATCGCACCGTAGTCTCGGCCGATCCGGGAGTCATCCGCATGATGCGCGTCATCGGGTATTCAGCGCGTTGAGCACCGCGTTCGAAAGATCGGGTCCGTCTCTTCGACGTCCCTATGTTCGCAGCCGCGTGCGGCGCCCTGATGGCGAAGAAGCGGTCTCCGCTGGGGCGTTAACGATTCGGACATTGTCAATTTTTGACTTGGCGAGAGCGGTTTCCGACGCTAGCGCGTTTCGCGACTGAGTGGGGCCGTAACCCGTGTTACGTTTGCCCGTAACGGTAATTAACTCGGCAAGCCTGCCGCTTTTGCTAACGGTCCCCCACCGGCCGAACCGGACCGGCGAGGGATAGGGGAAGAGAATATCTGATGGGCGACTTGTTATACGCTTTCACGGAGTGGCTTCGGACGACGTGGGTCACCGAAGCCTCGTTGGCGATTTCCGACTGGAAGGCCAGCGTCTGGCTGGACACTCATTTCTGGGCCATTCCGATCATGCAGGTGACCCATATCCTGGCGATCTCGGCCGCGTTCGGTTCGATCCTGATGATCAACCTGAGGATTTTCCGCCTCGCCGGCACCGAGCGGACGTTCGGCGAGACCGAACGCCGCTATGTCCGCTGGATCTGGTGGGCGCTGGTGGTGCTGGTGATCAGCGGCATCGGCATGACTATTGCCGAACCGGTTCGCGAACTGGTCAATCCGGTGTTCTGGATCAAGATGCCGCTGGTCGTGGTCGCCATCCTGGTAAGTCTATGGTTCCATCACCTGTCGATGCGCCGCCTGGCGGCCGGGGGAGTGCCCGGGCCGGTCATGAAAACCGGTGCTCTGTTAATCATCATCCTGTGGATGGTCATCATGCTGTGCGGTCGCTGGATCGCCTACGCGCCGGTGTAGAGGGGCCTGTCAATGAATCCTGAATCGACCACTATCTGGGATACGATCCAGAACTCGAACCTCGGCACCACGATTGCCGAATCGACCTGGATGTTCCCGACCCTCGAGACGATACACGTCATTTTCCTGGTCACAGTGCTGGGCACGATCTTCGTCGTCGACCTGCGCATGCTGGGATGGACCTCGAACAAGTTCGCGGTCACGGCCGTCGCCAAGGACACCCTGCCGTGGACCTGGGGCGCGTTCATCGGCGCGGCGATCACCGGCAGCCTGCTGTGGGTCAGCAAGGCGCACGACTACATGAACAACCCGTACTTCCTGCTGAAGATGGCGACGATGGCGCTCGCCGGGCTCAACATGATGTACTTCCACTTCATCACCTGGCGCACTGTCGAGCACTGGGACCGGGATGCATCGATGCCCGTGGCGGTCAAGGTCGCCGCGGCGCTGTCGATCCTGCTCTGGTTCGGCGTCGTGTTCTTCGGCCGCGCCATCGGCTTCACCCTCGGCATCTTCGGTAGCTGAGTGGTCGGACAGATCGAAACGAAAAGGCCGCCCCCCGGGGCGGCCTTTTTGCTTACGCTGGCAGCCAGATCAGCCAAACAATCATGCCGATGACTGCCGGCACGCAAAGACCCAGTAAAGACCAGCGCATCCTGTGAGGCAGAAAATCGACTAGAGAGTCGAGCAGGCCGACGACCAACTCTCCGACGACGTCGTGATCATCTGTCAGGCAGCGCGAAAACGTAGACGGCCGAACTGTTCACGCTCGGCAGCTGCGTTTCCGGAATGACGTCCGGGATGCCTTGCGACAGCGGGTTGCCGGCGCCGGTGACCATCGCGACGTATTGCTTGCCGTCGACGGAATAGGTGATCGCCGAGGCGTTGGGCACGCCGGTGACGCCGGTGCGCCACAGCTCCTCGCCGGTGCGCTGGTCGTAGGCGACGAACTGGCGGTCCATCCAGCCGGTGAACAGCAGGCCTCCGGCGGTCGTCAGGATGCCCATGTCGGGCGTCTGCCGGTGGCGCACTTCCCACAGCTTCTTGCCGCTTTGGAAATCGATCGCCTGGAGCACGCCGTAATTGCCGTCGCCGTTCGGCGGTGCGGCGTAGACCGCGCGGACGCCGGTGCTAAGCAGCCCCGCACCTGCGGTCGGCGTCAGATCGGTGCACACATCGCGCGCGTTGACGAAGAACGCGCGCGTCTCGGGGTTCCACGAGGTCGGACTCCAGTTGCGTCCGCCGCCGCCGTGCGGGCACATGAACACCGGGCCCTTGTCGCGGCCGGGCGTTTTCTCCGGTTTGACGTGCTTGTCGCCGGTCTTGGGGTCGATCCGGTCGATGTAGTCCTGAATGCCCATGTCGTAGGTCTTGAGGTATTTGCCGGTCCTGGCGTCGAGCGCATCGAACAGCCCGCTCTTGCCGCCGGTGATGACCACACGGGTTGGTTTGCCGTTAACATCGAGCGTGCCGACTACCCGATCGAAGACCCAGTCGAGATCGTACTGGTCGTTCTTGTTGTGCTGATAGTACCACACGAGCTTGCCCGTGCGCGGCTCGAACGCCAGCGTGCTTTCGGTGAACAGCGCGTCGTTGTTCAAGCCCGGCTTGAGGTCGCGGATCGGCGCGGTATCGTATGTGTTGCCGACGCCCCACAGCGCCAGATGATTGACCGGGTCGTAGCTGCCGCTGGTCCAGACCGAGCCGCCCTTGCGCTGGTCGCCGGGCTCACCGTTCCAGGTATCGCCGCCGACCTGACCCGGTTTGGCGACGGTCTCGAATTGCCACAGCTTTTGCCCGGTCTCGGCGTCGACCGCGACGATCAGGCCGCCGCCCGCAGTGTTGTTGGCAAAACCTTGCATGATCACGCCGTCGGCCGCGAGCGGGCCGCCGGGAATGCGCATGCCGGCGCGATCGGTCAGCGCGACATCCCACACCGGGCGACCCGTCTTCGCGTCGAGCGCGATCATATGGTTGTCGGATGTCGCGCTGTAGAGCTTGTCGCCATAGAGTGCGATCGTCTTCCGGGAATTGAGCTGTGCGCCCTTCGGCAATTGCCGTTGATAGCGCCATAATTGACGCCCGCTTGTCGCGTCGAATGCGAAGACGTTGTCTCCGAAGCCGAACACGTAGAGCACGCCGTCTCGCACCAGCGGCTCGTTCATGTTGATGCCCGGTGGTAGCGCCTGCGCCCATGCGATCGTCAGCCTGCCGACATTGGAGGTGTCGATCTGCTTGAGCGGCGAATAGCCCAGGCCGAGGTGGCTGCGCCGCCAAGCCGGCCAGTCCTCCGGCGCGGGGTTGTCGAGCTCCGCTTCGGTGACCGGCTTGAAGTTGGCGAAGCGATCGGGAATCTTCGGCCCCGGCGGCAGCGGATAAAGCCGCGTCGAAAGTCCGCCGACGCCGCCTTCACCGCGCGCGTTGGCAGGGGCTGCGGGAAGGGAGACTTTCTCCAACTCCGCCGGGTTGTTGAGCGGCCCGTTCGCGCCGCCGCCATTTTCGGCCAGGATCAGGGACGCCACGGACAGGTATGTCGCGTCCGTCAAACCGCCCTGGTTGCCGGGCGGCATCGACGAATGAATATAATTGTAGAGCTTTGAGAGCGGGCTACCGCCCCATTTGGCAAGAAACTCCGGCCCTTTCAGTGCCGGCGCGAACTGGCCGTTCGTCATATCGGAGCCGTGGCAAGCCGCGCAGTTCTGCGCGTAGGAGGTTCGGCCTGCGGCGACTTCGTCCGTGAAGGTCCCGCCATCTTGCGCCAGCGCGATGCCGCTGCCTCCAACGACAATCAGACCGGTAATCGAAAGGAGGAGCGGCCAGCGCCGCCTCTTGTTCGACAGCGCCATACCTCTCCTCCTCCCCTTCAGTTCAGATTATTTCCAGTTCTTGAGCCCGAGCGGCTTGGCTACGTCGCGCTCGTAAAGCGCATCGTAGAGCGCCACTTGCTCCGGCGTCATCGTATCGCCGACATGCGAGTTCACGTCGAGCAGCATCGCCTGATTGCTCGCCATCTTCGTGACTTGCGGCCAGTTCGGCAGACCGGACCCGTTGGGATTGCCGGTCTTGGCGAAGTTGGTCCAGTAGCTCGAAATCTGATCGGCGAGCTTGATGTCCGGCGCGCTCTGGCTGACCACGGCGGGATCGCTGTTGTCCGGCACCTCGCGTGGCTTGTCGAGGTTGTTGAACACGTAGGCGAGTTCCGACGCATGGCTGGCCCCGCCGTTCGTCTTGCCCGGCGCGGAGGCCGGTGTGCGGACGAACTGGTAGAGGTAGGCCGGCTGGCCGACTTTCGCCTGATCGCTCGCGTAACGATGCATGAACCAGGCAATCCCGTCGGTGAATGGGCGCGACGACGCGGCCTTCGCCTCGGCATCCGTTGCCGCCGGATAGGCCTTGAGGCCGAGGTCCGCGAGGTCCTTCCAGCGCTGCGCCGCTCCGGCCTTCCACGCCTCGGCGGTCACGTTGGCGCCGCCCGGAGGGCCGAAGCTGCCGCCTTCGTTGCCGTTCGAGCCGAGCAGCACCGCGACCTTGTTCTGCTTGCCT
>Ga0164242_10002174_pt1 | contig 22775 bp, 14 predicted proteins | sample OricomgcompostMG_FD_108783 | JGI IMG/M metagenome (GOLD analysis project Ga0164242, IMG submission 108783) | Miracle-Growth compost microbial communities from Emeryville, California, USA - Original compost - Miracle growth compost (MG) ... | reverse complement strand
GCTGCGTATTCCATGTCGATGCTAGGGTCTCCAGCATCTCGATCGACCTCGTCGGCTATTTCGAGAAGGAGGTCGATTACATCCCGGTTCTCAAGAATCTTGTTGTGGCATTCCTTAGCCCTCTCATTCAGGCAGCGCCGGCACAGCTTGTGGCCGCACTCCAGCACATGCATCTTCGACATGCTCAGCTGGTCTTCACAGTCAGCACAGAACCACTTTCCCTCCACCGGAGGCTTATCGTTTGGGGGCGGATGTGAGACGACGGAGTCAAGAGAAAAGTGCTCGTGGCTTCCACAGCTCTGTCCGCCGCAAGCATCCCAATCAGGGATCGCTTCAGCTACACAAGGAGGAGGTGGGAATGGCAGGTCATCTTCCACCGTATTTGGGGTCGTGTATGGCAGGCCATCTGGCATCGTGCACAGCAGGCCATCTTCTACCGTATTTGGCATCGTGTTCGAATCCGTCTCAGACGAACTTGCTCGGCAGGATTCGCTCCTCTCAAAGGGGTTAGATGGATGGATGGGTGGTGCGGCACAGCCTGTCCGGAGAATCCCAACTGTTGCCCAAGCTCGGCGCGAGAACATAATACATTTTATATTCCGCGGCAGCGTGCTGAACAACCATCCCGGGCACTTGCCAAACGGGTTGAGCCCAAACAGAGCCTTTGTGGGCAACAACGGAAACATTGTCTGAAAGCAGACAGTTCCTACCTTTGTTTTGAACAAAAAGGGACAACGTCCTTGTTAGAACTCCTGCCTTCCTTGAAGTAAGGTCAATGGACAAGGTGAGGCGCCAAGTGAAGCTGACGTCAGCGCTGATGCGTGATGTTGGTTGCAGAGGATCGAGCTAATATAGGCTTGAGACTGCGGGAGTGGGACCACGGGCTTCGGGGACCAATACATCGGATGCTGGACCTGGGAACGACTGCGTATGTCGACGAAGGCGGTCGGGACTCGTGCTATGTGTATTGTGCCGACACGGGATTCGGAATTTAAGAAAACGGCGTGGTGCCTCGGGAAACGAACATAGAACTGTTGGGATCATCAAATTGGGGGATAGATTTAATTGCTGGCATTGCCTTTGAATTGCTTGTGAGTGGCAGTGCGAGTCCCACTTGCCGAGGCACCGGCGTTGTGCAAGCATTGGCACCCTGCCAACGGACCAGGTACGTACTACCTCGCGTATCATGGAGGCCGGCTCTACTGTCTCACCTCCAGCTCCAACTCCCGGTTCGTGACCAGCTGCCTGACGACGACGGGGCGGCGACTAGCTTCATCCAACACCGCTGGACAATTCCTGCCGCACATATACGTAGTAGCCCGTCCCACAGGCAGGCTCCACCGGTCAGCCATGCAAGCTATGCAAGCTATGCGTATACAAGCTGTGGATGGCACTCATCCCTGACGCCCCCGCTGGCGAATCCCGCCATGACGTTTTGCCATGCCGACTTTATCAGTGGTATATAGCTCGAATGCCGCCCTGTCAGCAACAAGCCTAATTCCATTGCTCTCTCTTCGTCGTGCAATCCGATTCCATCCGTAGTTGTCGTTATCCTTTGCCTATTAATTAGGCCTTGCTCATAATATCGTTAGACGGAGACGAGGACCTAGGTCATCATGCCTGCCCCTGAGGGGACGACCCCCATCCCATCCCCCCCGGGCTTGCCCTTCCTGGGGAATGTTGGCGACATTGATTCCAACTACCCACTAGGTTCCATGGTCAATCTGGCCGAGAAATATGGTTAGTCTCTCCGTACGAAGCCTCGCTTATTGTTTACACTCTTGCCAACACCTCCTGCAGGGCCTATCATGCGTCTCAACTTGCCTGGCACCAGTATCGTCCTCGCATCCACGCAGGAGCTAGTCAACGAGGCCTGCGACGAGACGAGATTCACCAAGAACGTCGGCAATGTTCTAGGGGAGATCAGGAATGGCGTCCACGATGGTCTCTTCACCGCGCGTAACGACGAGCCCAACTGGGGCATCGCCCATAGAGTCCTCATGCCTGCCTTCGGGCCCACCAAGATCCAGTCCATGTTCGATGAGATGCACGACATTGCCTCGCAGCTGGCCATGAAGTGGGCTCGCCATGGCGGCTCAGCCCCCATCATGGCCTCCGAAGACTTCACGCGTCTGACTCTCGACACGTTGGCCCTGTGCGCTATGGACTATCGCTTCAACTCGTACTACCACGACGAGCTGCACCCCTTTATCGAGGCAATGGGTAACTTCCTAACCGAGTCCGGCAACCGGTCCAGGAGGCCTGGTTTTGCTTCCGTCTTTTACCGACATGCGAATCAGCAGTACTGGGAGGACATTGAGCTGTTACGAGATACCGCCCAAGATGTGCTGAACGCAAGGAAAGCCAATCCCACTGAGAGGAAAGACCTGCTGTCCGCCATGCTTAATGGCACCGACCCAAAGACTGGTCAGAAGTTGAGCGACTCAAGCATCATCGACAACCTCATCACCTTCCTCATCGCCGGCCACGAGACCACATCTGGCCTTCTATCCTTTACGTTCTTCCAGCTCCTGAAGAATCCCGAGACCTATCGCAAGGCTCAACAGGAAGTCGACGAGGTCGTTGGCTCGGGCCCCATCAAGGTGGAGCACATGCCCAAGTTGACATACATCGCTGCTGTAGGCATAACCCGCCGAACCCCTGTCTTTTTCAACTAGAGCCCCCTTGTCCTAACCCGAGACTCTCTAGGTCTTGAGAGAAACACTGAGACTCTCTGCCCCCATCCCTATCTTTGGTGTCAAGTCACTCAAAGACCAGGTTATTGGCGGAAAGTACTTCATCGAGAAGGGCCAGAATGTTGCACTCCTTCTAGCGAGATCGCATCTCGACCCGGCCGTTTACGGCGACACCGCAAATGATTTCGTCCCAGAGCGGATGCTCGACGAGAATTTTGAGCGCCTCAACAAGGAGTTCCCGAACTGCTGGAAACCCTTCGGCAACGGGATGCGAGCTTGCATTGGCCGCCCATTCGCCTGGCAGGAGGCCCTTCTCGTCATGGCAATGCTGTTGCAAAACTTCAACTTCGTGTTGGATGACCCCAACTACACCCTGCAGATCAAGCAGACCCTCACCATCAAGCCGAAGGACTTCTTTATGCGGGCGATCCTCCGAGACGGGCTTAACGCCACCACGCTAGAACAGCGTCTGGCTGGCAGGTCGGGGCCACCTTCCATCGCAAATGGTGCTGCGAGGTCCGCCGTTGCGAGCAAGTCAAAGGTGAAGGGCAAGCCAATGAGCATCTTCTATGGATCCAACACTGGCACTTGCGAGTCCCTCGCCCAACGGCTGGCTTCTGATGCGCTGGCCCATGGCTTCTCTGCGACCGTGGTTGATTCGCTAGACACGGCGAACCAAAAGATCCCCACAGATCAACCGGTCGTGATCATCACGGCCTCCTACGAGGGCCAACCTCCCGACAACGCGGCGCTCTTTATCTCGTGGCTTCAGAGCTTGAAGGGGAAGGAGATGGAGAATGTGTCATACTCTGTCTTTGGCTGTGGTAAGTTTATCCAGATCGCTGAGGTGGGGCGGGAAAGTGGGTGAGCTGACGAAATTCCTTACTTTGTATAGGACATCACGACTGGGCTACGACGTTCCATCGTATCCCGAAGCTTGTCGATTCGACATTGGAGAACCTAGGAGGTACTCGTATCGCGCCCATCGGCCTGACGGACGCTGCCCAGGGGAACATGTTTACCGACTTTGAGTCCTGGGAGGACGAGGTCCTATGGCCCGCCATGGCCGAGAAGTACGGCGTCGCGGGACAAGCGGACAACGAGCCCTTCTCCGCCACCCTCGCCGTCGAATTCTCCACGCCTCGCTCCTCGACACTGCGCCAAGACGTCAAGGAGGCTATCGTCGTAGCCACGAAGGATCTCACCGCCCCTGGGGCGCCACCGAAGAAGCATATGGAGATCCAACTGCCCAGCGACGTCCGGTACACAGCAGGAGACTACCTAGCCGTCCTACCGCTAAACCCCAAGGTGAACATCGACCGGGTGATGCGACACTTCCACCTACCGTGGGACGCACACATCACCATCTCCGCCCAGGGCCGCACGAGCCTTCCAACCAACGTCTCCATCCCCGTGGCGAGCATCCTAGGCGCCTACGTCGAGCTCGCCCAGCCCGCCACAAAGCGGAGCATCCTAGCCATCGCCGCAACCGCCAAGGAAGACGGAACCAAGCAGAAGCTGACGCAGCTGGCCGGCGACGACTACAATGCCGAGATCAGCTCAAAGCGCGTCTCCATCATCGACCTGCTCGAGCGCTTCCCCTCCGCCGAGCTCCCCTTCGACTCCTTCCTCTCTCTCCTACCCCCCATGCGCGTGCGCCAATACTCCATCTCCTCCTCCCCGCTCTGGAACCCCAGCCGCGTAACCCTGACCTACTCCCTCCTCGACGTCCCCTCCCTCTCCTCCGCGCCGCCGCACCGCCACCTCGGCGTCGCCTCCTCGTACCTCTCCTCCCTCGCCCCCGGCGACAAGCTGCACGTCTCCGTGCGGCCCTCGCACAGCGCGTTCCACCTCCCCGCCGACGCGGAGCACACCCCCGTCATCTGCGTGGGCGCCGGCTCCGGGCTCGCGCCGTTCCGCGGGTTCGTGCAGGAGCGCGCCGCCCAGATCGGCGCGGGCCGCGACCTCGCGCCCGCGCTGCTGTTCTTCGGGTGTCGCGATCCTGAGAGCGACGACATCTACCGCGAGGAGCTGGACCGGTGGGAGGCGCTTGGCGCGGTGTCCGTGCGGAGGGCGTATAGTCGCGCCGGAGAGGCGGAGGGGGCGAAGGAGGCGAAGGGGTGTAAGTATGTGCAGGATCGGCTGTGGTTGGACCGTGAGGAGGTGTTTGATCTGTGGGATCGGGGGGCCAAGGTGTTTGTTTGCGGGTCGAGGCACTTGGGTGACGGGACCAAGAAGGTGGTCATGGAGATGGCGAAGACGATGGCCAAGGCCAAAGGCAGGGACGTCGGAGATGACCAGGCGCTGAAGTGGTTTGACGGGATTAAGAACGAGAGATATGCCACTGATGTCTTCGACTAGATGTCTACCTACTTAGCCTTGGACTGTCTCGTGGCTGGCTAGGAGAGGTTGTGGAGCAAGGGAAGGAGTTAAATTAAGGACATTAATATGGTGTTCGCGCTTTGGAAATGCTTAATTGGATATTGTGTATTGGAAAACCAACACCCCTCCAACCGCCTGGAAGAAAGACACTCAACTCAAATACAAAAGGGTCTATTATAGACTTTTCGCTCTCCCACGATCTCACCGAGGTGGTGTAGTACCTTCGCGCGAAAATGTGCCGTGTAACAAAACACCCTTTACATACCTACCTAGTCAGAGTCAAGAGTACAATTTCAATGATCATCATATTCTCTCCAGACAAACCTCCTCTCCACTATCGTTTTGCTTTATCATTATATTAATACATGTATATATAGTGTGGTCTTGGGCGCAGCAAAACCCTCAAGCAACAAAAATGCACGCTCTACTAACCCAGAAGAAAAAGAAATATAGAACGGTGGAAGAACTCGGGATATCAACAGTCAGTCCCCCTGGCCACCATCGCCTTACCGCACATAGTGGCGACCTGCCTCCTTCTCCACATATCCAACGCCCGTTGTGGCCAATGTTTTTGTTGTGGTCCTACTACGCTATTCATACCGTAGACCATACGTCAATTACTTGCGCAGCTGTTCGTACTCAACTCATCACCTAGCCTGTCCGATCGTCCCTCTCCTGGCTCTCTCATTCTCCCGTTTCGTCGACCCGGTCACACGTCCCCACTCCTCCCACTCCCGACTGATCTCCATCAGCACGCCGCCCATGACCTGCGCGCTGGCCATGAGTCCGTGGCCCTCGCCCTCGAGGACCCGGACCTCGCAGCGCCTCATCGTTTTGCCTAGCCACTTGACGTTCTCGACGGGCACGCGCGTGTCGCGGGATCCGTGGTGGATGATGACGGGCCGCGTAATATCGACGTACCGGAAGCCGATGGTGTGGCGTCGCTCGAGGCACACGAGGAGGTCGACCGCCGGGTTGGCACCCGTGGTGGCGAGCTGCCAGATGGCGTGGGTGAGGCGCGAGTCATAAATCTGCTGCCGTTCCCGGTCCACGAGCTGTGAGTTGGCGAGGTTTGCTGCTGCGGAGAGGATCCGCTCATCCTTATCCTGCGGCCGCCTCGATGCAGCCGTGTTGCGCCGTGCCGACGAGTTCGACCTGTGATGTGGTTGTTGTTGGTGGCTATTTGCGTTTGCTTGAGAGGCCGCTACCGGATCCGTCGCAAGACCTGTCCCGGCAGCCATGATCCTATCCATACTCTCCGAGACGCTGGTGCCGAAGTCGTTTGCGGGCGATGGCGGCAGTGTTTTATCTCGGCCGTGACTAAGGCTATGGTTCTCCTTGTTGTCTGCCTCCGTAGGGCTTGCCGCTTTGCTGCTCGCTTCCTTGGCTGCTACGGCGGCGGCAACACTTCTTCGCTCCCTTTTAGCCCTCTTCTGCTTTGGCAGCGAGCTTGTGATGCTCGAGCTGGTTGCCGTCATAAAGCTGCTGTTAGCCGCCTTCAGGATCGGGGTTGGCAAGGCCCTCAATATCCTCTGGCTCGTGGGGATGGCGTTTGTCGGCGGCAGTGGCGTCTGAGCACTTGCTCCGAAGACCGACATCTGCGAAGGAGGGATCCATGGGGCGAGGAGATGTATCCTGCCTCGAATGTGCTGGGGCATGCGGAGAGCCGTCGCAAGAGCGTAGATGGCGCCAGCTGAGTGAGCGAGGATGGAGAACTTGGTTATTTTAAGCGACTGGCAGATTGCGTATACATCGTCTGGTAGGCACAAGAGAACGTTAGTACTATTCTATGGGGGAACGAGGGACTGCGCGAGCGGGCATGATAGTGAAAAGGAGGGAGGGAAGTGGGTAAACAACTTACCAGGCCATCCCAGCGGCGTCGCTGTCCCCTCGGCATATGGCTCGCTGTCCCCGACACCCGGGCGATCCGGGGTGATTAGCCGCAACTTCAACGTTAGGGCAAGTTCATCGTAAAATGCGGTGATATATCTGGTCAATCCCATGCCGACGCAGCAGAACACGGCGCTACCGCTGGGATCTCCGACTTCGCTAAAACTGATAACGCGTCCTGTTTGCGGGTGTCGAATCTTCTGACTCAGCCGAGGGCTGCACAAGTAACTCTCCACGGAATCATCAATGCTATCCGCACTTGGCGGCCGCTCATAGACGATTTGTGGATGGTCGCTATGAGTATTCCCACCGGATGCGGCTCCGTGGTCTAGAGAGACTCTGTCCGGGGTCGAACCAGCCCCCGAAAGGCGCTTGAGTCGACTGCTGCTGCGTTTAAGCTTCAGGCCAACGCCGCCGCCGCCCTCACTGGAGTATCCGTTGAAAGCATCGGGTGTCAGCCTGCCCGACCGGCGTCGATAGCGAGCATCTGCGCTGGCATCGCGGTCACGGCGCCGGCCTTGGGCCACGGCGGGGAATGGTGCTCCCTCTTCGGGGTCAAACTCTACGGCGGTAGGCATGGGAGAGGAGGGGCCGCCTGGGGACGGGCTGGGGTGGTAGATGTCGGTATGCGAATTACTGCCAGTCGGGTTCGCCTTCTGGCGGTGGGGGATATCAAGACTCTGCTTCCTGCGTTCGGTTTCCTCGGCTTGCGCGGACCCTTGATTTCTCGGCCTCTGCGCTTCCCAGCGGTTGGGTCGGCTGGTGTGGGTATGCTCGTCTGTCTCGTGGATAGTATCGCTTGGTCCCGCGTCGCTGTCGCGCTTCGAAGATCGAGAGGCACGCGCTGCAGCTATCTTACTATTCGATCCCGACTTCCGGAGCGACGAATCCCTGGTAGGGATGGGGCGCGGACTGGGGGCGCTGGCGTTGGCGTTCGCGTTCCCGTCTGCTGCTGCACTGGCACTGGCGTGGTCTGGGTGCTGGGGGGAATCGCCAGCGGATTCTTCGTTGATGACGGATTCGGCGAGCAATGGGTCAGGGTCTGGAGAGGCGAGCCTGTTCGAGCCTCCGCCAACAGCACCAACGCTAGCTCGTTTTCTTTCGAATTCTTTTTCTCTGAGCGCCTCCTTGCTGCTCATGTACATCAAACCCTTACTGTTCCGCGATGTCTTCTTACCCCAGCTATCGTGCGATCGCTGCCTTCTCAGGCCCTTGAACTCGCCGGTGGTTGGGGAGGTTGGTCCGCGCTCAATGCTCAAGTTGCCGATGCTCTCGGCGGCGGAAGCGAGGGATCCTCTGCTCGAAGGTCGCGAGACATTAACAGCGCTGCTGCTTCCCCTTCCTGACAAGAGGCTCTTGAGACCTTGGCCGTCTCTAGGACTCTTGGGAGACTTGGGTGCGGTGAGCGGCGAGAAGCCGCTAGGAGGCTTGGCAGTCCTGATGACGGGCGGGCTTGCCGCGAGCTCGTCGAGAGGGACGTCCTCCTCCTGCAGGTCGTCGAGGGATGGTTGCGAGAAGGCACCGTAATCGACACCGAACGAACCCGAGCCTGAACCCTCGGTTCGGCCAGTGGTGGGTGAGTCTGGCACCGGGTGGTTTTTGGGGTTACGATTACCAATGGTAGGATCTAGATATGAATCGCCGTCGAAGTGGTTGCTCGCAGGCTTGGAGATAACGGAAAGAGAGGTGATGAGGGAGGATATGATCTCGGGAGAGGCAGGCGGGATTGGGGCGGATCTCCCGCTGTCTTGGTCGGCGTGTCGGTCTCGGTCGGTTCGGCCGTGCTGAATGTCTCGGGTATACTCGCGGTTTGCGTCAGCGGTGGAGATGGAGTGGGGAGCTTTGAGTCGGCGAGATGAGAGGTGAGATCGGTCTCGGTCGCGGTCTCGTTCACGGGGTTGACGGGGAATGGGGGGGGTTGAGGGGTCCATTTCGGCGAAGGGGGTCGGGCGGCGGCGAGGCGAAGGATAATAAAGCTGCAGGCGCGGTGCGGTGGTGGTGGTGCAGGTCGACGAATGTGGATAGTTCGGAATCGAGCACCTGTGGGCCTGTTTTTGGTGTGTCGGCGGCGGCGGCGTCAGATGCGGTGTGCAAACAAAAGGAGTTGGTACGGCTAATTGGGCGAAGCACTACCGGCAGCAGAGTTTAGACCCAAAGCGCGCGCAAATGTGGGTTTGGATGGACCGAGGCGCCGCAAAAGGCTGGCCGTGGCTTGACCGATTCTGACGGCGGTCCTAGCCGTTCTGGAAGAGTGCGAAAGAGGGCGATTTCCCTACGTCGATGCGGTCGATGCAGAGCATTGACAGTGATCCTCAAACAGAAGTGTGCAGATAGATGGACAGGGTTTCAGTAGAAGTCGCAAATTCGGACGAGACCGCGAACCGCCTGGGCTTAGCTCACGCGCTGGGAGGGGGCTCGAGGTCGAGGCGCAACAGATCATCTACTGCTGCTGGATGCGAAAACCCGGGTGCTAAATTCCGCGCGCAAACCCGGTGAGGTGCAGGTTCGAATCAACCGGCTTGGATCAGGCGGCTGGACGGGCTGTCAAAAACGAAGCAAGAGTTAGCTGTTGGGTTGTCCTGAAACCGCCTCTTTCTTTTGTTTGCTCTTTGCAACCTGCAATTCGGTGCGACCTTCTCAGACATGCAGATGCGCCAACTCGAACCCCTATTGAGATTTCCCTCTTTTTTTTTTTTGTCCCTCTTTCTTTTTTCTCAGTCAACCGCACTAGAGTCGGGGCAACAGCAAGTCAGCTGCACACCCGCAATCATGCAGGTCTGGCTATCGTGCCCCACTCGGGCCTCTCGTTGATGCACCTGAGGCCCCTGAACCTGATCGACCGGGGGAAACCGTCTAGGACAAGTGCAGCGCAGTGGCTTGAAGCTAATCACCTTCCGCGGGCATGGGATCGGAGGAGGGGGGCCAAACCAACTCACCAGGAAAAAAAAGTGATGTGTCGAGCGAGCGCTTGTAATCCGTATGATCTTCCTGTCTCGAAAACCAGGGCAATCGTGGGGGGAGGGAAGGTAGGGAAAAGAGGTCGGGGAGGTCGGGCGGGATGAGACCGGGAGGGATGTCCCGCAGCTTCAATCTGGGGTTTGTTCTCCCCGGCCGAAGTCCGTTTCTAGAAGAGAAAAGAAAGGGAACTGGTATATATATGTGTGCGTATATGCGCGGCTGTCTGGTCGAATATAGGAGAGAGCTCCGCGTGCTATAGGGCAGCGACCCTCCGAGAAACGGCAAACGAGGTATTACACACAATACACGGGATATAGCAGTCGGGACTTCGCGAGACACTTTCTTTGGTGGACCGTCTGCGAGAGAAGGGGATGTGCGTCGACTAGTGCATCTGCACTATTGGCGTCGGGGAATGGCCGTCGAAGGGGGGTGGGACGGTGTTGACAGGGTCGCGGGGCCTGAGCGAGCGGCAGGAGGAGCCAAAGGAAGTCCAATGGTCTAGCGTGCATGCATTGCATATAGCTCTTGCAGCTGTAGGTGTGGGATGCGTCTGCGTCGAAGCGGAGCGGAGACAGGGACCCCAACTCGAAGGAGGGAGAGAGAAAGAAAGGAAAAGAGTTACGGAGTAGGTATTGTGAGTACAAAAGAAGGAAGTTGAGGCCTTGACAGTTTTGACCCGCATTGGTCTATCCCTCCGGCTCCGTTCCTTCCACTTCTTGCTTCTTGTTCGTTCTACGGGAAATGGAAAGGGAAGGCGCAGCTGGTCCTTAGAGTCGCATCCGCCTTCCGCGGTCACAGCTGCGTCCCTATCATTAGTTAATCCGACAGGGCGGAGATTATCGCGAGCAAGGGTGGAGCAGCCCTCATCTCACAAACCCTGGGCATTTTGGGGGGCGACGCCTCCCCAGCAATTCCGCAACTCGTCGTCCTGATTCTTGATTCGATGCTTTGCTTGTCGGATCTGAATAAACGTTGTCCCATCGAGCGACCGCAAAGGGCAATGAATTCCAGAACCGTGGCAATGGTTACCGAAACCAGGGGTGCCCATGAAATTGCCTGCTTAACGCTGTGACCGTTGCTAACTGCTCCCGTATACACTACGACTAATACAACACCCCCCATCCCCAAATGAACTGGGCACTGCAAAGGCGAACAGGGACGTAATATTAGGGGTCGGCCTCAACAGTTTCCCCCGCGCAACTATCTTTTCAAATAGGTTCACGTGTCGACGCGTTCTCGAACCCTCGAAGTTATCCCGCGTGCAATCCGTGGCGAATCTCGGGCTTGGGGGACAGACGTCACAATTCGTCAAACCGTGTAGTTGCCCAGTCACTGCCAGTGTAGTCAATCACGGGTTGACAGGCTATCACGTCACAGTAGGCTCATGGGATTGCGATGTTCTTACCATAGCACACCCAATTACTCGATTCCTCGTAGCTAGGACATAACGTATATAAGACTGGGAGGAACAATGGGAGATTGCGTGGAGACCTCAGGCTTGATTCAAAGCTCTTTCTGTTGTTCCTCTCCATCACGCAACCTGCGTACGCAGTAGTTACCATTTGATTGGTCAAATATAGACCCCTTTCCTCCGAATCCACCATGAATACCGGTGATAAAGACCCGGCACATGTTGAACGCGGCCTTCGAGGCGCGCTGCACAACCCTCGTAAAACGCCACATTGTCGTCAATCTCCGCAATAGGTCTGCTAACGGTCCCTCTGCCAGGTGTCTCGGAAGAGGCCAAGGAACGCGATCGAGATATCCTTGAGAAGCAATTCCATGAGGACCTCTCGGGCGTCCCCGGCGGATCTCATCCGGGCCAAACGGCCCGCACCGGCGCTACTGCCGAGACGGCTTCCACGGGCACCACGGGCCACCACATAGAAACGCGGTCCACCCGAACCTCGCAATCAGCCGAAGAGGGCAAGGACCCCGAGCATGTGTTAGTACAGCCTCCCTCCTACGAGTGCCAAGTACCCTGTCATTGACAGCAACGAAACATTTTAGTGCTCGCGGCCTAAAGGCTGCGTTACATAACCCCCTTGTTTCGGAGGAGGCCAAGGAGCACGACCGAAAGCGATTGGAGGCCATGGGAAAGGTACTGGACATGTAATACCAAGCTGGCAGATTGAATAAATAATGAATGCAAACGTATACGTATACGAAGAATGTGATCCGTGCATCATTGTGCCCTCCAGCCGCTTTGGGGTCGCATTTCAGTGCGAGTTCTGTAATTGCCGCTCGTTAATAGGGCTGATATGGGAGGTTCGTGAGCAATTCCCTTCACAGCGACCGTTTGATTGAATGACGTCATATTTGAGGTCCGAGCCCACGCTAAGAGGTCGCCCCAGCCATCACGCCGCGCACGGATCACCAAATATCCATATGTACTTAGGTACATACCCCTGTAAGTGGTGGAAACAAAAAGCCTTACAAAAGTTACCCGTCTCAGTAACAGAATTAAGTTACTTCTTAACTATGTATTGAGAACAAAAAATAAACGCATTGTTAGTGATTACTTTACAGATATTAGTAAGTGGGGTCATTCGTGTAAGGCTTTTTTTTTCCACCGCTTGCCCTGACACAGGGCGAGACAACGACAACGGCCGCGATGTTAACCAACTTTGGATCCCGTTTGCGATAGTAGTCAGTCATCATTGCCATCTCTACCACAGATCAAATCACCTCGAGTGACTAGCCATTCGTCTCACGATCTCCAGGTTTTGAGGGCACGATAGCCGGGCGCCATCTTCCACCCAGGAACGTACAAACCGGACGCGACGTGGGCTGTCTTCCCAGTTCGTAACATCGACCCAAAAAAACATGCAGCAAAGGCAAATTGAAGAGAAGCGAGCCTACAATACCCAACGTCAGATTTCCTGTGAGAATTGGTCGCCGTGGACGATGACTATCTCGGCCCGCGTAATCCGTCAGCAACAGCCCGATGCGTACTGGTTCCGTCAGCCGTCGAAGAACCGGTAGCTATCAAATTCCTCTCGGCATGGCCGGCTGGCCTTGCGGAAGCCGCGACATGGCTACGGATAAACACGTGGACTCGACGGATAGACTGCTCAGAGAATGGCGGAAAACTCTCAACCCTGGACTCAACAGCTTTCAGTCAAACGCGGAAGTTTGTGAACAGAGGCAGGACGAAACAACTTCACCCGAAGAACCTGCATTGCCAAAGCCCTACAAAGGGTACTGGCTTCAGTGGTTTCCAGTTAATAGATAATTTGAAGGTAAGTGCTCCAGGTTATCGAGGGTAAAGGAGTTCTAGTGTAGGAGTTCGAAGTCAAGGAGGTCCAGTCGGTCGTCACTGAGGAAGTGTTGAATGACGTCATGTTTGAGATGGAACCTCAGATCTAACTCTAAGTATCCATAACATTACCGTCAATCGCCGGAACTACAGCACTAGGCAAGCCCCAGGCAACCCGTCCTAGCTTGCCTGGTTCTTGCTCACCATCTCCTATCCTAGGATCTGTCTCCAGGGTTTGATGGTCTGGGCTGTCGATATTGCGAACCATCCTGCTGTGGCCCACCTAATTGGCCTATGGGAACCTGCGACGTCATCATCCCGCAAACCTGTTGCCCCCCGATTCCACGATGCATCATTTTTAAAAGATAAGGGCTTGGGGGGCGCTGTGCCACCCGCAAGTGCATATGATGAGTCTAGATTTCTCGTAGATCCTCTTCCTCTCTTATTCACAACCCAAGAGATACGTATCCAAGATGGACGTCCTACTCTCGCTCCCTATCGCCTCCTACTTCTTCACGACGTCGCTGACCTCTTGGTCAACTTCGCTCAATCTCCTTTTCTTCTACATGACATGGTCGACCCTCATCCTGAGCCACTCACCACTCAAAGTTGAGATCATCGGCACAGCAGCCATACGGATCATATTCTGGCTGCTCCCCTCCCTCGTCTTCCTCCTTTTCGACACACTCCTACCCTCCCTCATCGTAAGCATCAAGCGTAATGGCTCCTTGGCCCTCCCTCCCCGCGACGCCCGCTCGCTCGCCAGCCTCTTTGGTCTCGCACTCGTCAACCTCGCCCTCACCACGGGGTTGGAAGCCGGCGCCTCGCTAGGCCTGACAGTCCTCCTCGGGGAACCTCCATTCCGCACCTCGACTACCCTACCGCTACCCTGGCAGATGGTCAAGCACATCGTCCTCCTATTCGCTTCCCGCGAGGTCTGGACATACTACATCCACCGGTACATTCTGCACTCGCATAGCAGTGGCGCAGCTGGTAGCTCCCCCTTACAGTTCCGCCGTTTCACAACTCGCCAGCACGCACGCTTCTCCCACGCGCGACGCGCACCGCCTTTCTCCCTCCTCCTAATGGCCGACCACCCGCTCCCGCAGCTCTTGCACCGGTTCGTACCGCAATACCTCCCGGCGGTGCTCCTCTCGCTCTCGCCGCGCGCCATCCCGCTCGTCGGCGGCACACGCGTACACCTCCTAACGTACTTCGTATTCATCGCGTTAGCATCTGCGGAAGAGACGCTCGCGACGAGCGGCTACTCCATCGTCCCTGGAATCATTATGGGCGGCGTTGCGCGTCGCACGACTACGCACCACTGCTGCAAGGCCGACGCCGCGGGGAACTTTGGCGCTTGGGGGGTGCTGGACTGGGTGCACGGGACGACTGTCGGCGGAGACGTCATGGCGGACGTGCGGGACGAGGCGGAGAAACACGGCGTGGGGGACGCGGCGGGAGCGGTGCGGGACGGGATCAATAGTGCGAGAAAGAGTGCGCGGAAGAGGAAGGGTAAGAAGAGAGATTCGGGGAGTGAGTAAGCGGGTTCAATTTGTTAGTTGAAAATGGTTATGGATCGGATCGGATCTTTTCGATGGTGTTAGGGGAGGGAGTATGACGGCTTGCTCCCGAGAGCTTGGTAATTTCGCTGTAATCTATTCTTTTTTTTCTGTAGGTGTACCTGAGACGTCCCAAAAGCTAGATACCCCCTGATGAACATTCGCTCGTCTATTTATCAAATGAGCCTCCCGTCGAGGCCTTTCGTTATGAGAGAGGCCACCACAGTCTAATAAGGTGACATCCAAAAATAGAACTGGTTACCGCCAACCCAACACCAGTCATCTTGGGGAGTGTATAAGCCAGCATCTACAGCCAGTTCTTCTTCTTCTTCAGCCACGCAACACTATCCAGCCCAGCCTGGATGCGCATCCCGAATCTCGCGTCGAGGACGAAACCCTCCCATGCCGCGACCTTCCTCAGATACTTCTCACATTCGCCGACCATATTTCGACGGTAAGCATCGACCTCCTCATCGTTTGCATCCTTGGGCCAACTGTCGGGATCGCACGCCTCCACCCACGCTAGAGCGGCGAGTTCGTAGTTCGCCGACGGGAGGACGTAATCATCTCGTGTCGGGCCCTTGAACATAGACCTATATCATCTCTTGTTAGCCAACAGCCCACACTCTCTCCCCCCCCGGGGGAGGGCCTCACTCTCCAGCGAGAAAAGATGGTTGAAACGTACTTGTCCGTTTTCAGGGTCGGTTCCAGCCTAGCTCTTGCCTCTTCTACTCTCCGTAGGCATCGCAAAAGGGAAGCCTCGGCCACAGCCTGGGTCCCCACCTCGTCCTTCTCCTCCTGAATTTTGGCCACCTGTTCCGGTGTTGCGGTACATCGCTCCCAGGGCAGCAAACGCCTAGCCCTCTCCAACAGGCCCGGGGACATCTTCTTGCTCCCGTTCCACAGGTATATCATCTCCATGGCCGGCGACACGCCGATGGCATCGGCAAGGTCGACCCCCAACGCCGTGGCGCGTTCCTCCCACTTCTGCATCTTACGGCATACGAAGACCTCGAAGGGCATCTGCCTTGCCATAAACTTCTTCCTCCCGGCAACTGCTGGCGCCTTGCGGAATAGTTTCTCAGCGGCCTGTTTGTGCTGACGGGCCGTCGCCTCTTCCGCGGGGACCTTGTGCTGTGCGTCACGGTACAGCTCCAGCTCCGAGCAGCCGGCCATGTAGTAGTAGATGGTGTGGCTCCACTCGTTCAACTCGATACAGGCTATGAAGCTTTTACATGCGAGTGGCCAGTCCATGGTGAACATGGAGTTGAGGCTCAGCTCGAACGTGTTGAGAGCCGTGATCTGCTTCATCTTGCTGTCGGAGTTTTCCACTAGGATCTTGATGGCCTCATCGAGCCTCTTGGTGTTGGCAAACACGCGAGATTCTTCAACCTTCCAGAGTCGGCTATCCGGATACCGCGTGCGCATGTCGGCGAGGACCGCCATGCACCGCTCCTTGGGATAGCCGACGACCTCGTCAGATTCCGGGTCGCTTAGCTCTTCGATATCCCGGTCGCTGGGGAGGATGTCTGCGAAGGCGAGCAGCCCGTTGTAGTAACCGAGCAGGATGAGACCAGCGACAGCGCCGTTGGCGTTTGGAAATGTGGTACTGTGCCAAAGCATCTTGACGCCTCGGTCCCGGTCGCCTTTGAAGCCGACGATTTGGAGGAGGCGCGAGAAGGCCGGAGGGACCATGGAGATGACGAGTAGCAGGGCACCGAAGCACATGTTTGCGCCACTATGCACGAATACGTCCCGGGTAGAGGTGAAGTGAAGGGAGTCTCGCCCCGTGGCGATTTTCTCGAGCGCAGAACCGATTGCAGGAGGTGGTGGAACGTCCGGTTGTGTTGCGGTTTGCCCGAGAGAAGGTGCTCCGGAACCGGATGGAGGACGTGATGCTCTTGAGGCGGCATTGACCCCATTAGGAGTCCCGGTAGACTCCGGCTTGTTCGCGTCCGTTACGCCGGTTGGCGTTTGGGCACCCGATACCCCGGCGGAAGCATCGACGAACTCGGCATCGCTATCACTTTCTTTCTCGACTGTCTTCTCCAGGTCGGCAAATTCAGCCTCGTCAAAACTTCCAGGCATTATATCGTCCGACATCCTCTGTTGTTTCGGCTCGTCGCCTGACACTATGGCTTGAGGGTGGACCCGTTTCCGAATCTTCGCCTCGGCCTCCATGATGCCATCCAAGGTGAGGAACGCCTTGCGGAGTTTATAAAAACCCCTAATACCCTCGGTCAAGCTCTCGTGCATGACGGCGACGACTGCATTCATCAGCTGGGCCTCCGCGTGGATAAGAGCGTACTCGGTGCCGGGAGGATAGCTCTTCCCCGTGCTCGGGTCACTGGCCACGGCTCCTCTCCCATACCAATAACCTGCGCCGCCCGCAGCCTTTTCGGCGTCTCTCTGGGCTTTCTTGAGGTCTGCCCAGGATCTTGTTTCGCATTCCGCTAGGCGGCTTGCCGCTTCGGCCATGATCTCCTTCTCGAAGCCCAAGATGCTCTTCATGAATGTAGCGACGCCAAATGCCAGCAGGTGAAAGGTGGACGAATCCTTCTTTAGCGAAAGTCGTGCCTCTGCACCCTCAATGTCGTCGTTCATGATTAGGCCGGCGGCAGCCATGGCATCTTCCATGTTAGCCGCCTCCAGCTCGGCGGTCGCCGCAAGCTGAGCTTCGGCACCGGAGCCATTGAGCGCAATTTCGCTCGCTATAGGACTTGGGTTTACACCGGTGGTTGCCTTTGGGGGCCCAGTGGAGGAAGGTCCCCGGAACCAGGTGCGGAGGGATGACATTGATTCTTGCTAGCCCAGTTCAGACACTTGACTTTGGAAGCTAAGGTGAGTAGTAGCGAGGAGGTAGGTATTTCGGTGGTAATGGGGAATGGCTATTAACCGCAACAACACTGCCCATGGGAAATGAGGGGAGACAGTGTGTGAATGTTTACGGGTCAAGTGAGTACCATCCAGCTCCAAACGCGTAAACGTATATCGGAGGCAGGATGGATCCCAACTTTTGTGGTCAGGTCAGCCCCGTTGGATGAAACAGAACGGCCTCCTGAGAGGGTGTCAGTGTCCCAACCCCACCACAGCGGCAGAGAAGCGGGCCAGCTCTCTGCTTCACCGTTCAATAATTCGGTACCCCCGCTGACGGAACACTGAGTTAAGCCGCCGGAGGGAAATCTGCACCTCCGAGGAGTACGGGCTACCAAATCAGTCTAAAAAATAGAGGGTCTAACGTAGCTCATTGCGATAGCAGTCGGGGTTTCGCCGTTGCGAAACCCGACTCTGAGAGTGGCTGAGTTGATGAAGGGGTGACGTATGCTCGATGTGCACCATGGGTACCTGGTAGGCACTAAGTACCTACCTACCTTAGTGTGTGTAGGAGGTGAGATGCTAGCGCGAAGGAGTTCCCATGTCCAGCCATTTACGATAGGTACCTTAGGTTGGCAGCCATAGAATTTGTGCCACTTATATCACAGACGGAGTTGATACTTGGGGATTTTGCAGAGGGACAGAATCAACGCCTTGATGGATAGATCACCTTATCGTGCCTACATGAACAACACTGTTCATAGATGCCCACTACCACAATCACGCATGATCAAAGATATCATCTCCGAACTTGGATTAATAGCTAGAAAAGCAAGGATATGTGGTTCCAAAGCCGGACGTTTGCTTGGGGGTGGAATTTCGCCAAAAAAAATATTACCCGCCGCCAGATTCGAACTGACGACCTTGTGACTGGGTAGGATCTAGGAAATAACAATGCAGACCAGTCACACGCTCTGACCGCTGAGCTAAGCGGGCTTCTTACCATACCTTAGGACGCATTTAGGTTATAGGGGTAGGTCCAACGAGGTTCCCTTCCAACCTATTTCCCAGAGACAGCCAGAAAAACCGGGATATCCAGTTCAAATCTAGCACATTGCCTCCAGGAGATTCCACGGGAACTGGGGTCAAAGAAACGGCAAAAAGAAGGTGCCCACCGCCAGATTCGAACTGGCGACCTCGCCGCTGAGTAGGATCTAGGGAGGAATAAGAATGCAGACCCAGCGGCACGCTCTGACCACTGAGCTAAGCGGGCATCTCATTGTGGGATATGTCGACTTTTAGTTATACAGGTAGGTCGGACGGTTTCTCCGAGCTCCTCTCTCGAGGATTGCAAGGAAATAGGGATCTATGGTCCCAAAAAAAAGCCATACGCTTGCGCAGGGAAGTTTCTTGACACTGGGTTCAAAAAGGGAGGCAAAAAGAAACGCCTACCGCCAGATTCGAACTGACGACCTTGTGACTCGGTAGGATCTAGGGAGGAAGTAAGAATGCAGACCGAGTCACACGCTCTGACCACTGAGCTAAGCAGGCATCTTACTATGGGATATGTGGTATTTTGGTTATAAGGCCAAGTTCGAGAGCCAGTCGTCGGGGATCGTGGGCTGCCTGGCGCGGCGCGCGGCGTGTGGTTCGGAATTGTGCAGATTACTGCGTCGCGAGATCGTGTGACTGGGCCGTGTAGCTGGAAACGCGTATTCGTAACCTTAATCGAAGGGTACGCAAAAATAGTGGGCGCACAGTGGGATTTCCCGCTGTTGATCGATAATTGTATTCGAGGTTTGTATCGTGGTTGAGCAGAAAATAGTTGTGTGATGAGATGGAGTGGGACAAGATTGAGGACTGGCGAAGCAACGTTCGTTCGGAGGACTACCTTACTTAGTCATCATTCCCAGAACCTTGTTATTAGCCCGGGCCGGCCAGGGTAAGGCGGTCGGGAGGGCAGAAAATCCGCCGCCACCATCGACGCCTCCAGCTAGCGGGACCGGGATGATTCCACATGACCCAGGCCGAGAGAGCTACGGAGTGCCCGCGAACAACCTAACGTCCTCTTTTCTCCGGATTACAACGGAGCATACTACTTAAACGTCCATAGTTAAGCACAACACATTTTCCACCGCCGGCGCGCCAATCCTCGAATATCCCCGGCCTGTCTCACGCCGACACGAATCTAAAAAGCGAAAACTGCCCACCTCCTGGAGAGCTCCAGCCTCAGCGTCAACCTCGCCACAGCACATCATCAAATCCAACCCCGACCAGGAAAATGGCGTCAGCACAATCAAACTCCACCGCGAAGAAGGATGAGGTAGCTTCCGAGTCCAAGCCCGAACAGCAGACCGCGCAGCAGAAGCCTGCCGCCGCTCTTGAGGAGGACGACGAGTTTGAGGACTTCCCCGTCGACGGTATGTCTTCCATTCAGCCCCTCTCCCCCCTGGGATGCGGCCTCCATCTAGCTCACGGGTACACCGGGATCACATCCATCGAAACCTGGGCTGTATTACGGCCATTTACATCAAAGAACAAGTAGGGATGAAGGCTAACCACCCGTCTCTCGTAGACTGGCCCGCGGAGGAGACCGAGGCCGCCAACGGCGGTGAGGAGACAAAGAACCTTTGGGAGGAGTCTTGGGATGATGACGACACAAGCGATGACTTTTCGACACAGTTAAAGTACGTTATCCTACCTCTGAAGGAACAACGCCCCCTTTGAGAATACCCTCGCCGCGTATAGAGATTGGTCACTAACCGTTGTTTCGCGATCACAGGGAGGAGCTCAAGAAGGTCGAGGCATCCAAGCGACGGTGATCGGTGGATGCGAATGGTCAAAAACGTTGAAATGTGGAGTTGGAATCACTACATTCCTTACCTGGGGTCGGAGCGCGTGGACTTCATAATGCTTGGGGTTTGACACAGGCGAGTCCCTGTGCCGCGCGGTAGACATGCAGAACAACACCGAGACTACCTAGGTACCCAAGCGAAAGTCCCCGATTATGGCCTTCTCCCCAGAGTAGCTCTCTGCAAGAATGAAGCGTGTCGGAGAACCATATCCCGAGGAACCCATGCCGTATCAGCCATAGGATGCTCATTTAACTCGTCCAAGGCTATCTAACCAAAGTAGCTGGGCCATAAAGTATCAACCGACGTTATCTGCCAGTTCCTATCGATTGAGAAAAGTGTAAATTCCGGTATATTATCTCAAAAAGTATGGACATTCGCCCGCAAAGAAGGACCGGCTTGACTAGAGCCCGTCCTAGCACCCAATTTTCCATGCTGTCTCTCTATTTTGCTAAACAGCCAGCTTCTAATTACGCTTGCTCAGGGCCACAACGCCGGGCAGTTCCTTACCCTCAAGAAGCTCGAGGCTCGCCCCACCGCCGGTAGAGACGTGGCTGAGCTTCTTCTCAACGCCATACTTCGCGGCCACGGTAGCGGTATCGCCGCCACCAATGATGACGATCTTGCCCGCCTGCGCAGCCTCGACCGCCGCGTCGAGGGTCTGCTTAGTGCCGTTCGCGAAGGCCTCGAACTCGAACACGCCCGGCGGGCCGTTCCAGAGGATGGTCTGCGCCTCGGCGATGGCCTCCTTGGAGAGCTTGATCGACTCGGGCCCGCAGTCGAGGCCCATCCAGCCGTCGGAGATGCCGCTCTCGTCGGTGGCAGTGCCCGTCTTTGCGTCCTTGGCGAACTTGTCGGCCGTGACGTAGTCGACGGGGAGGATGACCTTGACGCCCTTGGCCTTTGCCTTCTCCATGAGCTTGGCGACCGTCTTGGAGCCGGCCTCGTCGAAGAGCGAGTTGCCGATCGACATGTTGTCGAGCGTCTTCTTGAAGGTGAAGGCCATGCCGCCGCAGATGAGGAGCGTGTTGACCTTGTCAAGCAGGTTCTCGATCAGCTGGATCTTGTCGGTGACCTTGGCGCCGCCCAGGATGGCCAGGAACGGTCGCTTGGGGTTCTCGAGGGCCTTCGCGAAGTAATCCAACTCCTTCTTCATCAGGAAGCCGGCCGCCTTCTGGGGCAGGTCGACGCCGACCATGGAGGAGTGGGCACGGTGGGCAGTGCCGAAGGCGTCATCTAAACGGGGCGAGAGTCAGTTCACCTATCGCATACAAACCGAAAGCCCTAGCAGGAATCTATATATGGGGGGGATAGAGCGGAACTCACTGATGTAGACATCTCCGAGCTTTGTGAGCCCCTTTCGGAACTCCTCAACCTTGGCTTTGTCGGCCTTGACCTTGTTGCCGTCCTTGTCGACACCCTTACCCTCCTCCTCGATGTGGAAGCGCAAGTTCTCCAGCAGGATCACGTCCCCATTCTTGGCCTGCGAGACGATCTCCTCGACTTTAGGACCGACGCAGTCGGGGGCGAAGGTGACCTTCTTGCCCCCGCCCAGGAGCTTCTCGAGCTCGGGGACGACGGGCTTGAGCGAGTACTTCTCGTTGGGAGATCCGTCGGGCCGACCAAGGTGGGACATGAGGATCACGGCCTTGGCGCCGTTGTCGATGGCATACTTGATCGTGGGGATCGCACCGGCGATACGCTGCGGGTTGGTGACCTGCTTCTTCTCATCGAGAGGTACGTTGAAGTCGACCTACGCACGGAATTCTTAGCTCAGAGCTCACCTCTCCAGGCAGTACCTAAGGTGAGGAAGAGCTTACTCTGATAAGGACGCGCTTGCCCTTGAGGTCAACCTCCTCGATCGAAAGCTTGTTTGACAGCGACATCTTTGGCTTTTATCCCCAATTGGTTAGTAAAAAAAGGGCTCAGACGAGGATAACAGTCTCGGAATTAAATTCTCGTAACTAACTTGGTGGGCAGAGGGACTTGAAGGGCGAGTGAATTGTTGATTTTTCTCGGTTTGGGAAAAAGGCGCAAGGAGAGAAGCAGACTTTGGAGGGGTAAAATGGCGGGGTGGTACGGTTCGATGAAATAGTGACGTGATGTTTTTCAACAGCACTTGCTCAACCCTAGCAACGCGATGAAACGCCTGACCATATCCTTCAAAACCCAAGGTATCTAAATAAATAAGCAAAAGAGCCTTAGGTGTAATAGCTTGTCCTTGAAACTAAGGGTTCTCGCCGGTGTTTTTTCCTGAGTCTCTGAGGATTCTTGAAGCTCCAAGCCTGTGTACTTGGTTTGGGCCGAGGTGACATCGGGCTTCTCAACACTGGACGAGAAAATATCGGTTTGCTCGCACGCG
>Ga0164242_10002173_pt1 | contig 22794 bp, 24 predicted proteins | sample OricomgcompostMG_FD_108783 | JGI IMG/M metagenome (GOLD analysis project Ga0164242, IMG submission 108783) | Miracle-Growth compost microbial communities from Emeryville, California, USA - Original compost - Miracle growth compost (MG) ... | reverse complement strand
GAGCAGGTCCGCGAACTCGCCCGCGAGATCGCGGGTGCGAAGGCGGTGCTGTTCCTCGGCCGCCACGTCGGCTACCCCGTCGCGCTCGAGGGTGCGCTGAAGCTGAAGGAACTGGCCTACATGCACGCCGAGGGCTTCCCGGCGGGCGAGCTCAAGCACGGCCCGATCGCGCTGGTCGAGGACGGCCTGCCGGTCGTCGTGGTGATGCCCTCGCCGACCGGGCGTCCGCTGCTGCACCAGAAGATGCTCAGCAACATCGCCGAGATCCGGGCCCGCGGTGCCCGCACGATCGTCCTGGCCGAGGTGGGTGACGCGGCCGCGGCGTCGCTCGCGTCCACGCTGATCGCGCTGCCCGAGGTGCCCACCCTGCTCGCGCCGTTCGTCGCGACGATCCCGCTGCAGGTGCTCGCCGCCGAGATCGCCCAGGCGCGTGGCTTCGACGTCGACAAGCCGCGCAACCTCGCGAAGTCTGTCACCGTCGAGTGATCCCGGACTATCGTTCGCTGCATGGCCGACGCCGTCTCGGAGTCCTGTGACCTGCTGATCGTCGGCGCGGGCCCGGTGGGGCTGTTCGGGGCGTACTACGCCGGCGTGCGCAACCTCGCGACCGTCGTGCTGGATTCGCTGCCCGAGCTCGGCGGCCAGATCACCGCGATGTACCCCGAGAAGATGATCTTCGACGTGGCCGGGTTCCCGGGCATCCGCGGCCGCGACCTCGTCGAACAGCTGCGTGAGCAGGCCGCGCCGCACCATCCGCAGTACCTGCTCGGGCACCAGGCCGTCGAGCTGGAGCGTGGCGAGGGTGGCTTCGCGGTCACGACGTCCGAGGGCGTGCGCATCGACTGCCGCGCGATCGTCATCACCGGTGGGATCGGGACGTTCTCGCCGCGGCCGCTGCCGACCGGCAGTGACTACCTCGGCCGCGGCCTCGCGCACTTCGTCCCCGACCCGTCCGCCTACGAGAACGAGGACGTCGTCGTAGTCGGCGGCGGCGACTCGGCGATCGACTGGGCGCTGATGCTCGAGCCGCTCGCGAAGTCGGTGACGCTCGTGCACCGCAGGGCGCAGTTCCGTGCGCATCCGCACTCGGTCGACCTGCTGCGCGCGTCCAGCGTCGCGATGGTGACCGAGGCGCAGATCGCCGAGGTGCGCGGGGACCCGAGCGTGGTCGAGGTGGACGTCGACGTGGCCGGCGAGCTGCGCACGCTGCCGTGCACGCGCCTGGTCGCGGCGCTGGGTTTCACCGCCGACCTGGGCCCGCTGCTCGAGTGGGGGATCGAGATCAAGAAACGCAGCATCGCTGTGGATTCGATGGGACGAACGACGGTGCCCGGCATCTACGCGGCCGGCGACATCGTCGACTACGAGGGCAAGGTCAAGCTGATCGCGACCGGCTTCGGCGAGGTCGCGACCGCAGTCAACAACGCGGCGGCCTACCTGAACCCGGACGTCTCGGCGTTCCCGGGCCATCTGTCCGACTACTCGTCGGCCGGCCCGTCCACCTCGTCGTGATCGTCGGCGTCGGCATCGACGTCGTTCCGGTCGAGCGGTTCGCGGCTGCGCTGGAACGCACGCCGTCGATGGCAGCACACCTGTTCACGGCGGCCGAACTCGTGACGGCCTCCGGGCAGCCGCGCTCGGCCGAGTCGCTCGCGGCCCGGTTCGCTGCCAAGGAGGCGATCGCGAAAGCGCTCGGTGCCGGCGGTGGCCTGCACTGGCACGACGCCGAGGTGCGGACCGACGACGTCGGGCGCCCGTCCCTCACTGTCCGGGGCACCGTCGCCGAACGTGCAGCCGGGCTGGGTGTCACGCGGTGGCACGTCTCGCTGTCGCACGATGGCGGCATCGCCGCCGCGACCGTGATCGCCGAAAGCTGACCGGGCAGGCTGGACGCATGCACGGCATCTACTCCGTCGACGAGGTCCGCGCGGCCGAGGAATCGCTGATGGCTCGTCTGCCGCCCGGCGCGCTGATGCAGCGGGCCGCACACGCGCTGTCGGTGCACTGCGCGGAGCTGCTCGGCACGGTCTACGGCGCCCGGGTCGTGCTGCTCGTCGGTGCCGGCAACAACGGCGGCGATGCGCTGTTCGCCGGTGCCCGCCTCGCCGAGCGGGGCGCGCAGTTGACGGCGCAGCTGCTCGATCCGTCGCGCGCGCATGCCGACGGGCTGGCCGCGCTGCGCCGGGCCGGCGGGCGGGTGAGCGGGCCGGACACCGCTGCCGTCGCCCGTGCCGACCTCGTGGTCGACGGAATGCTCGGCCTCGGCGGGCGCGGCGGACTGCGCGGCGAGGCGGTCGGGCTCGCCGAGGCCGCCGAGGACGTCCTGACCGTCGCGGTCGATCTGCCGTCCGGCGTCGACGCGGACACCGGCGAGGCGGGGGAGTCCGCGGTGGCGGCCGACGTGACCGTGACGTTCGGCGTGCTGAAGCCGGGCATCGTCATCGGCCGGGGTGCGGAGCTCTCCGGCGAGGTGCGGCTGGTCGACATCGGCGTCGAGGCGCAGGCCGGGCCGGCACGCATCCGGATGCTCGAGGCGTCCGACGTCCGCGCCGTGCTGCCACAGCCGGGAGCGAGCGACGACAAGTACACGCGCGGCGTGGTCGGAGTGGTCGCGGGCTCCCCGCAGTACGGCGGTGCCGGGGTGCTCTGCACGGGGTCGGCGCTGGCCGGCGGTGCGGGCATGGTGCGTTATGCAGGCCTGGCTGTGGACCAGATCCGGGCGTGCTATCCCGAGGTGGTCGTACACGACGGTGGCCGCCCGTCCGAGCTGCGCGTGCAGTCGTGGGTGGTCGGCCCGGGGCTCGGCACGGAGCAGGCGTCGCGCGACCTGCTCGCCGACGCGCTGTCGACCGACGTGCCGGTGATCGTCGACGCCGACGGAATCACGATGCTCGCCGACGACCCGTCGCTCGTCCGGGACCGTCGCGCGCCGACCGTGCTCACCCCGCACGACCGCGAGTTCGAGCGGATCGCCGGCCCGGTCGGCGGCGACCGGATCGCCGCCGCGCGCCGGGCGGCGGCCGATCTCGGCGTGACGCTGCTGCTCAAGGGCAACGCGACCGTGGTCGCGGACCGCGACGGCGGGGTGTTCGTGAACCCGACCGGGACGCCGTGGCTGGGCACCGCGGGCAGCGGTGACGTGCTGAGCGGGCTGGTCGGCGCGCTGCTCGCCGCTGGTCTCGGTGCGCCGCTCGCGGCCGCGGTCGCCGCGTACGTCCACGGCGTCGCCGGGCAGCTCGCGGCGACGGACGGGCCGCCGACGGCGGAGGACGTCCTGCGCGCGCTGCGCCCCGCGCTGCGCTCGATCAGCTCCGGCTGACCGGCCCCGCAGCATGATCATGGCGGGCTGAGTGTCGCTGGGGCGACCGGAGAACCGCCATGATCAACGACCGGCCGACGGGCCCGCGTACCCTGGGGCCGTGACGTCCGACGCCATCCCGTACCTGCTGGCCCGCGCCGCCGACGGCGGTCGTATCACGCCGGACGAGGCGCTGCTGCTCTACACCGAGGCGCCGCTGCACGCCCTCGGTCAGGCGGCCGATGCCGTGCGCCGCCGCCGGTACCCCGACAACATCGCGACCTACATCATCGATCGCAACATCAACTACACGAACGTCTGCGTGACGGCGTGCAAGTTCTGTGCCTTCTACCGCGCCCCCAAGCACGAGGAGGGCTGGACGCACGAACTCGACGAGATCCTGCGCCGCTGCGGCGAGGCCGTCGATCTCGGCGCCACGCAGATCATGCTGCAGGGCGGGCACAGCCCGGACCTCGGCATCGAGTGGTACGAGCAGACGTTCAGCGCGATCAAGGCCGCGTACCCGCAGCTCGTCCTGCACAGCCTCGGTGCGTCCGAGGTCGTGCACATCGGCCGCACGTCCGACCTCGACCACGCCACGGTGATCAGCCGGCTCAAGGCGGCCGGCCTCGACTCGTTCGCCGGCGCCGGTGCCGAGATCCTCGTCGAGCGGCCGCGCACCGCGATCGCGCCGCTCAAGGAGTCCGGCGAGACCTGGCTGTCGGTCATGGAGACCGCGCACGGCCTGGGCATGGAGTCGACCGCGACGTTCATGATGGGCACCGGCGAGACCAACGCCGAGCGCATCGAGCACCTGCGCATGATCCGCGACGTGCAGGACCGCACCGGCGGGTTCCGCTCGTTCATCCCGTGGACCTACCAGCCCGAGAACAACCACCTCAAGGGACGCACCCAGGCCACCAGCCTGGAGTACCTGCGCATGATCGCCGTGGCGCGGCTGTTCTTCGACAACGTGAACCACCTGCAGGGTTCGTGGCTCACCACCGGCAAGGACATCGGACAGCTGACGCTGCACTTCGGCGCGGACGACCTCGGCTCGGTCATGCTCGAGGAGAACGTGGTGTCCAGCGCCGGCGCGCGGCACCGCAGCAACCGCACCGAGCTGATCGAACTCATCCGCGGCGCCGGGCGCATCCCCGCGCAGCGCGACACGCTCTACAACCACATCGTGGTGCACGAGAACCCGGCGGACGATCCGGTCGACGAGCGCGTCCACTCGCACTTCAGCTCCACGGCGCTGAAGCTGCTGCCTGTCGCGGCAGCCGGCTGAGGGGCGCGCCGCCGCCCGATACGCTCACAGCAAATGCTTGCCCTCAGCGTCGTGCTCGGGGTGCTGTCGGCGATCGTCTACGGCACCTCGACCGTTGTGCAGTACTCAGCCGTCCACGACGGGTCCGGTAGTACGGACGCTCGCGGTCTGCTGCGCCTGCTGAAGAACCCGCAGTGGCTGTTCACGGTCGCGGGTGACGGCGTCGGGTTCCTGCTGCAGGTCGGCGCGCTGTCGACCGGCCCGGTCGTGCTGATCCAGCCGCTGGTCGTGCTGACCCTGCCCGTCGCGCTGATCGTCGCGTTCTTCTGGCGCCACGCCCGGCCGACCGGGGGCGACTACCTCGGCGTCGCCGCCGTCGTGGCCGGCCTGACCGTCTTCCTGCTCATGGTGAGCAAGCCCGGCAAGCCCAAGGTCCCCGACCCGTGGGCGGCCGGCGCGGCGGTGGTCGTGCTGACGATCATCGGCGGCGGCATCTGCCTCGCGATCCGCAACGCGCCCCGACTGCTGCGGTGCGCGGTATACGGCGGCATCGCCGGCTCCTGCTTCGGGACGCTGGGCGTGCTAGTCAACACGATCTCGCACCGCATCGAGGACCACGGTTTCAGCAACGTCATCACCTCGCCCGGCGCGATCGTCGATCTCGTCGGCATGGCGCTGCTCGGCATCACCGGCGTCGTGCTGACCCAGCTCTCGTACCAGATCGGCGTGCTCGGGGCGACGCTGCCGGCCAGCCTCACCTGCGAGCCGGGCGTCGCGGTGATCCTCGGCGTGATCCTGCTGGACGAGCGCATCCCGCACAGCCCCGTCGCGTTCGTGATCTACGGGCTGTGCCTCGTCGCGATCGTCGCCGGCGCGATCAGGTTGGTCGAACCGGCGACGTCCGGGCGCCGCGTCCCCGAGCCAGGACCGCTGGGAGCGGCCTGACCCGGGGCGCGCGCCCGTACGTCAGACGTGCAGCTTGGCTGCGAAGGTGTCGGCGATGACCTGGTAGCCCGTGTCGTTCGCGTGGATGTTCTGCACCTCGCACATGTAGGTGAGTGTGCAGATGTTCGCGACGTTCGCCGGCAGGGTGCCGTACGGGGGGACGTCGCTCTTGTTGCCGAACGACGTCGACTTGAACGCGCTCGCCACGTCGGCGATCTTGAACCCGTAGAGCGAGTACTCGAGCTCCTCGGTCGCGTTCAGGACCTCGAGCAGCGCGACCGACGCGTCCGCGACGACCTGGCCCTGCGTGCCGGTGAGGTAGTCGGCGAGGAACGGGTCGTAGTAGTTCATCGCCACCTTGGTGACTCCGGACAGGCCCGCCTTGTGCAGCCCGCTGAGGATCGTGAACAGGTTCTTCGCGATCGTGCCGAGGCCCTGGACGACGCAGGCGAAGTCGATCGAGCCGCCGGGCGCGCAGCTGTCGACGTCGTTCGCGCCGATGTCGATCGTCAGGTACTTGACCTGGCCCTTGTGCGCGGCGAGGAACGCCTCGGCGTCCCCAAGCTGTGACTCGGTCGTGTATCGGCCGTCGGTGCACACCCCGCCGCTGATCATCGAGCCGGTGGTCTCACCGCTGCAGCCCAGCTTGACCAGCTGCAGGGACGGGTTCGCCGCCTGCAGCTTCGTGTACAGGTCGTCGACGTAGCCGCGGTCGGTGTCGCCCGCCGAGACGATCTGACCGCCGGAGACGACCGGCTCGTAACCCTGCGACAGCGAGTCGCCGAGCGCGAGGTAGTAGGTGGGGGACGTGGTGTCGGCGGACGCGGTGCTCGGCAGGGCAACGGCTGCGCCGAGCACCAGTGCCGCGGCGAGTGCGACGCGGAGGGTGCGCACGGGGGCCTCCAGAAGGACGGGCGGCGTCGTCGCCGCGATAGCCGCGCAGCGTATTCCCGCGCGGGGCTGTCCGTCGCGCCGAAGTCCCGGATGCCAGAATGGAGGTGAACGTGCCGGCTACCGGACGCGCTGGACCCGCAGCCCCGAGCCGAGACAAGCCCCCGGAAGGACCTCGCATCGTGGCCCGCGCCAGCTTGGACAAGAAGCCCCGCGAGGTCGCGCAGATGTTCGACGGGGTGGCCCGCCGCTACGACGTCACGAACACGGTCCTGTCCGCCGGGCTCGACAAGTACTGGCGCAAGCGCACCCGGCAGTGTCTCGAACTGCGGCCGGGCCAGCACGTACTCGACCTCGCTGCCGGCACGGGTGTCTCGACCGCCGAGCTCATGCGCTCGGGTGCGTCCGCTGTCGCCTGTGACTTCTCGCTCGGCATGCTGCGCGCCGGCCGGTCGGCCCGGTCGCGCCAGCACGTCCCGTTCGTCGCCGGCGACGGCATGCACCTGCCCTTCGCCGACGAGTCCTTCGACGCGGTCACGATCTCGTTCGGGCTGCGCAACATCGTCGACGTACCGCTCGCGCTGCGCGAGATGGCGCGCGTGGTGCGTCCCGGCGGCCGGCTCGTGGTGTGTGAGTTCAGCCGTCCTGTATTCGCGCCGTTCCGGTTCGTGTACCTCAACTACCTGATGCGGGCGCTGCCGTGGATCGCCCGCCGCGTCGCCGCAAACCCCGAGGCGTACGTCTACCTCGCCGAGTCGATCCGGGCCTGGCCGCCGCAGCAGCAGTTGGCCCGGACGATCGCGGCGTCCGGGTGGACGGACGTGCGCTACCGCAACCTGTCCGGCGGCATCGTCGCGCTGCACATGGCCGAGCGGCGCTGACCCGGTCGGCTGAGCGGAGCTGTGCCGGCTGAGCTGAGCTGAGCGAACGACTCCGCCGCTGCGGCTGCTGGCAGTTAAGGCCCAGACCCGGCAGGGTAGGTCCGAACGCGTCGGCGCGGTTCGCCGTGACGACTCTCCGGCTCGAGTGAGGAGTTCCAGATGGACGACGACGACATCATGACCAGCGGCGGCGACGGCGGCGCGGACGGCGGTGCCGACGGCGGCGGCGACGGTGGCGCTGACGGCGCGGCCGACTCCGGCGGCGACGGCGGTGCCGAGTTCCACGATGGTGGTGCTGACGGCGGTGCCGGTGGCGGTGACGGTGGCGCGGACGGCGCGGCCGACTCCGGCGGCGACGGCGGTGCGGAGTACCACGACGGCGGTGCTGACGGCGGCGCCTGAGTGAGTTCGATCGGTTCGACCGACGGTGGTGCGGCGCTCGCGCGCTGCACCACCGTCGCACCGGCGGCCTTCGCCGCTGAGATCTGGGGGCAGCGCCCGCTGCTCACGCGTGCCGCCGAGCTGGGCGGCACGTTCGACGACCTGCTCGACGCGACCGCGGTCGACGAGCTGGTGTCTGAGCGCGGCTTGCGCACCCCGTTCCTGCGCATGGCCAAGGAGGGCACCGTCCTGCCCGCCGCGCGGTTCACCCGCGGCGGGGGCGCCGGTGCGTCCGTCGGCGACCAGGCCGCTGACGACCGGGTGCTGCGCGCGATGGACGACGGCGCCACGCTCGTGCTGCAGGCCCTGCACCGCACCTGGCCGCCACTCGTCCGCTTCGCGGCTACCCTGTCGGCCGAGCTCGGCCACCCCGTCCAGATAAACGCCTACATCACCCCGCCCGAGAACCGCGGGTTCGCGCCGCACTACGACGTGCACGACGTGTTCGTCCTGCAGGTGGCCGGGCGCAAGCACTGGACGATCCACGAGCCGGTGGTACCCGACCCGCTGGACAACCAGCCGTGGGAAGGACACCGCGACCTTGTCGGCGCACGCGCGCAGAACGACGCGCCGCTGATCGACACCGTGCTCGAGCCGGGTGACGCGCTGTACCTGCCGCGCGGCACGATCCACGCCGCCGAGGCGCTCGGCGAGACCTCGATCCACCTGACCGTCGGCATCCACCCGGTCACCCGCTTCCAACTCGTCCGGCACCTGCTCGACGCGGCCCAGGACGATCCGGCCCTGCGCACCTCGTTGCCGGCGGCCGTCGACCTCGGCGACCCCGCCGTGCTCGGCCCGCAGCTCGCCGAGACGATCAAGGCGCTGCACGCCTACCTCGACAGCGTTCCCGCCGAGCGCGTCGCCCGGCAGGTCGCCTCGCGGCTGATGGGCCAGACCCGCCCCGCGCCGATCGGCCCGCTCGCCCAGCTCGCCGCCGCAGCCGGGCTCACCGCGCGGACCCCGCTGCGGCTGCGCGCCGGGCTGCGCTGGACGCTGCGCGAGGACGCCGAGCACGTCACGATCGTGCTGCTCGACTCGTCGATCGCGCTGCCGGTCGCGGCGGCACCGGCGCTCAAGATCGTCCTGGCCGGCGAACCGTTCGTGCCCGGCGAACTGCCCGGGCTGGACGACGCCGACCAGCTCACGGTCAGCCGCCGGCTGCTGCGCGAAGGCGTCGTCGCCCCGGCGTGAGACCCCTACCGCGCGAGACCGACGACCGCTGCGCGCTGCGAGCCCAGCTGCGCGGCGACCCGATGCTCGGCACCGCGTTCCCCGCGGCCCGGCTGCTGCTCGTCGAACAGCCCGGTGCGTGGGGACGCGCCGGGCTGCGGGAGTCCGACTTCGACCCGGCGGTCGCCCGCGAACTCGAGCGGCGCGGCAACGGCGTCGGGCTGCGCGTGCAGGCGATCCGTCGGCCGGGCCGCTCCAGCGCCGCGCCGGCCCGGCGCTGGGCAATCGTCGACACGCGTCCCGGGCAGGAGCGGACGGTCTGGGGCGAGTACCGAGACGACAGCGACCTGCTCGGCCTCGCACTGGACGAGCCGTCCGGAATCGTCGACGAACAACCGCTCTACCTGGTCTGCGCGCACGGCAGCCACGACGCGTGCTGCGCCATCCGCGGCCGGGCGGTCGCCCGCGCGCTGCACGACCTGCGTCCGGGTCGGGTCTGGGAGACCAGCCACGTCGGCGGCGACCGGTTCGCCGCGAACGTGCTCGTCCTGCCGTCCGGGTTGATGTACGGGCAGGTGCTCGCGGTCGCGGCCGAGGAGTTCGTCGCCGCCGCCGAGTCGGGCGAGGTCGTCGGCGCGCTGCTGCGCGGGCGTATCGGCCTGCCGCCGGCCGCTCAGGCGGCGCTGGCGTTCGGCTACGAGCACCTGGCGCTGCGCGATCGCAACGCGCTGCACGTCGTGCACACCGGGCCGACCGTCGACGGCCTCGCGACCGTGCGGCTGGACGGTCCGCACGGCCCGGTCGACGTCACCGTGCACGTCGAGAAGGTCGAGGCGGACGGGCTGACGTGCGCCAACCCGCGCCCGAACCGGTTCTTCGCCTATCGACCCGTCCGGCTGACGCCGGCGATGTGATCAGTCGGCTGACGCCGGCGATGTGATCAGTCGGCTCACGCCGGTGGTCTGAGCGTCGCTCAGTCCTGCACGTCGCCGGGCGAGGCGTGGTAGCCGCCGGCGTCCAGGAAGCGCTGCGAGGACTTGGTGATCTCGATCTCGGCCTCGCCGCGGCCGACCCACGAGGCGCCCTCGACGCTCTTGCCCGGCTCGAGGTCCTTGTAGACCTCGAAGAAGTGCTGGATCTCGAGGCGGTCGAACTCCGGGACGTGCCGGATGTCCTGCAGATGCTCCAGGCGCGGGTCGCCGACCGGGACGGCCAGGACCTTGTCGTCGCCGCCCTTCTCGTCGGTCATCTGGAACATGCCGATCGCGCGGCAGCGGACGAGCACACCCGGGAACAGCGGGTCGCCGTGCAGCAGCACGAGGGCGTCCAGCGGGTCGCCGTCGTCGCCGAGCGTGTCCTCGATGTAGCCGTAGTCGGCCGGGTACTGGGTCGAGGTGAACAGCGTGCGGTCCAGGCGCATGCGCCCGGTCTCGTGGTCGACCTCGTACTTGTTGCGGCTGCCGCGAGGGATCTCGATGAGAACGTCGAACTCCACAGGTACTGCTCTCTTCCGTTCGATCCCGGACGAACTGCGCGCCCCCTGGCTGTCTGGGTTCTAGTGTGACGCATGATGAGCGGGCGGACGGCACGGTGGTCGGGGCGTGTGCTCCTTGTCATCCTCCTCGCCTCCCTCGCGCTCGTCACGAGCTGGGGACTCACCCGGGATGTCCGCAAACACCCCGATGCCGTGCCGGCGCCGGTCGCCGTGCCGGCCGCGCTCGCCCGGCTCGGTGCCCCGGCCTCGGGCGCCGAGGCGGTCACCGGCGCGAAGACGGGCAGCGGCACCGGCACCGAGCCCCGCGCCGCCGCGGTCGCGGCCGCGATCAGGCCCTACCTGCACGCCTCCGCGATCGGGCCGCGGCTGCGCGCCCGTGTCGTCGACGCGGCGACCGGGGACGTGCTGTTCGACGACTCCGGCAGCGCGCCGGCCGCCCCGGCCTCGACCGCCAAGCTGATGACCGCCGCCGCGGTGCTGACCGTGCACGCGCCGACCGACCGGTTCCGCACCCGCGTGGCACTCGCCCCGGGCGGGACGGTCGTGCTGATCGGCGGCGGCGACCCGACGCTGACCGCCGCGGCGACGGGCCACGCCGGCGCGTACCCCGACGCCGCGCGCCTGGCGACGCTCGCCGCGGACGTGCGCGCCCAGCACGTCCACGTCACTCGCGTCGTCGTCGACGACGCGCTGTTCGCCGGCCCGTCGACCTCGCCGGCCTGGGCGCCCGAGGACGTCCCGAGCTCCTACGCCTCCGGCATCACCGCGTTCCTGGCCGACGGCGGTCGCGCCGCGCCGTCCGACGACATCCGCAGCGCGACCCCGGACCTCGACGCGGCGCGCGAGTTCGCCGCCCTGCTCGGCGACCGCGGGCTGCCGGTGGCGCGCGGCGCACGGCCGGCCGGCGCGAAGGTCGTCGGCACGGTCAGCTCGGCGCCGCTCACCGAGTTGATCGAGCAGATGCTGCAGACCTCGGACAACGTGATCGCCGAGGTCCTCGCCCGGCAGGTCGCGGTCGCCGAGCACGACCCCGCGACGTTCACCGGTGCCGCCCGCGCGATCCGCGACGTCCTCGGGCGACTGCACATCGCCGTCGGCGGCGGGATGGTCGACGGCAGCGGGCTCGCCGCCGGCGACCGGGTGGCCCCCTCGACGCTCGTCGCCCTGCTGCGGCTCGTCGCCGGCCAGACCGGCCCGGCGAGCGCCGCGCAGTTGCGCACGATCGTCGCCGAGCTGCCGGTGTCCGGCTGGAGCGGCACGCTCGCCTACCGCTACGCCACCGGCGCAGCGCGGTCCGCGGCCGGCGTCGTGCGCGCGAAGACCGGTTCGCTGACCGGCGTCACGTCGCTCGCCGGCTACGTCCACGACTCGTCGGGACGGCTGCTGATCTTCTCCCTGGACGCCGACCGGACGCCGGGCTCCACGGCGGCCGCCGAGGCCGCGCTCGACCGCATCGTCACCGCGCTCGCCGGGTGCGGATGTTCCTGACCAGGCGTTGATCGACGGTTGATCGACTCCGCGCGCGACCGGGTGGTGGGTACTGTTCGGGACATGGGGACTCTCGTCGACTGGGACGTCGCGGCCCGCACCGCCAAGCGCCTCAGTCCGGCCCCTCCGAGCGTCAGCCGCAGCGAGGCCGACGAGGCCGTCGGTGAGCTGTACCGGGCCACCTCGCGCGCGGCCGACCAGGTCGCCGAGCTGACCCAGCTGCACGAGCCGCCGGTCACCGCCGTCACCCGGGTGATCGACCGCCCCGCGTGGATCGACGCGAACGCCGGCGGCATGCGCTCGATCCTCACGCCGCTCGTCGAACGGTTGACCGCGGCCAACCAGGTGGGCCGGGTCGCCGAGAGCGTCGGCAGCCGGGTGACCGGCGCGCAGGTCGGCGCGGTGCTCGCGTTCCTGTCGGGCAAGGTCCTCGGCCAGTTCGAGTTCTTCGACCGGCCCGGCGGCCAACTGCTGCTCGTCGCGCCGAACCTCGTCGCCGTCGAGCGGCAGCTCGGTGTCGACCCGTCCGACTTCCGGCTGTGGGTCTGCCTGCACGAGGTGACGCACCGGGTCCAGTTCACCGCCGTCCCGTGGCTGCGCGAGCACATGCTCGCCGAGGTGCGGGCGCTGACCGACACCGTCGAGACCGACCCGTCCGCGATCAAGGACCGGCTCGGGTCCGCGGTCGGCGAGCTGGTCAAGGTGGCCCGCGGCCACGGCGACGGGGACGGGCTGATGGCGGCGCTCGCCTCGCCGGAGCAGCGCGCGGTGCTCGACCGGATCACCGCGCTGATGTCGCTGGTCGAGGGGCACGCCGAGTACGTCATGAACGCCGTGTCGCCGAGCGTGATCCCGTCGCAGGACTTCATCGAGCGGCGCTTCGCCGACCGGCGCCGCAAGGGCGGCAACCCGCTGGACCGGCTGCTGCGCCGCCTGCTCGGCCTGGACGCCAAGACCCGGCAGTACGTCGACGGCTCCGCGTTCGTGCGCGCGATCGTCGAGCGCATCGGCATCGACGGGTTCAACGCCGTGTGGACCTCCGAGCGCACGCTGCCCACCAGGCAGGAGATCGGCGAGCCGCTGAGCTGGATCGCCCGCGTGCACGCCTGACCCGATGGGACCCTATCCCGCGGTCGCCGAGGTGCGCCGGGCGGTGCGCACGGTGCTCGTCCCCGGCCGCCGGGTGCTCGTCGCCTGCTCGGGCGGCCCGGACTCGCTCGCCCTCGCGGCCGCGGTCGCGTTCGAGGCGCCGCGCGCGGGCGTCCCGGCCGGGCTGGTCACCGTCGACCACGGGCTGCAGAACGGCTCGGCACGGCAAGCCGAGCGGGTCGCGTCGGTCGGCTACGAACTCGGCCTGGACCCGGTCGAGTCGGTGGCGGTGACGGTCGGGACGGGCGGCGGTCCCGAGGCGGCCGCCCGCCGCGCCCGGTACGCCGCCCTCGACGCGCTCGCCGCCGCGTGGGACGCGGACGTCCTGCTCGGCCACACGCTCGACGACCAGGCCGAGTCGGTCCTGCTCGGTCTCGGCCGAGGATCCGGGCCGCGCTCGATCGCGGGCATGCGGCCGCGCACCGGAAGCTACGTCCGTCCCCTGCTCGGTGTGCGGCGCGCGACGACCGTCGCGGCGTGCGCCGCCCTCGGCCTGGACGCCTGGCACGACCCGCACAACACCGACCGCTCGCTGCAGCGGGTGCGGCTGCGCCTGGACGTCCTGCCGCTGCTCGAGGACGTCCTGCAGGGCGGGGTGGCCGAGGCACTCGCCCGCACCGCACGGCTGCTGCGCGACGACCTCGACGCGCTGGACGCGCTCGCCGCCGAGGTGGCCGACCCGGACGACGTCGCCACGCTGGCGGCACTGCCCGCCGCGCTGCGCACCCGCGTGCTGCGTGCCTGGGCGCGCGCGTCCGGCGCCGGGGAGTTGAGCGAGGCGCACACCGCCGAGCTGGACGCGCTGATCACCGACTGGCACGGGCAGGGACCGATCGTCCTACCGGGGGCGGTGAGCGTCCGCAGGGCGTCTGGGAAACTTGTGGTGGAACCCCGGCGCAGTGCGATTCCCTAGGCAGGAGCAGGCGTGTCAGAGCTCGACGCGGACATCGAGGCCGTCCTCATCTCGAAGGAGGACATCTCCGCCAAGACCGCCGAGCTCGCCCGCGCGATCGACGCCGACTACGGCGACCGGGAACCGCTGCTCGTGGGCGTGCTCAAGGGCGCGGTCATGTTCATGTCCGACCTGGCCCGTGCGCTCGAACGTCCCTCGACGATGGAGTTCATGGCCGTCAGCTCCTACGGCAGCGGCACCAAGTCCTCCGGCGTGGTGCGGATCCTGAAGGACCTCGACCGCGACATCGCCGGTCAGCACGTCCTCATCGTCGAGGACATCATCGACTCCGGGCTGACCCTGTCCTGGCTGCTGAAGAACCTCAGCTCCCGGCAGCCGGCGTCCATCGAGATCGTCACGCTGCTGCGCAAGCCCGACGCCGTGAAGGTCCACGTCCCGGTCAAGTACGTCGGTTTCGACATCCCGAACGAGTTCGTCGTGGGCTACGGCCTGGACTACGCCGAGCGCTATCGCGACCTGCCCTACATCGGCAGACTGAAGCCCGCGGTCTACAGCAACTGACGTGTAACGTCGACAACTAACACACCCTGAGGCCCGTATTCTGGGGCGTCCGGACGGAGCGGAAGGAACGCGAGCGGCGAGCCGTTCGTTCACATGTCATGAATCGCAAACGCATCCTGCGCTCATGGTGGCTGTGGGGCCTCCTGGTCATCCTCGCCATCATCGTGCTGCCCAGCGTGTTCGGTGGCGGCAACGGCTACCACGGCGTCGACACCTCGGATGCGCTGCGACAGATCACGACGCACAACGTCAAGTCCGCGGTCCAGGAGGACAAGGAGCAGACGCTCCAGCTGACCCTGGACAAGCCCTTCGAGGGTCACACCAAGATCAGTGCCCAGTACCCGAGCGACGCCGGCAACACGATCTTCAAGGAACTGGACGCCGCGCAGGCCAAGCACCAGCTGACGTTCACGACCAAGGTCACGCACCAGAACGAGTGGCTGTCGGTGCTGATCAGCCTGCTGCCGATCCTGCTGATCGTCGGCGTGCTGTTCTTCGTGATGAGCCAGGTGCAGGGCGGCGGCAACCGGGTCATGAGCTTCGGCCGCAGCAAGGCCAAGCTCGTCAGCAAGGACACTCCGAAGACCACGTTCGCCGACGTCGCCGGTGCGGACGAAGCGATCGAGGAACTCCAGGAGATCAAGGAGTTCCTCGCGAACCCCGCGAAGTTCCAGGCGATCGGCGCCAAGATCCCCAAGGGCGTGCTGCTGTACGGGCCGCCCGGAACCGGTAAGACGCTGCTCGCGCGCGCAGTCGCGGGCGAGGCGGGCGTGCCGTTCTACTCGATCTCCGGCTCGGACTTCGTCGAGATGTTCGTCGGCGTCGGTGCCTCGCGCGTGCGCGACCTGTTCGAGCAGGCCAAGTCGAACGCGCCGGCGATCATCTTCGTCGACGAGATCGACGCCGTCGGCCGGCACCGTGGCGCGGGCCTCGGCGGTGGCCACGACGAGCGCGAGCAGACGCTGAACCAGCTGCTCGTCGAGATGGACGGCTTCGACGTCAAGGGCGGCGTCATCCTGATCGCCGCGACGAACCGTCCCGACATCCTCGACCCGGCGCTGCTGCGCCCGGGCCGCTTCGACCGCCAGATCGCGGTCGGCCCGCCGGACGTCATCGGCCGCGAGGCCGTGCTCAAGGTGCACGCCAAGGGCAAGCCGTTCGCCGCCGACGTCGACCTCGGCGTCATCGCCCGGCGCACGCCGGGCTTCACCGGCGCCGACCTGGCCAACGTCATCAACGAGGCCGCGCTGCTCACCGCCCGCAACAACGGCCGGCTGATCACGAACCAGGCACTCGAGGAGTCGATCGACCGCGTCATCGCCGGTCCCGAGCGCAAGACGCGCGCGATGTCGGACAAGGAGAAGCGGGTCACCGCCTACCACGAGTCCGGTCACGCGCTCGCCGCCTGGGCGATGCCGAACCTCGACCCGGTGCACAAGGTGACGATCCTGCCGCGCGGCCGCTCCCTCGGGCACACGCTCGTGCTGCCGCTCGAGGACCGCTACACCCAGACCCGTTCGGAGATCCTGGACCAGCTGGTCTACGCGCTCGGCGGCCGCGCCGCCGAGGAGCTGGTGTTCCACGAGCCGACGACCGGCGCGTCCAACGACATCGAGAAGGCGACCGGGCTGGCCCGGGCGATGGTCACCGAGTACGGCATGAGCGCCAAGCTCGGCGCGGTGAAGTACGGGACGACCGACAGCGAGCCGTTCCTCGGCCGCGACTACGGCCACCAGCGTGACTACAGCGAGGACATCGCAGCCGACATCGACACCGAGGTCCGCGACCTGATCGAGCGCGCGCACGACGAGGCGTGGGAGATCCTGGTCCAGTACCGCGACATCCTCGACACGATGGTGCTCGAGCTGGTCGAGAAGGAGACGCTGAACAAGGAGGACCTCGAGCGCATCCTGTCGGGTGTCCGCAAGCGTCCACCGCACAACACGTTCAGCGGCTTCGGCAAGCGCACGCCGAGCGACCGCCCGCCCATCGAGATTCCGCTGTCGCTGACCAAGGCGGGCGCGAACGGCTCGGCCAACGGCTCCGGCGGCTCGTCCAACGGCTCGTCCAACGGGGGCAGCCCGGCACAGCCCGGCACCAACCCGACGCCGAACCCGCCGCAGCCGAGCGGCCAGCCCGGCTCGTTCGGGCCCCAGCCGGGACGTCCCGGGCCGGGCCCGTCCGCGGGCGGGTCGTACGGCGGCTACCCGCCGCCGCCGAGCGCTCCGTACCAGCAATGACGTCGGCGCCGCAGGACGGCGTCGACGTCGAGCGAGCCGAGGCGGCCGTCCGCGAACTGCTCATCGCGATCGGTGAGGACCCGCAGCGCGACGGGCTGCGCGACACCCCGGCCCGGGTCGCGCGCGCGTACGCGGAGATCTTCGCGGGGCTGTTCGTCGACCCGTCCGAGGTGCTGGCGACGACGTTCGACGAGCACCACGACGAACTCGTGCTCGTGAAGGACATCCCGGTCTACTCGACCTGCGAGCACCACCTGCTGCCGTGGCACGGGATGGCGGCCGTCGGCTACATCCCGGGCGCGGACGGGCGCATCACCGGCCTGTCGAAGCTGGCCCGCGTCGTCGACCTGTACGCGCGCCGGCCGCAGGTGCAGGAGCGGCTGACGTCCCAGGTGGCCGACGCCGTCCTGTCCCGGCTGCAGCCCCGCGGCGTGATCGTCGTCGTGCAGGCCGAGCATCTATGCATGTCGATGCGCGGCATCCGCAAGCCCGGGGCGATCACGGTGACCTCGGCCGTGCGCGGCATCTTCCAGGAGGACTCGCGGACCCGGGCCGAGGCGCTCGACCTCATCCGGAGCAGGTAGTGGCGGGCGCGGCGCTGCCGGCGCGGGACGACCGCATCGTGGTCGTCGGGGTGCTCAACGTGACGCCGGATTCGTTCTCCGACGGCGGGCGCTACACCGATCTCGACGACGCCGTCGAGCACGCGCTGGAGATGTACAGCCAGGGTGCCGATCTCGTCGATGTCGGCGGCGAGTCGACCCGTCCTGGAGCGCAGCGCGTGCCCGCCGAGGAAGAGATCCGCCGGGTGCGACCGGTGATCGAACGCCTCGCCGCGGCCGGGGTCCCGGTGTCCGTGGACACCTACCGGGCACGGGTGGCGGCCGCCGCCCTCGAGGCGGGTGCGGTCGTGGTCAACGACGTCTCCGGCGGGCTCGGCGACCCCGACATGGTGCGCGTCGTGCGCGACGCCGACTGCCCATGGCTGCTCATGCACTGGCGCGGGCACAGCGCCACGATGGCCGAGCTGGCCGTCTACGACGACGTCGTCAAGGACGTCTGCACCGAACTGCGCGCCCGGGTGGACGCCGCGGTCGGCGCCGGCGTCGACCCGTCCCGGCTGGTGATCGACCCGGGGCTCGGCTTCGCCAAGACCGGCCGGCACAACTGGCAGCTGCTCGCGGGCCTGGACGCGCTGACCGCGCTCGGGCTGCCCGTGCTGATCGGCGCGTCCCGCAAGTCGTTCCTCGGCACGCTGCTCGCGTCGCCCGACGCCACGCCGCGCCCCGTGGGTGAGCGCGAGGACGCCACGACCGCGATCACTGCGTACGTCGCGGCGCGCGGTGCGTGGGGGGTGCGCGTGCACGAGGTGCGCCCGTCGGTCGACGCCGCGCTGGCGGTCGCCGCGATCGCGGGGGCCCGCGCATGAACGACCTGATCACGCTGACCGGGCTGCGCGTCCGCGGCTTCCACGGCGTGTACCCCGACGAGCGCCGGAACGGGCAGGACTTCGTCGTCGACGTGCAGCTGGAGCTGGACACCCGTCCGGCCGCGGCGTCGGACGACGTCACCGACACCGTGCACTACGGCGAGCTCGCCGAGGCGCTCGCGGCGGTCGTAGCCGGTGAGCCGGTGAACCTGCTCGAGGTGCTCGTGCAGCGACTGGCCGACGTGTGCCTCGGCGATGACCGCGTCGCCGCGGCCACGGTCACGGTGCACAAGCCGCAGGCACCGATCCCGCTGGCGTTCGATGACGTGTCGGTCACGATCCGGCGCGAGCGCGAGTCATGAGTACAGCCGTGCTGTCGATCGGGTCGAACCTGGGCGACCGCCTGGCGACGCTGCGGTGCGCCGTCGACGCACTGCGCGACTGGATCGTCACGATCTCGCCGGTCTACGAGACGCCGCCGTGGGGCCCGGTACCGCAGGACGACTACCTGAACGCCGTGCTGATCGTCTCGGACGCGACGGCCGCGCCGTCGGACTGGCTCGCACGCGGCCAGCGCGCCGAGCAGGCAGCCGGGCGCACTCGCGAGGTGCGCTGGGGCCCGCGCACGCTCGACGTCGACGTCGTCGCGGTCGACGACGTGCGCAGCGCCGACCCGGTGCTGACGCTGCCGCACCCGCGCGCCGCCGAGCGCGCATTCGTCCTCGTCCCGTGGCTCGCCGCCGACCCGTCCGCCGAGCTGGCCGGCGTGCCCGTCCGCCAACTGGTCGCGGCGCTGCCCGCCGACGAGGTCGCCGGTGTGCGGCGGCGCGCGGAGCTGGACCTGCGATGAGCGTCCCCCCGCCGATGAAGCGCACCGGCTGGATCGACCTCGCGGTGCCCTTCGTCGTCATCGCGGTCACCGCGTACGTCCTGCTGCGCTTCGCCTATGGCTCGCTGCCGACGCTCGGTTACTTCGAGGCGGTGCCGCTGGCCGCGCTCGGCCTGGTCGAGTTCGCGGTGGCGCGGCGGGTGCGTGCGGCAGTGCGGCACGAGCCGCATGCGCGGCCGATGACCGCGATCGCGATAGCCCGCTGCGTGGCGCTGGGCAAGGCGTCCTCGCTGGTCGGCGCGGCGGTCGCCGGTGCCGCCGTCGGGCTGCTCGTCCGCACCGCCCCGGACGCCGACATGGTGAGCGCCGCCGCCCACGACACCCGGGCGAGCCTGGTGCTGCTCGGGGCGTGCGTGCTCGTCGTCGCCGCCGGCCTGCTGCTCGAGCGCTCCGGCATCGACCCGAATCTCGAACGGCGGCTGCGCGAGCAACGCCGGCACGAGCAGTCCTGAGCCCTCGCCCAGCAGTCGCTCAGCGAGCTCGGCGATTCGCTGAAGGAGGCTCGCGCATCACGGGCCTCTTACACGAACCTGCCTATAGAGTGTCGTGGTGCCGAAGGATCTCCACCGTGCCGAGGAGTCCCGGCGCCGGATGATTCTGGCGCTGCGTGGGCTCGGCTACGTCGTGGCCCTCGCCCTCGGCGCCGTCTCGCTCTACCTGATCGTCACGAGCAAGACCCAGAAGCATCTCGAGCTCGGCGTCCTCGCCGGCGTGTGGGGCGCGGCCCTGATCTGGTTCACCACCGTGTTCGCCCCCAAGCCCACCGGTGCCGGGTCGACACCTCCCGGGACGGCGCTGGACGTCCGCGACAGCGCGCAGCTCGTCCGCGTCGACGAGGAACTGCGCCAGTTCAAGGCCCAGCTCGAGCAGCTGGTGCGCACCGAGCTGCGGGCCGGCATGGCACGCGAACTGGCCGGGCTCAAGGCCGAGGTCGAGGAGCTGCGCACCGAACTGGTCGAGAAGGTCGGCGGCCAGCTGCGCCTCGAACGCATCGAGACCACCCGCCTGATCGGCTCCGACCTCGAGGCGCTGCAGAACGAGCTGCGCCAGCTGAAGGTCCGCCAGCTCGCGGTGTCGCAGACCGGCGCGATCGTCGGCGCCGAGGCCGAGGAGCTGCGCCCGAAGCCGCCCGCGCCGGCCGTTTCGGCGGCCGCGCACACTCCCTCGATGTCGGCGACGCCCGCCGCTCCACCGCCGGCCGCTCCACCGCCGGCCGCACCGCCAGCCACACCGCCTACGGCCGCACCGCCCGTCACGCCGCCGGTCGTCCGTGTCGATCCGCCGATCCCGGTCGCGACGCCCGCCGTCGCGCTCGTCCAGCCGGACGCGCCGCGCCCGCCGGCTGCTTCTCCGCCTCCGGTTTCCACGGGGCCGACGACCGCCGTCCCGACATCGCCGGTATCCACGCCGGCCGCGTCGGCGACTTCGGCCGCGCCGTCGTCGACGTCGTCCGCGTGGTCGACCGTGCGCACCAACGCTCCGGCGGCACCGTCCGCCGCGCCGTCCATCCCCCCGACGGCGCCCTCGACGGTGCCCTCGACGGTGCCCACGACCGCGAGCACCTCCGGGCTGAACGCCGATCCGCTGGCCGGGCTGCCCCGCCTTCGCCCGTTCACCGATCTCGAGCCCGAGATCCGTCCCGAAGCGCCAGGCACTGCCGGGACGCACACCCGCAACGGCACTCCGGTCAGCCCGTCCGTCGTGAACGGCTCGGGGGCGGGCGCCGGACGCCACGCCAGCCGCCCGCCCGGCAGCCCCGCACCGACCCCGGGCGGCGGGCGCCGGCACCGCGCCGACGACAGCGACAACGACACGCTGGCGCGCATCCTGCAGCGCGAGTCGAACCCCGACCGCTAGGGCGAGCTGCGGGCCCACTCGGCGCGGCTCTCAGGCCGAGACGGCGCCGACGGACTGTGCGTCGAGCATGCGCGCCCACTGCTCGGCGATGCGGGCGCGGCGCCGGCTGTCGTCGGTGAGCAGGTTGGCCAGACCGAGGCCGCGGGCCAGGTCGAGGGTGGCCTGCACCGTCTCGCGGACGCCACGCTCCCGCTCGTCCACACCCAGCGCCTCGACGACCACCCGGTGCACGTCGCGGCCCACCTTCGCCTCGAGCGGGACGATCTGCTCGCGCAGCTGCGGCTCGGCGGCGGCCGCCACCCACAGCGCGAGCGCCGCCCGGAACAGCGTTCCCGAGAACATCTCGAAGACCAGCTCGACGAGCTGGCGCGTCGACGGTCGCCCGCCGGGCAGCGCCGCGAGCTCGCGGCGCAGATCCTCGCCGCGCACCTGGGTGACGTGCTCGAGCGCCGCGGTGAACAGCGCCTCGCGGGTCGGGAAATGGTGCTGCGCGGCACCGCGCGAGACCCCGGCGCGCTCGGCGACGACGGCCACCGTGCTCGCCGGATAGCCGAGCTCGGCCAGGCACGTGACGGCGGCCTCCAGCAGCCGCTGCCGAGTGACCCGGCTGCGGTCCTGCTGCGGCTCGCGCGTGCTCACCGACGTCATCAGTCCGTCGGCACCCAGGCGGCCGGACGCTTCTGCAGGAACGAGAGCATGCCCTCGCGCGCTTCGTCGGACTCGAACAACCGCTGCGAGATCGCCTGCACCGCCTCGGCGCGGTCGGCGAACGCCGCGAGCGTCCCGGCCGTCGTCAGCGGCTTCGTCTCGGCGAGCCCCTGCGGCGAACAGCGGCGCAGCGCGTCGCACACCGTGGCCACCTCGGCGTCGAGCGCGACGGTGTCGTGGAACGCCGCGGTGACCAGGCCGCAGCCAGCCGCGGTGTCACCGTCGAACGTCTCGCCGGTGAGGTAGTACCGCGCCGCTCCACGCTCGGACATCCGGCCGAGCGTGGTGAGCGAGATGATCGCAGGGGCGAGCCCGAGCCGTACCTCGGTGAACGCGAAGGTCGCGGCCGGGCCGACCAGCGCGAGATCGCACGCGCCGACCAGGCCGACGCCACCGGCGCGAACGTTGCCGTCGACGCGGGCGACGACCGGCTTCGGCAGTTCGACCATGCTGCGCAGCAGGCCGAGCATCCGCTTCGTGCCGGCGGCCGGCCCGCCCTCGGACGCCTGTTCCTTCAGGTCGGCTCCGGCACAGAACGTCGTACCGGTGTGGGTGAGCACGACCGCGCGCACGGCCGCGTCGTCGCCGGCCGCGGCGAGCCCGGCCGACAGGTCGCCGACGAGGGCGGCCGACAGTGCGTTGCGGTTCTCGGGCGAGTCGAGCGTGATCGTCGCGATCGCCCGGTCGACGGCGTAGTGGACGGCCATGTCGCCGCGCTCCTTCGATTAGTAGGACTTCGGCAGGCCGAGGCTGAACTGCGCCACGAAGTTCAGGATCATCTCGCGGCTGACCGGCGCCACCCGGCCGACCCGGGCGCTCGCGAGCAGGGCACCGAGCCCGTACTCGCTGGCGAAGCCGTTCCCGCCCAGCGTCTGGACGCCCTGGTCGGCGGCACGCACGGCGACCTCGGCCGCCGCGTACTTCGCCATGTTGGCGGCCTCGCCGGCCCCCATGTCGTTGCCCGAGTCGTACAGCGTGGCTGCCTTCTGCATCATCAGCTTGGCCTGCTCGAGCTCGATCTTGATCTGGGCGAGCGGGTGCGCCAGGCCCTGGTGCGCGCCGATCGGCTGCTTCCAGACCGTCCGCTCCTTGGCGTAGTTCACCGCCTTGTCCAGCGCGTAGCGGGCGGTGCCGATGGACAGCGACGCGGCCATGATCCGCTCGGG